>Ga0116231_10011407_pt1 | contig 13688 bp, 7 predicted proteins | sample S1TSphgellanicum_2_FD_89695 | JGI IMG/M metagenome (GOLD analysis project Ga0116231, IMG submission 89695) | Host-associated microbial communities from peat moss isolated from Minnesota, USA - S1T2_Fd - Sphagnum magellanicum MG | ecosystem: Host-associated > Plants > Peat moss > Unclassified... | reverse complement strand
ATGGAGCCTGACAATGCTGCTGGTTATGTGCTGCTGTTAAACATCTATGCTGCTGCTGGCAACAGGCATCTCTGTGAGAATGTTGAACAGCAGAGAAAGGAAGAAGATGTGAAGCAACAAGCACACGAATTCGATTCTTTGTCTCACTAACCCCATTCTGCTTGGGGTTATAAGGTGTAGAAAATTGTCTTTTGCTTCCATGGTTTACATTAAATTTATTTGATTTATACTCTCCACCAGTGTCAGACTGTAAAATTTTTATTTTCTTTCCAGGTTGGGTTTCAGCTTCTTTTTTAAATGCCTAAATTTTTCAAATACGTTTGATTTATGTTTTAACAAATAGACTTTTGTATATCTAGATTTGTCAGCTATGAATGTAAGGAAGCATATGTATCCGATGGATGTGAGTATTTGGAGGGGCCCACAAATGTCACTATGTATTAATTCTAGGATTTCTTGTGCACTTATAGAATTCTTTTTTCTAAATGTGACTCAATGTTGTTTCCCTTCAATGCAAGATGGACATAAAGTCAAATGTGACTCATTGAATGAATCTATCCCAAGTGACATTGTTTGAACATCCTTCTATCTTTTGTTGATTAATATGGTCTAGACACAAATGCTACAGAGTGGCCTTATCTATATTTGATGTTGTGGGAATGGCAATTTCATTATGTTTTAATGTATTGGTGACACCAAGTTTATATAAATCAGCCTCTAAAGTGCATTTTACAATGTCTAACCCTTTTGAATTATGAGGATATCATTACTAGATTTTATAATATTTTTCCTCATGCTTGATCAAATTGCTTTGTAGAGAATAAATTCTTTTGGAGCCCAAGCACATGTAACACATTAGTTACTTCTTTAACTTGGCCATTGTTTTATGAGAAAAAGAAAATAAACTCAAGCAAAAAATATTAGTTTTATCAGAAAAGAGGGAGAAAATTAGTAATTTTTTCATGAAAAAACATTTATTGCACAACATTCACAATAATGATAAATTTTTTTAAAATCAAAACACAAGCTGAAATTTGATGTATTTACAACCTGAAGGGAAAAAGGTGTTTCAAATCATGTTTATTATCAATATTTATTTATTTATTTTCCAGTCATCAAGTTCTGATTTCACCTTAAGCTTACCCTCTTAATGAGAAAATTGTTCTTCTTCACCTTCAATCCTCTTCCTTTTATGAATATCTTTATTATAATATAAAATCCCTAATATGTTATCATTATTATTATGTTCACATCCCAACAATCACTTATTCTAACTTGTCTCCTCGTTTGTTGATATTAATTACCATTTTCAAATTGCAATGTCAACAATAATGGATCTCATTGTCATCATTGTAAAATTTGGCAATGGTAAAAAAATATTTGTGAATGAAACACGTAGTTTGACAAGGAATTGTGACCAAGTGATTTTTCACCCTACAGGTTGGTCTTAATACTTCCTTCCAAACTTCATCACTTTCATCTATTAAACAAGGTTAATGTGGTTTGTAAAACCGTCTATCAAGGTCATTATGGCCTTGTGTTGGCCCCAAGGCTGAAAAAAGGACACCATCAAATTTGGGAGGCCAATTTGCAACCCTTGGGGCCAATGTTCTAGCATTTATTAGTAACTTGGGGCCAATTTGCAACCCAAAAATGCTCAAAGTTGGCCCCAAGTTTTTTTGGCCACCCTGGCTTCTAGTGTAAAGCGGGCCTAATACATGCTTAAGGTTGTTTTCCCAAGCATTATTGAAGGGTTGCCTGGGGAATGTGTTAGCCCACAAGTTTTTTGGTCACAATCCTTGAACAAATTTCAAAACAAAAATTGCACCATATTTGCAGGTTTCAATGTATGAATAAACCTTGGTACGAAGACAAGCCAAGCTGAAATTACGGTCATCACTAGTCGACATTGGCCAACCATCATGTGTAAGACATGCAGCATAAATATGCCATTGATTGATCATATAAATGCTTTGCTCTTAATGGCAGGTTCTAACAAGCGGCTCATCAAGTAATGGATCTACCCAATTTTGATGGCAGTTCCAAAGTTCAAACTCCAATTTTGTTTTTTGTCTTCATCCAGCATTTCTCTTCTACATGCTTGCACCACTTAGTACTGGAAAATATTAAACAGGCCAAAGGAAATGATTGCAGTCAGTAGAAAAGTGCTGCTGCGATTTTTTCCTCCAGTCTGCCCATTTGCCCCCCATCCATATTTTCAAAATGTTAAACGGGTAAAACGAAATGTTTTCCAACCCTCTCCCCAATATGACATCGATGATTGAGAATTAAAAAACAATCTTAAAATGGCCCCAGTCTGTCAATTGCTGCTGTCATTTGTCTGTTGCATGTGCACTGGTCTTGTAACTGTCCAACACTGTTGTCAGATGTGATACTACGAAAAAGGTTTAGTAGCTTCCCACAACTGGTTTTTGGAGCCTAGCAAAAGTGTTTTTTATATTTCCTCAATCATTTTCAGTGTGGACCAAATTCCACGTTGTTGACAGGACAGAGAAGTCAGCCCTAAACTTAGTGCGACTTCAGACGAGGGTCCAAGGTCCAGGGACCAATGAATTCAAGAAATTTTATTGGTCAAAAGCTTTAAATTGGTCCCAAGGCCTTTAGACAAGGGTCCAAGACCAAAAAATGGCAAATTGAGGCTAAAGCTACATGACACCTGTTTTGGAGGGAAAATCAATTGGTTCCAGCTTTTTTTTGTTGTTGGCGATTTTATCGCCAAATTGCGAAGTGTGACAGTGACCCTGTGAAAGTAACTAAGGAGAGAGGAGAGATTGAAACGGCATCGCCAGCAGAGCACCTTTTTCAATTATCTTGTAGCCAGTACCTCATATTAGGTAATGCTATAAATGTTGTTGCAGCCATTATGTGCACCACATTTCTTGTTTCAATCTGTCTCTTATAGCCATAAGTGCACCAGATTTGCATTAATGATCAGGTATGATCGCCACCTGTGTGATATTCTACATTTTCTAAAAAAAAACCCTGATCGGTTCGGACCAAAAAACAGTGCTAAAAGAAGAGCTCCTAATTTGGAGAACCAAGGATCAGGCTAGACTGTAATAAGTATGTATTAAGTAAGTTCTAAGTAAAAAGAAAGAAGCAAGTCTCTCTGTAACCCAACAAAAAAGGTGTGCAGAAATGGACAGAGTTTGAGTATAAAAGAGATCTGGTAAAGAGCATACAAGTGTGTGAAGTCTAAGATCCCACCACAGCCCAGCAATAAAATGTGAACTTTCCTTTTTCCTGAGCGCCTCCACTCTGCTACATGTATTTTCACTTCTCCTACCTGTACAACTACTATCTTCCTTTTGTTTCCGTATCATGGTAGGTGGCAAACTTGGCCCTTCTTTTGAGCCTCATACTAAATTTCCCACTTGACTCAGCAATTATTATTGTGCAATTAAATATTATGCTAGGCAAATCCAAACAATATGGCACCACAATGCATTTGAGTAATGCATGTCACATAAAAAATAATGCGTAGAAATCACATGTGTATAATTAATGAAGTAATTGTGCTGATTTACAATATCATAGTAGTTGCTGCTTGATTTATTCTTTTCCTAGATTGATCTGAAAGATTAAATTGCCTTTTGGCTCCAATAAATTTCGGAATAACATCATTCATTCTATTCCAAATGTGGGGTTAAAAGTAATTTCTGATTGGAAATTATAATATGTATCATCCTAAGTGGAGATTACTTAGTTTCTTTTGTTTGGAAATTCCTGTATTTTCAGTTCATTTTCACCATATCAAAATTGATTTTGACCATCTTTGTATGGAACCACCTAAATCCTAAAAGTTTCAAGAGGCTAGACTTTTCAAACTTCAAAATGTTCAAATACTTGATAATTTGAAAGTTTAAAAAATTAACACCCAAAAGGATTTTGCATCCAAATTTGGCAAATTTGACATACAAAATACTAAATTTGAAATATTAAATATTTTATTGTTATGTGTTAATCAAATATCATTTGGATTTGAAAAAAATTGAATTATTAAAGTTTTCATTTAAATAACTTTGTCGTTGGGCCACGTCTTTCATTCTGAAATCTTTTTTCATTCTTAAACGTTAGTTATGAGCAAAAGAAAACAAACTCAAGCAAAGAAAAAAAGTTTTATCAGAAAAGAGGGAGAAAATTAGTAATTTTTTCATGAAAAAACATTTATTGCACAACTGTCACAATAATGATAAATTTTTTAAAAATCAAAACACAAGCTGAAATTCGTTGTATTTCCAACCTGAAGGGAAAAAGGAGTTTCAAATCATGTTTATTATCAATATTTATTTATTTATTTTCCGTTCATCAAGTTCTGATTTCACCTTAAGCTTGCCCTCTTAATGTGAAAATTGTTCCTCTTCACCTTCAATCCTCTTCCTTTTATGAATATCTTTATTATCATATAAGATCCCTAATATGTTATCATTATTATTATGTTCACATCCCAACAATCACTTATTCTAACTTGTCTCCCCCTTTGTGATGTTGATAATTACATATTTTCAATGCACTTGCAACTCTCCAATGGAACGGAAAGTGATTGTCCTTACATAAGAAACAAAGGTTTTATGTCAGTGGCTTTCCATTTGGTTGCTGTCATCATAACACGCTATGTGTAACTATAATTGTAGCAACCTAATGGAAGGAATTCTCAAGTTGTGATCACAGCAGCTTTCCATTATGATTTTTCAACTAGTAGTGCTCATTGTCATTTCACAACTCTATAGGTCAAGCATTGACCAATTACATGAGTTGCAAATCAAATTGTGACTCAAAGACTGTGATATTTATCTTTTTTCATGAGAATATACATTCTCAAAGTTCTTGACATTGATTACATATTCTCAAAGCACTTGCCCCTTTCTAATAAGAGGCAATTGTCCTTCCAACAGGGAACAAGGCATATGTTGGTGGCCTTCCATTAGGTTGTTGTCGTCACAACACTATAATTGTCATCATAGCAGCTTATTAGAAAGAGAGCCTAATTGGAAAAACATAATGTAAAGTTGTTATTGGGGCAGAATTTGTGATCAGAGCAGCCTAATGAAAAGAGAGCCTAACTGAAAAAACATAATAAAAGTTGTTATTGAAGTAGAATCTATGATCAGAGCAGCCTAATCGAAGAAGAGCCTAATTGGAAAAATATAATGAAAAGTTGTTAGTGGGGCAAAATCTGGGATCAAAGCAACCTAATGGTAGATGTCCTTAGTCTATAAGTATGGTCCTGCTATAGATCAATCCATAAGTCTTCTTCTAGCAATGCATAGACCAAACTCCATATCCTGGGCAACTCTAAACTGTACCAACAAAGGTTGGAATCTCTAGAAGTCCAATTTCAATCACCATAAATCATCAGAATTTTCTCCCATGAGGCCAGCCACCATCACAGTAAGGGAACTCCATTCACGGGTTTCAACCTTAACCATTAAGGATATACATTTTTGGTTGGCAACACCTTCATCACGCCAAGAAACTTTCTTGAGTGGGTTGGATCCAGGGGGGCGTGTGAAATTCTTTTGTAGCACCTCAAAATTACACCCTAGATCTGTTTGAGTGTGGACCCATTTGTACTTGGACATCAAAAGCTTTGGTGAAAAAATGGCAGTTGGAAACTTCCTTGCAACCTAGTGTGGTCTAGCTCAGGGGTTAGCAACAAGCATTGTTACTCCTAGCACATGTGTAATCTGGCTCCCCAGTGTAGAGAAGACCTAGATAGCTGTCAAAGATCATGTTGAGCTTTTCAAGAAGAGCAGTGGAATCGTACTTACGTTGTTCCCAGTGGTGTCAGGTCCTTTCAAATGAGCTCAGAATCATGTCATTCGTCTTCCAGTCCCAACTCACAAACATTAATTAAAACATTCTTTTGTATGTCGATCATGTTGAGCTTTTCAAGAGGAGCAGTGGAATCCATAGTTGGACACGTACTTACCTTGTTCCCAGTGGTGTCAGTCCCTTCAAATGAGCTCAGAATGATGTTATTTGTCTCCCAGTCCCAACTCACAAACATTAGTTACAAACATTCTTTTGTATGTCTTTATATCCATCTATCCAAGATGAGAGTTATTGACATCCAATGAATGCAATAGGGTTGAAGGTTACCAATATTAAAGGTTCCGGATATATTTTAAAATTTGAAATAATAGAGCCTCTGATCATCATCATGAGTATTTGCCCCAAAAAAGGATCAGAATTTCAGTTGAATCAATTGCCAGTTATTTCACTTACTTAACCTCCAGTCACGAGACTTGGGTATATGGTGGGTATGGAACCAATCAACCCTTCCATTCTTATTAACAACACAGCATTACATGTTAACTTTTCGTTTATTCACACTAGTGTGGCATGTGCCGTTGGCCCAAGTGTTACCACATCCTCAACTGATTTTTCCTTCCAAAACCTGGTTTTTTGGAATTTATTTGAGTTTTCAGCGGCAGAAATCACTTTAAAATCAGTATTTCCCACATTTGGAATCCAAATCTTACCAAATAAATTCCATTAAATCCTGCTCGTCAATTTTCTTTCCAACAACATCAAAGGCACATTCCAATTCTTTCGAAATTTCTAGCTCAGATATGATTTAATATTCAGTGAAGAGATCATTCAATATTCAAGAACTTTTGCACTGCAAGTCCAAACAGCATGGACCCAAGCCCATGAACCCCTCCTTGTGGAGAGCTTTCTGAAGACACCACGAACACGATCTCAAGCATCCTCATTCGGTGGATCTCATAACTACAAAACAAAACAAACTACCTTCATAGAGAGAATAAATTTCCTTTGTCTTTGTAGCCCACACCCTTTGAGTAAAAGCATGCATGAATCTTCACCCATAGGGTGAGTGTCAACATAGTTATAAGAACCCTTGAGGCCTGGTTTTACTCACTCTACCCATAGCAAAGAGGCTACAAATGGAGTATAATGTGTGCATATGATAGATGGAATGTTCCATAGGGCATGCATCGTGATCATTTCAACATTCTTGATGATTGCTATCTGCAAATATCAACCAATGAGGTGGGGCAACATGCACCACACAGGTCCATAATTTCTCCTTTTGGGGATTGAAGGGAATTGACTTGTACACATACATTAGTTTATAAGTTATTGTTTAAAAGACCAAGAGAAAAAACATTTTAAAATTTATCATATGAATGTGAGGCCTCCAAATATGCTTATTGTTCAGAAGAAAACATGATAATACTTGAAGGACACATTATGAAATGATTTTATTCTATGACTTATGGTTGTCTTCATTTTTAGTTTCAACTCTTTTTTGACTTTTTGTATGTAAGCCTTTTAAACATTGTTTAATCATCCTTTCATTGAATATTAACCAAATGGTTGGTTCAAGTATGTCACCCATTTGAAATTGTCTCGTTTTGACTTGCAATTAAGGTCTAGGAAAGCCAACCACACATTATGCTTTCACCTTTTCAAGTTATTTTTAAAACATTAAAATGATCATATTATATGCCATTATAAGGTTAATCGATCTTTTTCCAACTTTGAAACTAATGGGTTGAACTGAATTATAAAACACTTAAAAATCCAAACTTACCATTCATATTTTTTTATCATTATCTTGAAGTTTTGTGTAGTTTAGTAATAGTATTGTATTCCCTAAAAGTACACCACATTGGACTAGAGACTAAGAAAATATGTTCACTTACAAACCCAAAAAAGTTGTAATTTCATAAGGTGGCATCAATTGTAGATATGTGCAACCACACCCAATGCTATGTGCATTTGATTATTGTGTCAAGAGATTTGTCAAAACTAAATGTTGGATTCAAATCAAGTGTTTTCATAATAGTTTGAATTTTAAATTATAAGATTGAAATTGATGCTATGTTGTTCATCAATCAAATAAACCCTATGTAAATACTATAGGATGTCAATTTCAAGCCATCCACATTACAAATGACTTAGAAAAACAAGATGATGCAACTCTCATTATAAACAAAATAAAAAATATTTTAGTGTGAAGTTTAGTTAGTGACCATCTTGGGCTAGTGAAAATTTAAGGGTCAACCTCTTTCATAACGAACAATTGCAATGAAAGTTTGGTATCCAACCCGTCTTCATTACCTTGAACTTTTTCTGTATGTATATTATAAAAAATAAATTAAGTATAAGGAAAGAGAACCTAAAAAGGCATGAATGAAAAGGAATTTGATTAATGAGAAATTTAATTTATTAAAATAGATTAGGATAAATATCAATCAAAGGATATCAACTATCAAAAATAGTTGAAAGAAAGAATTCCAATAACAGTTTGGTTTCCAACCAAACAAACCAAGCTAGTTATCAAGTGTACCTATTTGTTGGCAAACATGTTTTATAAGCCTATTGTGTGTTTTGGCCATGAGCAAGCTAGACATGATGAATTTGCAAAGCTGATTTTCCTTGTGTGATGAACTATGACAAAAGAAGTCCAAGGAATGGTCATAAATTTGCCATGTCTATATAAATAAAATTATATGATTATAAATTGAAAGAGGAAATGAAATAAATTTTCAAAATGGGAAAAATGAATTATAATGTTTAATCTTATGTTGATTATTCTAATGAGCCCACCTTGGAAACAAGTAGATAAAAAAAGCACAAAATCATTTGCTTGTCAAATTACTAACATTCGTCATTGCTTTGTCATCAAGATCCCACATACCACTCAAGTTCACCCAAAACTATTATGTAGATAAAATATGAAGCCAATAGAATTTTCTTAGTTATGCAAACCTTAAACCAATATTCACCTCCACAAATAGTGGCATAATATATTGTATGATAAAAATGTTTCCACTCTTATAAACAACCTTAGGTATACATTCTTAAGCCCACACCTTTTATAATGAATTTGAGATTGTCATGCCAAGTAATGTAAATATTTCAACTCAAGGTCGAAACCGTTGCAAGTGGTGGTAAATAGTTCTTTCATCCAAAATTATCAAGCACCAAACTTAGGTATACAAATTTACATCATGAACACATTCAAATTTTAGTATCATGTCGAGTTGACCCAAAACAAGAAAAGGCATTAAATCCTTAATCATTTTGTTATGTATTACAACAATTGTTTTGCCTAAATTGTAAAGTTTATCTTCAATTGAATAACTTCAAGTTTGGAAAAAAAATGTTAGCTTCATTTATTTGAAAGCCTTTTTTATAACTTTCATAGTGCATTTGAGTTGCATACAATATTATAACTTGGATTTAGGAAGATAATAAAAACTTTGTTAAGGTTTTAAATTTAAAAAAGGTGTCAAATATGACTAAATATTGTATGATTCCTCAACATATATTGAGTTATTAAAAATAATTTGGAATTAGATTCAATATCAAATTTTCACTTTTCTTTTAATGTTTCAAACTTTAGGTACTAAATGACTAGCCAATATTTTATAACTTCAAAAATTGATAAGACACATTATTTTCCAGAAATAAATATAATTAAAAATAAATAAAGTTGTTAATCTAGTTCACCATGTTTTGATTGATAAATTTAAGGGTATGTTATTCATCATAAACAGATTTTGAACACAATGCACCCAACAAAAATCATCATTGTTACATCAAAAGTGAATCATTCTAACTTGCATTCACCCGCTAGTCCTTTATGATTTTGATTTCATAAATCTACTAGGTTTAAAACCTTTAAGTGATTTGAAGAAAAATGATTTATTTGGGGTTTTCAATTTATTTACTCAATTAATTCAATGGTTCAATTTTTCCATGGAACATGAAGGAAAGAAAATAGATATTATTATTTACTTGTTGAAACAAAATTGATGTTCGAAATGTTTGATTTTTTAAAAATCCATTTTGCACCCAATACAAAACAATAATTCTCACTACATGTGTCAAAGAGGGTATTGTTTGGGGGTATTATGTGAAGGAGCTATTACTATACAAAATTTTAATATCCACATATTTAAACCACAATAAAATTTATTCAAAATTTATCTTTTCATTGAATTTTGACATCATATATTTGTTTTAGTTTTTTGTTTTAGTTGAAATAGTGAGAAATGATGAAAAAAGTAAGGTGATTATGTGTGACTAAAGAAGTTTCTTGCATGAAATGCTCAGATTTAGTTTTCAAAACATGTTATCAAACATTTCAAACTTTTATGGTAAATACCAGGTTTGGCACCTACCAAGTTATGACATATGATGAACATTTGATTTGTAAAAAATTAAAAAAATTCTTCTATGTTATGAGGTTTTAGAACCAAAACAAACAAAGTGTGTATTACAAAAAAATGAACCACCAAGTTGTGACATCCAAGCCTTCATTAATTTCGTGTTCTAACCAAATAAATACCACTTCAATAAAACAACATCCTTTACTCACAAAGGTGATTACTAAGTTAGTATTTATTTTTAAATTTTTGAAATTTGGGCTATGTAAAAATTAATGATAAAATCATTATGTGGTGATCCAATTTCCGTTAGCTTATTTATTTGTTCCTTTGGAAAACAATCTTGAACTTCCACAATGGCCTATCCCCTAGTTTTTTTGAAGGTGCAAGGTGATGAAAATTCATGTGGAATGGCACACCAATTGGCCATTTCCACAACATTATTTCTTTGAACTTGGTTTAAATTTGTTTAGTGTAAATGCATTGAATGATTCCTTGCTAATTGTTAGCCATGTTTTTAAATATTGTGTTTGGGTCATGAGGGGGACACTAGTAAAAAAAAGTAAAAAATATGTGAGTAAAAATATAGAGTGTAATATATTGGTTGTTGAATAAAAATTATAAGTTAATTAGTTAAAAAAAGGGTACTTTTTATTTAAATAATCAATTTAATTATAATATAGAGTATGTAATAATCTGAAATCATATATTATAATAATATAGGGTGGCTTTAATATGTATATTTTTAAAAATTAGATAATAATAGGGTGATAAGAAATAGGTTAAACAATTATCTAATATCCCTTCTAAAACTAGTCGTTTGATGCATATAGATCTCAAACTTTACACTAAGTGTCCTCTCAAGGTTTGGGTGTAAACATAATAAAGTGGACAATGAAATTGTACTTTGTCAAGGTTGAATGAAATTAAATATAAAATAACAACAAAACCTACCACAAAATTGTTGTACATTGAATGTTTGAACTTTTGAATCACCAAATACAAAATATCTCTTTATAAATGTGTTTATGATGTTTGTAGTCGAATACATGATATTAAGAAAAAAAATTAAAATTAAAATCTTCAACTTTTCAAAAAATGTATTATATTATTATGTTAAATTTGTATTAAAAGTTTGCAAAAAAATGTTATTTTTAAAAAATCAAGAAATTATATTAATTCTTTTCTATTTAAAGGTTGTTCAAAAGCACTACCTATAGTTGTTTTAAAAGTGCTTTTGAATATTTCTTATTCATTAGATGATTTCAAAATTTCAAGATATTTATACCAATATATTTAAAATAATATTATATAAACAACTTTAATATGCACTTTAGCAAGTATTGTACTAATCCATGTAAATTTGAATATGAATATTTATTTCACAATGTGTTTGTAAAATGTTTTTGAAAATTTGGAACAAAACATTTAAAAAATTGATAACATTTAAGGTGAAAAAATTAAGAAAATATCATATTTGTGAAAATACTGGATAATATTCTATTCATAAAATTTCACTATGGATTTTTTCAAAAAATTATTAAGATTGATGTTTTTCAAAAATATTTTTTAATAAAAATGTTTTAAAATGATAACCCCAACTTGGATTTGGAAAACATTTGTTAGCTTTAAGATCATTTGAATCAATTTGAGTGGTGAATGAATTCACTGAACTTAAGAATACATTAAATTTTTTAAAAGAGAGAAACTTTCAAAAGGGACTTCGATATGCTACTTCTGGTCCACCCTTCTGTACTTTTTCCTTGTACAAGCTTTAAACTTGGTTTTTTGAGTTGCAAGAAACACAAGAAGAAATAAGAAATTATGGAATTTTCTCTTTTATCTTCATGTTAAGAAAGTATGTGTAGATCTTTCTACATAGTATTTGAATTTCGATGGTTCTAGAGGATTATTGTTGGGCATGATCCTTCTCAGCTCCTAGTGGCAATTATGATGCATTTGATATGTAGCTCAGTGCATCTCGAATTTGCAATTTGGAAGGGCAAAGATTTACCCACTCCCCATTTGTGTCCAATTCCTACTTATTGACCAATTCAAGAACGGGCACATGGTAAGGCCACTGAAAGTTTGGGTTGGCAGGTAGGTATGTAGGCATTTATTTGCAAACAAACAAAAAAAGAGCCCCAAAAAATCTCTAGTTGTGATCGTTTGCACATCATCCCCAATTTAAACTTTAAATCCTGTTATTTTATTCAATGAAAAGAAATGGCTGATTAATTCTCTAATTTTACAATGAGTACAATGTACTTCAGTCCTAAATTTTTTCATTGACAATTCATGTAAAATCTCAAGTAGTTTCCCGAAGACCTTCGTGCACTGAAATCTACTACAGTTAAGCCTAGAAAACTAACAAGTCCAGCCCCATCAAATATTTTCAATTTTAAATTGTGATATTAGTGATCATGGTCTCATGTTTCATGTGCATGATTTTGCTTTCTTTTGTTCTTTTTTACTCAAATTTTGCACCTAGTTTGGAACACCCTAATCCCATTACAGGCCCGAAACAATCCACTTGTGAACCGATACATCTGCAGTTAAGCAATTTGGACCATTCGCTATTTAACTATTTCAGGTTAATTTTTTATTCCCATGGTAAAAATCATCCACTCAGACCCACAATCTCTATCATCTAGAGTCATTGAAAGAGATATTGATTCAAGGACATATTATAATTAAAATAGTTATCAGGGAATTAATCATTATAGTTTCAACTGTACTAATTGAAGAATTAGTTAGGATAAACTGTAATCAATACAAAAATCCTTGCACTTAATGTCACAAAAGTTTATTGGATTGATCTGACCTTCCTGGAAATTTTTAGTGGGAAGGTGGTAAGGGCAACTCCATAATATGATGCCCTGCAAATTAAAATAGATGAGAAAAGTCAAAACATGCCGGTTTGGTGCAGCAAAATGGTTTTGGCACAGCATTTTTGTACATTTTGCTGAGGCTGGTAAAAGGCACAACAAAGCCTCACACCTGCTGTTGATTGGCTAGATAGTTTGATTGGTCCAGGTGGGTCGCTATTAGTACCCTTCCACCCCTTTACAGTGTTAGTTTTATGGGTATTTTTGGCAAAAATGTAAACAACCAAAACTTCGATGTCATAAATATATTTTCAGGGTCACAAACTGAGCACCGCTGGAGATGCTCTTAAATGGAAAATCATAACAAATTTTTATCCCAAAAATGTTAAAGACTGTTAACCACCATTGCAGGATGAACAACATGACGCATTCTTTGGATGTAAATAAGCAAAGGTGTATGATGCCAGCAGACTCGCAGAGCTGGAGGGGAAAAAGCTTTTATTGGAACAACAACACTCTCATATATATATACATTTTTGTCCGAAAGTTGCAGCTCTTGCTGGCTTGTTTACACCCCCCCCCCCCCCCCCCCCCCCCCCCCCCCACCCCCCCCACTCCCAACACTCCCCCACCCCACGCTCTCCCAACCATCCGAATCACAGCAACCTCGACACCCCCACTCACATATACTGTT
>Ga0116231_10011406_pt1 | contig 13689 bp, 13 predicted proteins | sample S1TSphgellanicum_2_FD_89695 | JGI IMG/M metagenome (GOLD analysis project Ga0116231, IMG submission 89695) | Host-associated microbial communities from peat moss isolated from Minnesota, USA - S1T2_Fd - Sphagnum magellanicum MG | ecosystem: Host-associated > Plants > Peat moss > Unclassified... | reverse complement strand
CTTTGGCTGAAAAATTCAGCGTCAGGCCGCAAGGCGTGGTATTTACGTCGGGGGCAACCGAGGCGAATGCGCTGGCCATCCATGCGCTGGGAAGCGGGCGAAAAGTGCTGGTGGGGGCGACGGAGCATGACGCGGTGCGGGCGGCGGCGCCGGACGGGGTGACGATTCCGGTGATGGCTGATGGGACCGTTGATCTGGCGGCGCTGGAGGGGCTTTTGGCGCGGTATGACGGGGCGCTGGTGTGCCTGATGGCGGCGAATAATGAGACCGGGGTGATGCATGATATCGCGGCGGCGGCAAAACTTTGCGCGGCGCATGGGGCGCTGCTGCACGTGGATGCGGCGCAGGCGGCGCCGCGCTGCTCGGAGGACTGGATCGGCATGGGCGTGACCAGTTTCGCGGTGTCGGGGCACAAGGCGGGCGGGCCGGCCGGCGCCGGAGCCCTTGTGGTCGCGTCGGGCCACGCGGAAACATTGACGGCGCTACAAAAAGGCGGGGGGCAGGAATCGGGCCGGCGGGGGGGAACACCAGCGCTGCCGGCGATCGCCGGCATGGCGGCGGCGTTCGCGGAAACAACGGATTGGGGTCGCATCGCCGGGCTGCTCGATAAGATCTCGGCGCGGGCCAGGGCTCTCGGGGCGGTCATCGCGGGGGACGGGGCCAGAAAACTGCCGAATACGGTCTGCCTGATCATGCCGGGGGTGCGGGCGGAGACGCAGTTGATCGCGCTGGACCTGGCGGGCGTGGCGGTTTCGGCGGGCTCGGCCTGTTCCTCGGGCAAGGTGGCGCGGAGCCATGTGCTGGCGGCGATGGGGTTTTCAGAGCTCGCGGGGCAGGCGATACGGGTGTCGCTGACATGGAACGCGCCGGATGATGCGGCGGAAAAATTCGGCGCGGCGTATGCCGCCATGACGCGGCGCGCCTTGCGGCGGGCGGAAACTGCCGTTACCAGCGCCGAAGCCGCGGTTTAGAGGATTTTTTATGACGAAAATGACGTTTATCGAGCGCAATGGCGTGCCGCGCGAGGTGGAGGCGCCGGTGGGGCTGTCGATTCTGGAGATCGCGCATAAGCATGGCGTGGATATCGAGGGCGCGTGCGAGGGATCGCTGGCCTGCTCGACCTGCCACGTGATCGTGGATTCGGGGTGGTTCGGCAAGCTGGCGGCGCCGACGGAGGATGAGGAGGATATGCTGGACCTGGCCTTTGGGCTGGAAAAAACCTCGCGGCTTGGCTGCCAGATCGTGATGTCCGAGGCGCTGGATGGCCTGGTGGTGAAACTGCCGGCGGGAACCCGGAACGCCTCGGGATGAGAATCGCCGTCGCGATGTCGGGCGGCGTCGATAGCTCGGTGGTCGCGGGGCTGATGGCGCGGGAAGGGCACGAGGTGATCGGCATCACGCTGCAGCTCTACGACCAGGGCGCGGCGGCCGGGCGCAAGGGGGCGTGCTGCGCGGGGCAGGATATTTATGACGCCAAGCGCGTCGCGGACCGGCTGGGGATCGCGCATTACGTGGTGGACGCGGAGGCGCGGTTCCGCGAGAGCGTGATTTCGGCCTTCGCGGATTCCTATGCCGAGGGGCGGACGCCGGTGCCGTGCATTGCCTGCAACCAGCATCTGAAATTTGGGGATTTGCTGGGGATGGCGCGGGATTTTGGGGCCGAAGCGCTGGCCACCGGGCATTATGTGCGGCGGCTGGACGGGGCGGATGGGCCGGAATTGCACCAGGCGGCGGATGCGGCGCGGGACCAGAGCTGGTTTTTGTTCGCTACCACGCGGGAGCAACTGGCATTCTGCCGGTTTCCGCTGGGGGAGATGAAGGATAAGGCGGCGGTGCGGGCGCTGGCGGCGGAAATGGGCCTGGCGGTGGCGGAGAAGCCGGATAGCCAGGATATCTGCTTCGTGCCGAGCGGGTCCTATGCCGATATCGTCGAAAAATTCCGGCCGGATGCGCTGGCGGCCGGGGAGATTGTGCTGGAGAGCGGCGAGATCGTGGGCGCGCATGCCGGGATCGCGCGTTACACCGTCGGGCAGAGCAAGCGGCTGGGAAACGCCGCGATGATCGGCGGGGAGGCGATGGCGGTGCGCAAAATCGAGGCGGGAACACGGCGGATCGTGGTGGGACCGCGGCGGGCGGCGTCTCGCGAGGTGTATCTGCGCGATATGAACTGGCTGATGGCGCCCCCCACCGGAACGCTGCGGGCGCGAGTAAAGCTGCGGGCGGGGGAGACGCCGCGGGGGACCGAGATTTGGCCGAGTGAAAACGGCGCGAGGCTGGTGCTGGACGAGCCGGCGCTGGCGGCGCCGGGACAGGCGGCGGTGTTTTATGAGGGGACGCGCATTTTAGGGGGTGGTTTTATTAGGAACTAAAGAAAGAAGCGCTTTTTGAAAAAAGCGCGCAAAAACTTTGGTAATAATATACTTGACTCAGTAAGTGGCATGGGCTATAAAATCCCCATGAGCACCGAACCCCAAACCCTTGTCGAAGCCGTCCGCCACTTTGCGGACCCGGATGTGACCCACAACACGATGGTTGAGCTTCGCTGGCCGTCCGGTGTTCATTGCCCTACTTGTGGCCGGGTTGACGTGCGCTTCATCGCCACCCGCCGCATGTGGGAGTGCAAGGAGAAGCACCCTAAAAAACAGTTTTCCAGCAAAGTAGGCACTATTTTTGAGGATAGCCCGCTCTCGCTAGATAAGTGGTTTGTGGCGATCTGGCAGATTGCGAACTGCAAAAATGGGGTTTCCTCTTACGAACTGGCCCGCGCCATCGGTGTGACGCAAAAGACGGCTTGGTTCATGTTGCACCGTATCCGGCTCGCCATGCAAACCGGCTCTTTCATCAAGAGCGGCGGCGAGTTTGAGGCGGACGAAACCTTTGTAGGTGGCCGGGCTAAGAATATGTCCGCCGCGCGCCGCGCCAAGTCCATCCTTGGCAGTGGCGTGGCTGGTAAGGAGGTCGTCATGGGCGTGCTGCGTCGTGGCACCAAAGCCGAACTCAGCAAGGCGATTGCGGGCCATATCAAAAACCGCAAGAAGGCTAACGTGCAATCCGCGGTCCGCGCCGCCGCCGAACCCGGCTCTAAGCTCTACACCGATTCCTTGGCGTCTTATACCGGGCTGGCAAGCGAATATGTCCATGAGTTTGTTGACCATGCGGTTGAGTATGTCCGCGATCACGTCCACACCAACGGGATGGAGAACTTCTGGAGTTTGTTTAAGCGCGCCCTGAAAGGCACCTACGTTTCGGTTGAGCCGTTCCACTTGGACGCCTATGTGAAAGAGCAAACCTTCCGCTTCAACGAGCGGAAGAAAAATGACGGTAGCCGGTTTCGGGACGTGCTGGGGGCGGTTGCTGGCAAGCGGATTACATATAAGGAGTTGATCTCTCATGGAGAAGCTACCGCCTGAAAGAAGCGAAACGGAAGAGGAAAAAAACTCAGAAAAAACGAATAAATCCGATAAAGGAGAAAAGCCATTTAGGAACCTCGCTCGAAATTTATTACGGGTGAGACCGGAAGATCTGGCACAAGAAGAAAAAAAGTGGAAAGAATTGAAAAATCGGCAAAGCTAGAAAACAGCGCGTGTTTTTCATTGGTTGCCATTGAAACCCAAAGAACCGCGGTACATTTCACCAAGCCGAATATGTATTGCGGTCTTTATTATCTCTTGAGTATCTTGATACTGAACAATCTCAAATATTCTTTCCATTGGAATAACAACCGCAAAACCCGTGTTTCTTTCGTCAACGCTTTTATTAATAACGTCATCATTAAGGTCTTCGCCCTGATATTCCGGGACGGCAATTTGATCCTGTTTTGTTTCTACAACGTGGTAGCCAACTAACAGTCCGATCATAAGGTATGTGTGGCCGTCCCAAAGGCGCGCTTGTCCCTCATAATGCCTAAATCGACCCACATTCAAGTAAACAGGGGAGCCGCTTAAACCTGCAATTGATTTTACCTCTATTAAATAAGCGGACACATACGCTCCGCCGACAAAAACCGGCTCTCCCGGCATTAGCGCGATATTTCCCACCCGAACCACTGGGACATTTTTTGTCATCCCATAATGCGAAGTATATAAGCCAACTACAGCGACTTCGTCGCCGCATCCAATATCAGTTACGTGGTCCAATCCAATTTTCCAGCGGGACAGATCAAGAGGTACGATAAATATATCGAAAACATTGAAGTCTGGAGAGACTGGAAATAAAACCAGATCAATGTCTGCGTTCTGGTGGTAAATTCCTTTATCTCGGGGTATTTTAATTATTTCACATCCTCCTGATTTTCTGTTTACACGAACAGAAAACTCTCGAAAATCTTTGTGGAATCTCTCAATTACATGTTTCGCAGTTATTAAAAATACACAAGTAAGGCCGGAGTAATCCGTGCCACCAAAAACACCCGTTCCAGTTGGAACAAACCCTCTATCGGTTTCAATTCCAACAAAAACGACATTCTTGCGGATGTTCTCGTCGACGCGCAAGTTTTCTCCCACAAAATCCCACGCAAACGTTGGGATAGGCCAAAGCCTAGTCCATCTTAATTGTGACGACTCACAGGAATTTTCATTATCTTTGGTTTTATACTGAGTCAAGTATGTTGTTACCAAAACTTTTGCGTGGGGGCTTTGCGGCTCCGGTGTCTCTTTGGTCCCCCCGCCGGGGGGACCAAAGAGACACCGGAGCCGCAAAGCCCCCACGCAAAAGTTTTTTGGTTCTTTTTTTCAAAAAAGAACATTCTTGCCCTACACTTCCCTTCAGGATTCGCTGGAGATTGCCCCCACAGATGGCCGGCCCTTTTGACCATTTCGCCGCTGCTTGGGGCGGGCCGGAGAGTGAGGCGGGGGTGAAGCTGGTGACGGAGCCTGCGGGGCCGGAGCCTGAGTTTCCGGCGGTGCGGGCCGTGAATCCGTGTTTTGCGGCGGGCACGCGGATATTGACGGAGGGGGGGGAGAAGCCGGTGGAGGAGCTGGCGCCTGGGGATTTCGCGGTGACCGCGGATAATGAGCTGGCGCAGGTGATCTGGATCGGGCGGCGGGATGTGGACCTGGTGAAGCACCCGGCGCCGGGGCAGATACGGCCGGTGCGGATCAGCGCGGGGGCGCTGGCGATGGGGGTGCCGGAGCGGGAATTGGTGCTGAGCCCGGATCATGCGCTGTATTTTGACGGCAGCCTGGTGCAGGCGCGGGATTTGATCGACGGCATCGCGATACGGCAGGATTTTGAGGCGGCTTCGGTTAGGTATTACCATGTGGAGCTGGAGCGCCATGGGGTGCTGCTGGCGGAGGGGGCGGCGGCGGAGAGTTTTTTGGATTCCGGGCAGCGGGGGCTGTTTTCCAGCGCTTCGGCCCGGATTGAGGCGGCGGGGCGGCGGGAGGCGGAGAGCGTGGCGCCGCTGGTGACGGGCGGGGAGGAGCTGGCGTCGATACGGGCCAGGCTGCATGCGCGCAAGCTGATGCTGGGGATTTCGGTGGCGGAGGCGCCGTATTTCGCGCTGAAGGTTTTTTCGGGGGAGCTGCTATATCCCAGCGAGAATTTGCCGGGGCGCGTGAGTTTTACGCTGCCGGCGGGGGTGACGGAGGCGGTGTTTTGCTCGCCGGTGTTTATTCCGGCGGAGGTTGACCCGGCCTCGATGGATCGCCGGCGGGTGGGGGCGGCGATCGCGGAGGTGTTCGTCGATGGGCGGCTGACGGCGCTGGAGGCGGTTTTTGCGCCGGCGGATTTGCACCGGCGGGCGCCGCGGGAGACGGCGACGTGGACACGGGGTGCGGCGCGGCTGAAAATTCCGCTTGGGGCGGGGGTGATTTCGTTTCATATTGCCGCGCCGCCGCGGCATTGGCGGCGGTCGGCGGCGCTGTAAAACGCGTAAAAAAAGCCAAAAAAAAGATCGAACGGCCGGTTATTTATTGTTTGTTAAGCATAACTTAGCCTACCAAGTTTTGGTTGGGTGATTGGCTATTCGGTCTATTATTTACAAGGCTTGTAAAGGTTGAGCGGCCAAACGAAGGCGCTGCCTCATCCGGGAACAACCAAAAATTTTTTTGCTTCTTTTTTTGTTAAAAAAAGAAGTTCTTGCTTTGTTAATCTGTTGCCCAGACGCGGCGCGCTTGTGGACAAGGCGGCTGAACCCATGTCTTGTGCCAGCAAAAACCTGGGGTTGATATGTCGAGATCGTCTTCCATGCCCATGAAGTTTGAGAAGCAAGCGGAACAATTCGGTGCCGTGCGGGAGGCGGCGCGGGCGGAGCTTTCCGCGGGGCTGCGGCAGGTGCCGGCGCGGCTGGCGCCGAAGTATTTTTATAACGAATTGGGATCGAAATTGTTCGAGGCGATTTGTCTGTTGGATGAGTATTATCTGACGCGGGCTGAGGCGGCGATTTTCGCGCGGCATGGGGCGGAGATTGCGGATGTGGCGGGGCGCGGGGGGACGCTGATTGATCTGGGGGCGGGGAATTGCGCGAAGGCGGCTGCGTTATTCGAGGTTTTGCGGCCGCGGCAATATGTGCCGGTTGATATTTCCGTGACATTTTTGCAGGCGGCGGTGGCGAAGTTGCGGATGACGCATCCGGATGTGCCGATGCTGCCGGTGGGGCTGGATTTCGCGGAGCATTTGCGGCTGCCGGCGGAGGTGGCCCGGCGCCGGCGGCTGTTTTTTTATCCGGGGTCGTCGATCGGCAATTTTACGCCGCTGCAGGCGGCGCAATTTTTGCGGCGGGTGCGGGGTGAGGCGGGGGCGGATGGGGGGTTGTTGATCGGGGTTGATTTGGTCAAGGATTCTTCCGCGCTGGAGGCGGCTTATGATGATGCGCTGGGGGTGACGGCGGCGTTTAATTTGAACGTGCTGGCGCATGCTAACGGGCTGTTGGGGAGCGATTTTGACGTGCGGGACTGGCGGCATGTGGCGTTTTTCAATGCGGAACAGCAACGGGTTGAGATGCATCTGGAGGCGCGGCGGGGCGTGGATGTGAGGTGGCCGGGCGGGGGGCGGCGGTTTGGCGAGGGGGAGCGGATTCATACCGAGAATAGCTATAAGTATTCGAGGGAGGGGTTTGTGGAGTTGCTGGCTGGGTGCGGGTTTGGGGCGGTGAGTTGCTTTACGGACGAGGGCGAGAGGTTTTTGGTGTGTCATGCTCGAGCGGTGTGAAAATGCGGTTTCCGTTGGGGGGTTGGCGGCGCGATTTGCGGCGGTGAGGGCGCATTCGGTGGCGCTGGCGGCGCCGCTGACGGATGAGGATTGTTGCGTGCAGTCGATGCCGGATGCTTCGCCGGTGAAATGGCATTTGGCGCATACGACGTGGTTTTTTGAGACGTTTGTTTTGGAGGTTTATGAGCCAGGGTTTCGGGCGTTTCATCCGGCGTTCCGGATGCTTTTCAATTCTTATTATAATGGGGTGGGGGAGAAATTTGCGAGGCCGGAGCGGGGGGTTTTGACGCGGCCTTCGCGGGCGGAGGTGATGGCGTATCGGGCGAATGTGGATGCGCGGATGATGGCGCTGCTGGGGGCGGAGGTTTCGGGGGAGGTCTGTGAGCTGGTGGAATTGGGGTTGCAGCATGAGCAGCAGCATCAGGAGTTGATCCTGACGGATGTGCTGCATTTGTTGAGCCGGAATCCGTTGTTTCCGGTTTATGATGCGGGGTTCGCGGAGTTTGCGAAGGCGGGGGATTTGCGGTGGCTGGATTTTGATCCGGGTGTGGTGGAGGTGGGTTTTGCGGGAGAAAAGTTTTGTTTTGATAATGAAAGGCCAAGGCATCGGGTGTTTTTGGAGCCGTTCCAGGTGGCTTCCCGGCTGGTGACGAATGGGGAGTTTTTGGGGTTTGTTGAGGCGGGGGGGTATGAGAGGCCCGAATTTTGGCTGTCGGAGGGGTGGGATTGGGTGAGGGCGAATGGGGTGCGGCATCCGCTGTATTGGGTGGGCCGGGATGAGGGGTGGGGGGAGTTTGGGCTAGGGGGGTTGCGGGCGCTGGATTTGGGGGCGGCGTTGAAACATGTTTCTTATTTCGAGGCGGCGGCGTTTGCGCAGTATGCGGGGGCGCGGCTGCCGACGGAGTTTGAGTGGGAGTTTGCGGTGGGGACGGGCGGGCTGGAGCAGGCGTTTGGGGTCGCGTGGCAGTGGACGAGTTCGTCGTACGCGGCGTATCCGGGGTTTGTGACGGCGGCGGGGGCGATTGGGGAGTATAATGGGAAGTTTATGGTGAACCAGTATGTGCTGCGGGGGTCTTCGGTGGCGACACCGGCGGGGCATTCGAGGGCGACGTATCGAAATTTTTTTCCGGCGGGGGCGCGGTGGCAGTTTTCGGGGGTGCGGTTGGCGACGTAGGATTTAGAAGGAAGAGTTATCCGCAGATGACGCAGATTACGCAGATGAAAAATGGTTCCGGCGCCGTCTGATTGGTGACTTTCGAAGCTTGCCCCTAGCGAAGGCGCGATGGATACGAAGCATTTTCCTTCTCGCGATATCGACAAATGTGCTCGACGCGGTTTAAGAGCATGCGTTGGAGATTCGCATGCTTGAACTAACATCAAGAGTTTTGGGCTGCCTGCTCGGTGGCGCTGTGGGAGATGCGCTGGGCGCGCCAGTGGAGTTTCAAAGTTGGCAGGCCATTGAAGCGGCTTATGGTCCCGCTGGGATACAATATTACGCGCCTGGGGAATATGGGATCGGCGCCGTTACCGATGATACGCAGATGACCTTGTTTACGGCTGAAGGGCTCATCCGCGCCTGGACTCGCGCTAGTGAGAAAGGCATTTGTGGGGTCAACGGCGTTCTGCACCATGCATATCTGCGCTGGCTGCTGACTCAGGGTGAGCATCTGCCATTTGAAGTGCGCACCGATGGTTGGCTGTTCGGATGCCGCGCGTTGCATGACCGCCGGGCGCCGGGAAATACGTGTTTAAGCGCCCTGCGCGCCGCGACAGACTGGTTTTCGCCCAGTCGGGCCGAAAACAACAGCAAAGGATGCGGCGGCATTATGCGCGTCGCGCCGGTTGGACTGTTTGTCCGTGAGGACAGGGCTTTTGATATCGGTTGTGATGCGGCGCGGATTACGCATGGACATCCTTCTGGATATATTGCCGCGGGATATTTTTCTGCTGTGATCAGCGCCTTATGCCGAGGGTTTTCATTGCAAGACGCTATGATGCGGGCCGACCGCCGCATCGCCGAGGAGCGTGATGCCGAGGAAGTGCGTGATGCTGTGCAAGCCGCCCGGGCGCTCGCCGAGCGCGGTAGACCGTCGCCGCCAGAACTGGAGAGTCTTGGGGGTGGATGGGTGGCCGAGGAGGCTCTGGCGATTTCGCTATGTTGCGCGCTGACGGCTGGAAATTTTCCCGATGGAGTGCGCCTGGCAGCGAATCACGGTGGCGACAGCGACAGTACAGGCGCGATCACCGGCAATCTGCTCGGCGCGATGTGGGGCGCGGAAACTATTCCGCTGTGCTTTCTGGAGCAGCTTGAACTGCGCCGGGAGATCGAGCGGCTGGCGGTGGATTTGGTGAACGTCGTTGAGGGCCACACCGATTCGGCTGATATTTTTGACGATTATCCTGGTTGGTGAGTGCATCCGATGACCGATCGCTATGGGAAGCTGTTCAAGCTTGATGACATCAGTGATGGAGCGGCGATTGAGACGCTGCCGCGCCTTTCGTTGAAGGCTGCGAAGGGGATCGTTACATATAATGAGTTGCGGCTGCAGACTTTAATTGCAAATCAGCCGAATGTCTTGCCGGTTGCGGAGATTGAACCGCTGTTCGATGACGCCGTGCCGATTTGCACGGAAATGCCGGTTAAATCCGGATTTGTCGATGTGATCTTGGCCACCCCTCTGGGCGATTTGGTTGTTGTCGAATGCAAGGGCGATTATCCGGTACTTGACACGACTCCGGATATGAGTCCAGCCTTTTGCCATGAAAACGGCACTATATTTGTTTGTTTTATGGCTGCGATATTCAGCCTTTGGATCATGGGCTGGCGCTTTTGGTTGGGCTGGCGGCGTCAGTGCTTTAATTGTCAGTCGATGGGGGCAATCCCCTTTGCTTAATTACCTTCCGGCTTGGTTGTCTTCTCTGGTCGTCAACCAAAATCCTTTCAAAACCGTTCTTGTAGGGATGGGTCTCGCGCTACTCATTTCACTTGTGCTTCATGCGATTTTTCGTGCGCCATTTAAGGCGTGGTGGACTATTCGCCCATTGCGATTAGTGGTCACGTCGCAATTTTCTCAGCCTGAAACAATTCAGGACACGATGCAAAGGCATCAGGTTTGGGTTTTTGTTAAAAACAGGTCTCCGATTAAATCGCTTCACTATACTTTCTCGGTTTTGCGGGAACCCGAAAAGTATGAAGACCGAAATCCTTGGCAAGTGCATAGCGGAGATATACCACCGCATGATGAACATCGCGTCTTGCTGGCCAGCTATTTTTTAGGCGGATCACATGGAGAAAACGGAAAAATTGTTATTTTTCCTGAGCACAATAGCGGATTTTCACCCCTTTTGACTTTTTCACAGGAAGGTGCAGATTTGTGCCTTTTAGCTCGCGCTCAAAATGTTCCGGATGAGAAAATCTGGTGCAACGTGTCTGTGGATCAAAAATCCAAGAAATTAGTTCTTAAAAAACTCAATGTTCACTGACTCCGCTCCCGCCTTCTACGGGCCTTCTTGCGGGTCAGCACCTTGCTACCGCCGCACCAAAGATGTCCGCGTTGTTCCGGTTGTTATAGCGGAACTCAAACTCGGCAACGTACAGCGGCAGATACTTGGCAGACACCTTGTGGAAGGTGCCCATGATGCCTCGCTTGATGAGGGACCAGAAGCCGTCAATCGTCTGAGTGTGAACGGCACCAACAACGTATTCCCCTTGGCTATGCCGCACCGCCTCATGGGGGAAGCCTTGGAGGCCCATGTAGCCCCGCGCATCGTCGGTAGCCACCAAGTCAACCTTAGTGCTGACGGCCTCACGGATGAAGCCATGCAGGGTGGCGGCGTCGGTATGCTTCACAACACGGGCAACCACATTGCCTTTGCGCTCTACGGCCCCAACAACAGGCAGTTTGCCGGAAGGCCCGCGAACGCCGGAACGCTTGTCAGCGTGCTTGTTCTTGTCCTTCCCGCCAATGTAGGTTTCGTCAACCTCGACAATGCCCATCAACTGGCGGAATTGCGGGTCAACCAGCCCGGCGCGGATTCTCATGCACATATAATGCGCGGTCTCGTAGGAGCCGAAACCCATGACGCGCTGCACCTCAAGGGCAGCAACGCCCTTCTTGCTGGTCAGCATCATGTGGATAACGCGGAACCAGTTGCGCATACCGACGTTCGTGTTTTCGAAAATGGTGCCGACCAGCACGGAGAAGCGGTAGCCGGTAGGGGAGCAAACCCGGCATTGCCAGTTGAAAGCGCGCCCGGTGATAGCCGCTACCTTTTCATTGCCGCAACGCGGGCATTTTACGCCAACCGGCCAGCGGCGCGCTTGCAGATAAGACTTGCAGGCATCGTCATTCGGGAAAAGCTCCTCGAATTGAGCGATCGTCATTTGCCGGGTGAACTGAGCTTTGGCCATAACGGAGGTTCCTTTGTCTGAAACCATCAATATAGCAAAACAAAATCCGTGTCAAGTACCGGATAATCGCCAATGCAAGCTATGGCGCAACCCGCAGGCGCGGCGCGAAGTCGTGGGACAGATTTTGGACTATGCCAAGGATATTGCTCGGTTGTCGTATCAAGAGTTCGAAGACGCAATCCGTAAGGCCGCACCTGCGCCTGGATTGGCGAAGGACCAATCGCTCTTCAGCCGCGCCAGCGGCGAGCAGCCGAAGTGTGAGGAGCCGATTTTTGTTGATGCTGTAAGCCGGAATCTGCGCCGGGGACGGTTTCTGTTGCTATTGGTGGGGGACGGAATCCATGAAGGTGTCGAGACCATGACGGAGTTTTTGCAGCAACATGCCGGGCTGCATTTCACGTTGGGGCTTGTTGAAATGGCGATATTTCAGGGAACAGGGAAGAGCGTTTTTGTGCAGCCGCGCATCCTGGCTCAAACGAAGATGATCGAGCGCGGGGTTGTTATTTTTGCCGATGATAAGGTTTCTATCAGTGCGCCGAGCCAGACTGTGAGCGCGCCGGCTAGTTCGATGCCAACGACCTTATCGGAAGAACGAGCGTTTGAGTTGTTGGAACAATCATTTCCAGGGCTGGCTGCGCCGCTGAAGGATTTCGTGCGTAGCCTGGAACCGCTCGACGTGAGATTGTATTGCACTCCTCAGAATTTGGTCTTCAAGTATACGCATATGGGCAACGTGATAACTCTGGGGTGGCTTGGCATATTTTATGGCAAAATTGGATTCAGTGATACCGTTGCTCAAGCGCAGAAATTGGGATGCCGGGAGTTGGCATTGGTGTACTATAGAACTCTTGCAGGGCTTATTAAGGATGATGCATTGCGTGTCCGTCAGCTGACTCCGAAAACGAAGTCCGGAACCGCTGAATTGCCACTTAAGGATATTCTCGATGCGCCGGAAATTTGGCGGCAGGCAATCGCTGATTTTATTTCGGGACTGCCAAAGGATACTGAAACGTTATCGTAATGTAGAGGTGATTGGATCGCTTAGTGTTCTTCGTCGTTGCCTCTGAAAAGATGGATTGCTTCGCAAGAGCTCGCAATGAGGTGGGTGGGGCATGGGGGTGGGGATTGTGTTAGTGCAATGTTTCGGCGAAGAGTTTGAACAGTTCTTCCCAATGCCGCTCCGCAGCTTCTTTGTTGTAGATCGGAAAATCGGTCATGGTCCAGCCGTGGAGGGCGCCGGGATAAATTTCGCAGCGGTGATTTACGGCGGCGGCGGTTAGGGCAGTTTCCAGGCGTTGGGCCATTTCGGGGGGGTAGGATTTGTCGTTGTCGGCGCCGGCGACGTACACCCGGGCTTTTATCGCGGGCGCCAGGAGGTGGGGGCTGAGGTCGGAGTCGGTGGCGAGGTTGCCACCATGAAAACTGGCGGCGGCGGCGATGCGGTCGGGAAAAGTGCCGGCGACGGTGAGGGAAATGCCGCCGCCCATGCAGTATCCGGTGGTGCCGATTTTGCGGCCAAGAATGTCGGCGCGGGTGTCCAGGTAGGCGAGGAAGGCGGCGGTGTCTTGCGCGGCGCGGCGGTTATCGGTGCTGCTGAGCAGGTGGCCGAGGGCGGCGCGGATGTCGGGCGCGGCGAAGATGGTTTTGGCGTCCAGCGGCTCGTAGGTGCCGGCGCGGTAGTAGAGGTCCGGCAGCAGGACGAGGTAGCCGCCGGCGGCCAGGCGGGCGGCCATGGCGATGAGCGCTGGGCGGATGCCAAGGCCGTCCATGAAAAAGATGACGGCGGGCCAGGGGCCAGAACCGTGCGGGGTGAGGACGATGGCGGGGCAGTCGCCATCTTCGGTGCGGATGGCGATTCTTTCTTGGGGCATGGAAAAGTCCTCGTTATGTGGGGAGCGGCATTAGTCGGGCGGTGGCTCCCAGAGCTCTATCGGGTTGCCTTCGGGGTCCGTGATGCGGGCGAAGCGGCCGGTTTCGGGGGTGTTCCAGTCGCGGTTGGTGGTGATGGGGATGCCGGCGGCGGCGAGGGTTTCGAGCAGATCGTCGAGGCCGGAGACTCGCAGGTTGAGCATGTACTGCTTTTCCGGCGGGAAATAGTCCGTGGTCTGCCGGAACGGGGCGAAGACGGT
>Ga0116231_10011404_pt1 | contig 13690 bp, 12 predicted proteins | sample S1TSphgellanicum_2_FD_89695 | JGI IMG/M metagenome (GOLD analysis project Ga0116231, IMG submission 89695) | Host-associated microbial communities from peat moss isolated from Minnesota, USA - S1T2_Fd - Sphagnum magellanicum MG | ecosystem: Host-associated > Plants > Peat moss > Unclassified... | reverse complement strand
GCTGATCAGGATGAGCAGGCAAAGCGCTGAAGCCGCTATGATGCAAAGCTTCTGGAGGGGCGTTAGGTCATAGCCGCCTCCCACGCTGATGAGGCGCGCCGCGCTGAGGGGCGCGGTAGCCGTCTCAATGGCGCTGACGCGCGGCGGCTTATTCCCGCCTGCTGCTTTTCTTCTGGCTTCTGCCGCCGCATTTCGCGCTGCTCCCTCGCTAGGGCGATCCGGAAAAGAGCCGCGATTATCGGCGTCGGCTAGGGTTTGCGATTGGTAGTACCAACCGTTGGTACCTTTTGGTCCAGGTTGCGGACCAATATCGCCGCCATTGGTACCTTTTAGTCCACTTTCCGGACTATAGTCCGGGGCAATATAGCCGATGTCGGCTAGGTCCCCCGAATCATCCTGCTCCGGCGGCCCCGCCGCATCCGCCTCAGCGGCCGTAAAGATGTGCGCTGCGTCGAAACGGGACGAAGCGTTGAGCGCCAACATCGCGCTCTTCAGGTGCTTGTCGACCGTATGGCGCGAAATCCCGAGCTCTTGGGCGATCTCTTTTGAGGTCTTCAGAAGAGCAACGCCCCTCAGACACTCCCGCTCACGCTTCGAGAGATTATCAAAGCCGTTGTAGCCGCTGATGTTCCAAGCCATGGCCTATTTACGCGCAGATTTCCGCCGGGGGGATTTGCTACGCTTAAAACGCGAATAAAAGGCCGATCAATCAGTTTCGTTGCTTGGTCTGTCCTCATGCGGCATGGCCATGGCCGTTGCGAAAGCAACGAGCGCCTGACGCGCCGCACTGTTTGGAAGCGCTTCATAGGCCTGGAGCAACTTCAGCGCTCCTGGCTTGCTCAGGCTCTCTACGGCTCCCGACGGCGGCCGAGCCACATCCAGTTCGCCCACGAGGGCGGCTACCGTCGTATCAAGCCGCTTAGCAGTCTTAACAAGCATGGACGCAGAGATCCTGTTGGCGCCGCGCTCATATTTCTGAACTTGCTGAAATGTAAGTCCCAAAGCATCAGCAAGCACTGTTTGACTTAGTCCAAGCGCCTTTCTCTGAAGGCGCACTCGTGCTCCAACTTCGATATCAATTGGATCTGGATCGTAGGACGCGCCCATAGCTTTCCCCTCACGGACATCGAAGCATATCACCTCTGATGCTTCACCGTCCGGGCGGAACAACCTTAACAACCTAATCCCTTGGAACTAAATTTGAGCGCAAAAACTCCCTATACTTGTATATATGCGGTGTTTTTGTGCGGTTCTGCGTCGTCAACCACCCGCGGGCCGCGAGCCTGCGGCCCTTCGGGAGGCCGCAGTTCCGATTCGGCCTTCAGAGTTGGTGCGGACGGCCGGAATCGAACCGGCATGGGGTCACCCCCGACGGATTTTCATACCAGCTACGGTTTTCACCGCCGTTCCCAAGGAACGTTTGTGGTCTGGACTATCCCTTCGCCATAGCGCTTTCGCGCCGTAGGCGCGGCCCGTCTAGTCTCTACACCTTCCGGTCCGGCGCACGCCGGTCCGGCTTGGCTCGGGATCGCCACTTGCGAGGTTTCCCCGAATTTGGGCCGTTCTACGTCCCGGGTTTCCCCGAGCGCACTCAAATTACATCTAAGTCCGTTGCGTCTACCTATTCCGCCACGCCCGCTGACCGGCCCCTGTATAGTCGGCGTCCGGCCCAAGGTCACCCCGCATCACACGCTGCAACCCTCTTGTCGGCGAGCCGGTTCCGGGCGAGATCTAAACGACAAATAGACGAGCGGCAGGGACCATGGATCGCTTCGACTACATCATCATCGGCGCAGGCTCTGCGGGCTGTGTTCTGGCTAACCGTCTGAGCGAAGACCCCGGCGTGAAGGTTGCGCTCCTCGAGGCTGGCGGGAAGAACAACTCCCTCCTGGTGCGCATGCCCGCCGGCGTCGGCGACCTCATCAAAGACAAAGGACCGTCGAACTGGGGCTTTTGGACGGAGCCGGAGCCGAACCTTGAGGGGCGTAAGCTCTGGTGGCCCAGGGGCAAGGGTCTGGGAGGCTCGTCGGCCATCAACGGCATGATCTACATCCGCGGTCATGCGCGCGACTACGACCAGTGGCGTCAGATGGGGTTGAAGGGGTGGGGCTACAGCGACGTTCTTCCCTATTTCCGCCGCTCGGAGGCTTTGGACACGGGATCGGACGCCTATCACGGTGGGGACGGCCCCTTGAAAGTCAGCCACGCCCGCGCCGACAACCCCATTTACCAGGGCGTGATCCGCGCCGGCGCCGAGGCGGGCTACAAGACCACCACGGATTTCAACGGCTACCAGCAAGAGGGTTTCGGGCCCTATCAAGTGACGATCCACAACGGACGGCGCTGGAGCGCCTCCGCAGGCTACCTCGACCCCATTCTTGGCAAGCGGCCAAATCTAACCGTCCTCACCGGCACGCGCACAACCCGCATCGTCATTGAGAACCGGCGCGCCGTGGGCGTGGAGGTGGTCCCCGACGGCGGCGGCGCGGCGAAGACGCTCTATGCGGACGCGGAAGTTCTTCTCGCGTCAGGCGCCGTCCAGTCGCCCCACCTTCTACAGCTCTCGGGGGTCGGGGATCCTGACGCCCTCAGGGAAGCGGGAGTCGAGCCGGTTCACGCCCTTCCAGGCGTCGGCGCAAATCTCCAGGATCACCTCGACGTCACCATTTGCTATGAGTGCCCCGAGCCCATCACCCTCTACTCGAAGATCAAGGGCGTGCGCCGGCTCGGGATCGGGCTTCAGTACATTCTAACCGGTAAGGGCCCCGGGTCGTCCCAGCACCTGGAATCGGGCGCCTTCCTGAAATCCCGACCAGATCTGGACCGCCCAGACCTGCAGATCCACGCCGTCCTCGCCATCATGAAGAACCATGGCAAGACATCCGTGCAAAAGGACGGTTTCACCCTGCATGTCTGTCAGCTGCGGCCAGAAAGCCGTGGGCGGGTGGGTCTGCGCTCCGCCGACCCCCTGGCGGATCCGGCGATTTTCGCTAACTACCTCGCCTCCGAAGAGGATCGGCGCGCCCTGCGCGAAGGTGTGAAGATCGCTCGCGCCGTAGCGGCTCAACCGGCTCTGGCGCGCTACCGATCCATGGAGAACGAGCCCGGCGCCGCCGTCTCCACCGATGCGGAGATCGACGCCTGGATCGCCCGGACCGGAGAGACCATCTACCACCCCGTCGGCACGTGCCGCATGGGCGTTGAGGGCGACGCCCTGGCGGTGGTGGATGATGAGCTAAGGGTCCAGGGGCTCGATGGCCTCAGGGTCGTCGACGCCTCCGTCATGCCGACCCTGATCGGGGGCAACACCAACGCCCCCACCATCATGATCGCTGAGAGGGCTTCGGACTTGATCCGCGGCCGCCCGCTTCTGGCGCCGCAAGAGGCTCCGGTGTTTGAGGACGGTCGAAGCCTCGCGGCCGAATAGGGGCGCGCCTTAAGCGACCCGCCTGCCGTTGACCGCCACGAGGCGGACGGGGGATAGGCGGAGCGCTTCTGTGGCGAGTTCGGCGTCGCGCAGGACGAGGGTGTCTATGCGCTGTCCCATCAGACGACCCACCATTGAGATCGGCTGGAATAGACCAAGGGTTCGGTCCGGCCGTCCCGACGGCCCCCTGAGGGGCGCAAGGCAGATTTCGACCCCCACGGTCTCGCCTCCGGGCGCCATCGCGTCGGCGGTGAGGACCACCGGCGTGCGGCCCCGGATGGCGCGGGTCTGGGCGTCCACCACAACGGCGCGGTCGGCCGGATCCCAAAGATTTCTGAAGTGGGTCCCGCGCAGATCCCGCCCATAGAGGTCGGCGACCAGGCCGCCGCACAGACGGAATATGTCCTCGCCCCGCTCCACGCCCAGCATGAACACCTGAGGCAGCATCGCCCTAAGATCCATGGGCGATAGATCCGAACGCGCAGGAATGCTGAAGCCGGTCTGGCGCGCCTGCCAAATCTGGATCATGCGATCTGTGTTGGAGTGAAACATAAATTACGGCCCCGAAGCCCCTTTAAACAGCGCTTGATCCTTGCAGGCATTCCGCGGGCCAGGGTTCGCCTGTGCCGAAACGAGGCGGCGCGGCGGGATTTAACCGGGTGGAAGGGGTTGTGGCCGTCTTGTTCACAAACCATCCGGATCCGATGCAGGAGCCCCGCCATGGGCCGTGTTCACGCGCTTTCCAGCCTCTTCGCCTTCGCCGCCTTGGCGGTCCTGACGCCGAGCCCAAGCCTAGCGGGCGGCAGAGGAGGCGTTGTGGGGGGATCGGGCGGCAATATCTCCTACGGGCCGCCGTCCTCCAACGCCGCAGCCAGCGCCGTCGCCAGCACAGCCTCGAGCGTCGGCGCAGGCGGGCCGGCATCCTCCTCCGCCTCCGGCGCCAACGCCCAGGCCCTCGCCAATGAAGCCGTCGGCGGATTTGGCGGGGCAGCCGGCGATACGGGCTCGGTGACCACAACCATCGACGCCCTCACCGTCGAGACGCCGGGGGAAGCGCAAGGGCCCCATGCGGACAAGGCCACCTGCGCCGCTTATCGCAGCGTCGTTCGCCGCCTCACGGTCACGGCCGTTTGCCGCGATCCTGCAGGGCGAGCGCAGGCGCCCCTGGTGCTACGGCGCGAGCCGCTTCTCCCCCTCGACGACCATGGCGACCTCTTCGCCTGCCGCGGCGCAGAGACCCTCAGCTATCGCGTGATCGGTGCGCCTGCATCACCCGCGCCGACCAAGGTCTCCACATCGGCTGACGCCCTGGGCGAGGGACGCTGCCGTGCAGGAGAGGCCCTCAGCCATGAGGGCGCCGGCGTCCTAGCGTGTCGTCCATCCTCCCGCGCCGCCCTTGAGGCCGCAAAGCGCCCGCGGGTCGCGCAGGCCGAGGGGGTCATCGCGCTTGAGGCCCCGGGCGAGCCGCAGTGTGTCGCATCCGGTCAGGGCGAATTGACCCTCGGGCGCTTTTGACCATAGCGGCGGCTTTTCTCCGGGGTGACGGCCTCAGGGACCTTGAGCGATCGCATCTTCAGCGCACGCCCGCGCCAAAGCGCCGTCGCCAAGACGCTGACGTCGCGCGAGCGACCTTAAGCGCGCAGCCCCTCTCGAAACGCGCCTGGGCTGACGCCCGTCCAGCGTTTGAACGCCCGAGAAAACGCGGCGGGTTCGGAGAAGCCCACAAGATAAGCGGTTTCGTTCGCCGAAACCTTTCCCTCGCTCAGGTAGCGCAGCGCCATGGCGTGGCGTAGCTCATCCAGGACCATTTCGAACGTCGTCCCCTCGGCCTTGAGCCTGCGCAAGAGGGTTCGCCGGGTCACGCCCATGCGCGATGCAATAGGCTCCATGCCCGCGTCGCCCGTATGCATCAGGGGAATGAGGAGGCTCTCCACCCGCGCGCGGACCGAATTTGACGCGTGCAAGGTCTTAAGCAGCGTATCCGCACGCTCGCACAGGGTCGTAAACACCTCGCGGTTCGACGGCTCTTGTCTGAGGAGCGGAAAGGCGGGGTCGAGGAGGAGGGCGTTGCGCTCGGCGCCGAAAACCAGCGGCGATTGGAATATGCGCTCATACTCCGCCCGCGCGCTGGGTTCAGGGAAGGTGAAGTGGACGGCGCGGGGAAAGCGCATGGCGCGGAAAGCAAGGTCATCCCTAAAGCTCGCCCGGGTGTTGCACACAAGGCGCGCCAGCTCGGCTTCGATCATCGGCCGACGGGCGTTATAGGCTTCGCTGGCCACGGCCATCCATAAGCCCTCGGTCGAGAGGCTGGCGCTGACGAGGTCGGACGCCTTTCCTTCGTCGACGATGAGGCGGGAGTAGCGGTTGAGCTGGCGGCCGACGTCGGCGGCGGTCTCGGCCACTTCGCAGATCAACCCCACGACGCAGATGTCCTGCATGCGCACGCACTCGCCGAACCGGAGGGCGATGGCGGGATCAGCGCAAATCTCCGCAGCCGCCTGAAACAGCGCCATGTACCGGGCCAGGGGCACGCGGCTGTCGGGCTCGGCTAGGTCTTGGGATGCAAGGCCTGAACGCTGGAGGAGCGTGGAGCGGTCGGCGCCGCGGGCGACGGCGAAAACCAAGAGCGCCTTGGGAAACCCCGCCGCAATCGTAGGCTCAGCCAACCGTTGAGCGCTCCATTCGCCGTGTGTCCCCCACGGTCATGCCTATGGCGTAGGCTGTCAATGAACCGACCGACGCGTCCTCCTAACATGCCTCCATCGCCCTTTGCGATGCGGCCTGGACGGCGCTCCCGCCCAATAAACCGGCCCCCGCGCGGAGTGGATTTGGATTGAGCCCTATCGGGTGAGGGATCAGGTCATGAGCTTTTTCGAACTCACCAGTCGCGACCCCCTGTACGTCAAGGTCGCCGCCGACGCCTTATTGGCCCTGCACATCGGGGGCGGCGGCGTGGGCATGCTCGCCGGCGCCGCAGCCCTTTTGGTCCCCAAAGGCGGACGCGCCCACGCCCTCGCCGGAAAGACCTTCCTCCTCGCCATGCTGATCATGGCGGGCATTGGCGCGGCCTATCCCCTTCTCGCCATTCTCACCCATGCGGCGCCGCTCATCCTTCAGGCCCCTAACGCCATAGCCGGCATCATGACCCTCTACCTCCTGATCACCGCCCAGGCGGCGGTCACGCGACCGGTCAGGGACGTCAGCGCCCTGGAGTACGGCGGGTTGCTCGCCGCCTTCACCGTTGCGGCGGCGGGCGTCGCCTTCATCGTCGTGATCATCAAAAGCCCGCCAGGGACGCTCGGGACCACGCCTCCGCAAGCCTTTTTCGTTTTTGTCCTGGTTGGGCTGATCGCCGGACTTTGTGATCTGAAAGTGATCCTGGTCGGCGGGATTTCTGGGGCGGCGCGTCTTGGACGCCATCTTTGGCGCCTGTGCGTATCCCTCACCATCGCCACAGGATCGTTCTTCCTGGGCCAGGAAAAGGTGTTACCCCATTTCATGCAAGGATCGCCCTGGCTCCTGGCCCCCGTGTTCGCGCCCCTGGCCCTGATGGCCTTTTGGCTGGTGCGCGTCCGCGTCGTCAGGATGAGGGCCGTCCGGCGGGCGAAGGGCGCTGCTCAAGCCCCACGCCTTGGTCCAGGCGCCGCGCCCGTCGGACGGTAAGGCGGCCTTAGGCCGCCTTGGGCGGACTATAGGCGTAGGAGAAGCGCTGGGCGTCGTTCCGGTCGACGCCTTTTAGCTCCACATCGAAGCCCCAAAGTTCGCCCACATAGGCCAGAACCGCCTCAGCGTCCCGCTCCGCCAGGGGAACGTCGTTGTTCAAGTAGTGTGTCAAAATCAGGCGTCGGTCTCCGCGCAGGTCCGCCGAGGTCACCTGGATATTGGGATCGCGCAAACCAGGATCGTACTGGCGGGCCAGGGCTGGACGCACATCCACATAGCCGCGCTCGTCGTGGATGGCGGCGATTTTATATTCGGTTTCGGCGGATCGGTCGGTAAGCTTGAACAGTCGCATCTTCCGCGTGAGCCGGGGGCTGAGGTACTGAGCGATGAAGCTGTCGTCGCGGTAGTTGGCCCAGGCCTCCTTCAGGACCGCCATGGGATCGCCCCGGCCTGCGATTTCGGGCATGCACGCTCGGTCCTCGGCGGTCGGCTCAGTGACGATGCGTTCAAGCTCGCACATCATCTCAAACCCTAAGGCGTAGGGATTGATGCCTGAGTAGCGCGGGTCGTCAAAATCCGGCTGATAGACCACAGCCGTATGGCTCGCCAGAAACTCCAGCATGGCGCCTTCGCTGATCTTCCCAAGATCGAACAGCCGGTTCATGATCTTATAGTGAACGTAGGTGGCGCAGCCCTCGTTCATGACCTTGGTCTGCCGTTGGGGGAAGAAATACTGGGCTATGTTGCGCACAATGCGCAAAAGCTCCCGTTCCCAGTCGCGTAGGCTCGGGGAGAACTTCTCCAGGAAATATAGAAGGTTCTCTTCGGGCAGACCCATGGGGTCGCGGGGCTCTCGGCTGTCTGAGCGGGCGTCCCGCTTCACGGAGGCGGGTAGGGTGCGCCAGAGGTCGCTGTAGGTCTCCTCAGCATGGGCTTGCCGCGCCTCGGCCCGGGTCTTCTCCTCCATCAAACTCGCCCGGGGGCGGCGCCCGTAGCGGTTCACGCCCTGGTCCATGAGAGCGTGGGCGGCGTCTAAGACCCGCTCCACAGCGCTCAGCCCGTGGCGCTCTTCGCACCGCGCCACATAGGCCTTGGCGAAATTCAAATAGTCGAGGATGCCCTCGGCGTCGGTCTGCTCGCGGAACAGATAATTGTTCTTGAAGAAGTGGTTATGGCCGAACGCGGCATGGGCCATGACCAGGGCCTGCATGGTCATGGAGTTCTCCTCCATGATGTAGGAGATGCAGGGATTGGAGTTGATGACAATCTCGTAGGCGAGGCCGGTGTAGCCCTTGCGGTAGAGCTTCTCGTCCCGGGCGAAGCGTTTGCCGAAGGACCAGTGGTGATAGAAGATCGGCATGCCGATGGAGGAGTAGGCGTCGAGCATCTGCTCGGAGCTGATCAGCTCAATTTGGTTGGGGTAGGGGTCCAGCCCCATTTCCCCAACGGCGATCTCCTCGATCGCATCGTAGGTCCGCTTTAGCGTGTCGAAGGTCCATTCGCCGCTCTCGAACAGTAGTCCGCTCATGGCGTCATGCGCCTTTCTCCGCCTCAGGCGGCCTTGCGCGTTTTTGCGAATAGCTGATGAAACACGGGGAAGACGTCCGCCTTAGAGAAGACGCGCTTCATGGCGAAGTTTGGACGCTTCGCCGGTCCGGTCTCATAGTCCTTCCAAAGGTCGCTGACGTTGAGGGTGGACTGGAAGATTTCCTGGGATCGGCGATCATAGACCTCCACATAGGCGAAGTACTGACATACGGGCAGGATGTCCTCGGTCATGAGCCGGAGGCAGGTCTGACTGTCGCTGGAGTAGTTGTCGCCGTCCGAGGCCTGGGCGCCGTAGATATTCCAGTCCTCGAGGGGATAGCGGTCCTCGATGATCCGCTTCATTTCCGCCAGCGCCGTTGAGACCACCGTTCCTCCCGTCTCTTGGCTGTGGAAGAAGGTCTGCTCGTCCACCTCGCTGGCGACGGAGGTGTGGCGGATGAAGACGATGTCCACGTGCTCGTAGCTGCGCGTGAGGAACATGTGCAGCAGGAGAAAAAAGCGCTTGGCCAAGTCTTTCATGTCCTCGGTCATGGAGCCTGACACATCCATGAGGCAGAACATCACCGCCTGGGCCGAAGGCTTGGGCGTGGGTTCGAAACGATTGAACCTGAGGTCCACAGGATCGATATAGGCGATCCGGCGCGCCCGCGCCGCCCAGACAGCCTTTTGCGCCCGGAGCGCTTCAAGCCGCGCAAGGTCCGCCGCCCTTGGGCTGGCGTCCCCTTCAAGGGCTGCGATCTCCGCGTCCAAGGCCTCCCGCTCCGTCGTCCGGGGGCGGCCGAGGGAGATGCGCCGCGCGAGGCTGTTGCGCATGGTGCGCACAAGGTTGAGGTTAGTGGGCGAGCCTGAAGCGCTGTGTCCGGTCCGATGAAATTTCATCGTGGCCATGTCTTTCAGCTGCGTCTTGGCGAGATCGGGAAGTTCAAGCTCCTCGAAGAGAATGTTGAGGTATTCCTCCGGGCTGATGGTGAAGCGGAAGTCGTCTTCACCCTCGCCGTCGGCGGAGGCTTCCGATCCGCGCCCTCCGCCCTGAGACTTGGGCTTTGGCAGGCGGTCGCCGGCGATGAACTCCTTGTTGCCGGGCAGGACCTGATCCCGGTCGCCGCCGTTCGAGGCAAGACGAAACCGCGGCTCAGCGATCCGTTTCATGGGGATGCTGATGACCTTTTCGCCCTCCGCCTCCCCAAGGGGCCGGTCGCGGATGGAGCGAACCACCGCTTCCTTGATGGTCTCCTTGGCGAGGCGGATGAAACGCTGCCGGTTGGGCAGGCTCTTGCCGCTGGGATTGAGCCGTCGGTCGATGACGTTCATGCCCATGGGCTGCTATCCCGCCTTGTCCACACGCATGTACCACTCCACTAGGCGCCGGGTCTGCCGAGCGGTGTAGCCGCGGCCGACCATGCGCTCGACGAAGTCGTTGTGCTTCTTCTCCGTCTCCCGGTCGCCCTTGGTGGCGAAGCTGATCACCGGCAGAAGATCCTCCACCTGAGTGAACATGCGTTTTTCGATCACCTCCCGGATCTTCTCATAGGAGGTCCAGGAGGGGTTCTTGCCGCCCTGAGCCGCCCGGGCGCGCAGGGCGAATTTCACCACTTCGTTACGGAAGTCCTTGGGGTTGGCGATGCCGGCGGGCTTTTCAATCTTGGAGAGCTCTTGGTCGAGCATCTTGCGATCGAAAAGCTCACCTGTGTCGGCGTCCTTGAAGTCCTGATCCTCAACCCAGGCGTCAGCGTAAGCCACATAGCGGTCGAACAGGTTCTGGCCGTAGTCGCCGTAGCTCTCGAGATAGGCTTTCTGAATCTCGTTGCCGATGAACTCCGCATAACGGGGGGAGAGCTCGCCTTTGATGAACTCCAAGTAGCGCTTCTCCACAGCCTCGGGGTACTGCGCCCGGCGGATGGACTGCTCGAGCACGTACATGAGGTGCACCGGATCAGCCGCCACCTCTTCATTGTCGAAGTTGAAGGTCTCAGCGAGGATCTTGAAGGCGAACCGGGTGGACACCCCGTTCATCCCCTCGTCCATGCCAGCCATATCCTTATATTCCTGGATGGATTTGGCCTTGGGATCCACGTCCTTCAGGTTCTCGCCATTGTAGACGCGCATCTTGGAGAAAAGGTTTGAGTTCTCATGCTCCTTCAGGCGTGAGAGCACGCAAAACTGGGAAAGCATGTCGAGGGTGGCCGGCGCGCAGTGGGCGCTTGAGAGGTCGCTGGACTGAAGCAGCTTCTTATAGATGGCCGCCTCCTCCTGCGTGCGCAGGCAGTAGGGCACGTTGACCACGCAGATCCGGTCAATGAGGGCTTCATTGTTCTTGTTATTCTTAAAGCTCTGCCATTCGCTCTCGTTGGAGTGGGCGAGGACCACGCCCTGGAAGGGAATGGCGCCGACGCTCTCAGTGCCCACATAATTGCCCTCCTGGGTGGCCGTCAGGAGGGGATGGAGGATCTTGATGGGCGCCTTGAACATCTCCACGAATTCCAACAGCCCCTGGGTCGTCAGGTTCAGACCGCCGCTGTAGGAGTAGGCGTCAGGGTCGCTCTGCCCGAAAAATTCAAGCTTCCGGATGTCCACCTTGCCCACAAGGGAGGAGATGTCCTGGTTGTTGTCGTCGCCCGGCTCGGTCTTGGCCACACAGATCTGGTTGAGCTTGGAGGGCGTCAGGCGCACCACGGTGAACTTGGATATGTCCCCATCGAACTCGCCCATGCGCTTTACCGCCCAAGGCGACATAAGCCCGGTGAGATAGCGGCGCGGAATGCCATAGCGCTCGGTGAGGAGGGGCCCGATCCGTTCGGGGTCAAACAGACCCAGGGGCGATTCGAACACGGGACTGATTTGGTCGCCCGCCTTCAGGACGTAGATGGGCAAGCGCTCCATCAGCGTCTTCAGGCGCTCCGCCAGGGAGGATTTGCCGCCGCCGACGGGACCTAAGAGGTAGAGGATCTGCTTTCGCTCCTCGAGCCCTTGGGCGGCGTGCTTGAAGAAGCCCACGATGCGCTCGATGGTCTCCTCCATGCCGTAGAAGTCGGCGAAGGTGGGGTAGCGCTTGATTGACCGGTTCATGAAAATGCGGCCCAGGCGCGGATCAAGGGAGGTGTCTATGACCTCCGGCTCGCCGATGGCGGCGATCATCCGCTCCGCCGCGCTGGCGTAGGTTGTGGGCGTGTCGCGGCACAAGGCTAAATAATCCCGAAGCGACAACTCGGTTTGCTTGCGGCTCTCGTAGAAAGTCGAGCACAGGTCGAACACGTCTTGCTGTTGAGTCATCCTAGTCCTTCGATCTGCCGAACGGCTAATTGAGGTCAATGGAGGGCGCGCACTACCACGCAGCACCGTCCATCGCGGATGTGGGAGAAGATCGAGCCACACAAGTTTGCATCTGCATGATCTGCAAACGCGAATGGGTTTGGACGACTTAAGTCGCCGAGCACCCTGCCTCAGTTATGACAAACACAAAGGTACGCCAGGCCTGTATCTTGTGCTAGCGTAAATTTTCCCCCTAAGCTCTGGAGACGCCAGCGTAATACTTGGGACTTTAGTCGGTCTTTTGAGTTACTCCAAGATGGGCATGGACAGCGAGTCGCGCAATCACCCTTGCGCGTTCTGAGGCGGCCGTGAAGCCGTTGACGCCTTCTTGGGCATGTGTCTCGTCGCCGCAGACAGGCGTGCGGATTCACGAGGCTTTCGGACGATATTCGCCAGCGGACGCGCAATGGCGCTTAGGGCTGGCTTTCGCCTTCGGCCTCAAGGCTCTGAAAAGTAAAGGCGCAGCATAGCGATTCGGTTCCGCTGTCCACGGAACATCAGCCCTTGATCGCCCCTGGCCTCGCGGCCTAGCTGAGGGGCCGGACCGCGGCGCGGCCAGATCAACAGGCCTGCGCCCTGACACTTGGGCGCAGGCGGCTAAGGGGCGGGCGGGAGGGACGCAATGGCGCGAGGGTGGATGATTGGGGTGCTTGTGGAGACCCCGGGCGAACCTCAGCCCACGCGTCATTTCTATGCGGTCTTGAAGGCGGACCGAGCCCGGGCCGAGTGGGCCGCCGCCGACCTCGCCCTCTGCGTCGGCGCCATCGCCTCCAGCCCCTTTGGCGGCATGGAGCCGGTGGAGGCGGTGGGGGCCCTCAGCGACGGGGCCGTGGCCCTCCTCGGCCTCGGGGAGGGCGGGATGAGGGCGCTGGGGACGGACTGGCCGAGACGCTGGCTTTCGAGAAGCCAGGCGACGGAGGAGTCCTAAGGGGCGGTCGCCTGCGAGGGGCGGAAGAGGGCGGCTTAGGAGGCGCGACGCTGTCGCAGGCGGTCGACCATGCCTTCGGGGCTGGCGATCTCAATCAGTTCGCACTCCGGCCAGTCGCTGAGGAGCTGCCGGCCATAGGCCACCGCGTCTGCGTCGCTCTCAAGGGTCTTAACCCTGGAGATCGTCTGCCCGGGCGGGGACACGATGTGGAATGTATAGGCCGTCATGATGATTGCGTTCTGATCCTGCGCGATCCGACGAGGTCGCGCGCCCCCCGCCCGACTGGGTATCACTTTGCACCATGATGGTCACGCCGGGCTCTTGTCGAGCTGAAATGTCAGCCCGAGCAAACTTCCCTCGCCGACGCTGCCCGATTGGGCGGCCGTAGGGCCGTGTGAAAGCATGAGCCCCACGCTTTCGACGCGCGCGTCACACGGGCCGAGCCGGGCGCCCGTGGGGGGAAATAGCAGATTAAAGTGATAATCAATCGCATTTTTATTGCGTTTGAGAATTGCTCGCATATAACCCGGCCATGGTTTGGTCTTGCTCACGCGTCGGCCGACGCGCCCGGTCCGAGGGGGCGTTTGCTCGTCTAAGCGCTGTTTTCATTAGTCTTTGCATCTTATCGCCGTCCGCGGTCATCGCGGCGCCCCCCCCCTTGTCCGCGCCCTCTTCGGCGCCTGGGGCGGACGGCGTCCCGCCCACCGACTTGAACACATTTATCGGCGGCCTGCAGAGAAGCGACTTCCTCCTGGGCGATCTCTTCGGCGTCAGAACCGTCCTCAGCCGGTTTGGAGCCTCCCTTGCCGTGCAGG
>Ga0116231_10011403_pt1 | contig 13690 bp, 9 predicted proteins | sample S1TSphgellanicum_2_FD_89695 | JGI IMG/M metagenome (GOLD analysis project Ga0116231, IMG submission 89695) | Host-associated microbial communities from peat moss isolated from Minnesota, USA - S1T2_Fd - Sphagnum magellanicum MG | ecosystem: Host-associated > Plants > Peat moss > Unclassified... | reverse complement strand
GAGGATACTTGGATACTGCAAACTCATATTCCGACTCAACAGATACAGGCCAGCTGAACGTTGCTACCTCTTCCATGATGGTACCTGGAGTGCCAATGTCAGATAATGGCTTTGCACCTTCTGCTGTTGATGGTAGTGTTTACCCTTCTGTCACTAGTAGTAGGACAGTTCCTCCCACCTTCAGCACTGAAGCGCATACACGATCTGCTTCTTGGGATGGATACCAAACCTCCTTCCACCCATCACAGTTTCCTAGTGAAGAAGATTCTTACAGCGCATCCTATGGCGTGTACAATGAATTCCGTGGCTCGCGCTATGCACATCCTGCAGCTTCAGTCTCGGGGTCACCACTGACGAACAACATGAATTTCTTCAGTTCCTCACTGCCATCTCCGCCACCAATCCCACCACCACTAGGTTCAGCAGAGGGAAGTGGCATTGTGACGGCACATAAGGACCCAAATGGGGTCATGCTGGTGCAACCTTATACATCAAGTCAAGGCACAGAATCTTTAGTAGTTGATGAAATGCAGGAAGTGGAGCTCTGACTGGGGACAGAGGAGGAGCGGATGGTGGCAGATTTACATTTCCCCCCAATTATCTTGAATGGCTAGTCATTGTGGTACAGTGTTTTAATATTTGTGTGTGCTACCACTGTGGGAGCCAGGAATGAGGCATGCTGTCTTGAAGTGGGTGGCAAGATGGTGGCATCGTTCCAGTTGAAAGTGTGGGTAGCACACAGTAGCAGCGGGTAAAACTTCCAATCCTGAATGTTGTTGCATTTTTTGAGCCATTATTATACAGCAGCTTGTAGGGATGTTTACTTATCACAAATGGATCAGCTTGAAACTGTCACTAATCCCTGTAGTCAAAGTTGAGGTGTGGAATGTTTTGCTTTCAATTGATTTATGGATGATGGGTGTGCATCATTTGCGAATTGATGTTGATTTTGTTTGGGTTGTGCCTGGCACAGGGGGAAATTAATCAAGCGGTCACTGGCTTACTCTTTTCTGAGGGGACCAAGATTACCACTGCATGCAGTGGCTGGCTCCTCTTTTGTGGTCTGGAGCCATGCTACTTGTATGGCTCCTTGCAAATTTGCTCTGAGAGAGAGAGAGAGAGAGAGAGAGAGAGAGATCATTCAAGGACCGGCATAGAAAATTTAGTTGTGTAAATGCAAGCTTCAATGTATTAAAGCTGGGATTCTTCTTCCATCTTAAAAAATTCATCAACATGGGTTCTTTTAAAAAATAATTCTCCACATGAGTTTATATATCTATATCATAGCGACAGCTATTTTTCTTTGAAGTTCATGGAAACTTTGTCAATGGAGAAGATGGGGGGGGGAGGGCAAGGGGCAGCCAGGGCAGACCAGAGGTACTGTTCTCCTCACAAACAAAGTGTCTTGAAACTTGGGGACACTCAATAACTTGTACCCTTCAATAACTTGTACTCAATAACTTGTACTTGAAAAACTGATCATTAGAAAACATCTCTACTTTGTATTCTATCATCTGAAATGTTTCCATACCTGTAATGGGTTCAGAAGGATCTGATGATGGACCACCTGTGCAAATGGATCCCAGTCCTCGCAGTTCAAATGTGGGCAAGGAACGTAAGGAACCAAGGAGGCAGAAGCAGAGGTAAGCCCAGCAGCTACTGCTGAATACCAAATCTGTTGCATACATGACTTTGTGTAATTTCCAAATCTGTCCCATTTCATGGTCATTCACAAAGGTAGGTGATGAACCTCGTTCATGAACTATTGTAAATGTGGAATGTTTCACTTTTGAATTGTGTCTGTGGAATTAAAGGATGGGTCATGGTCATATGTGATTGGTGCTGAGTACCTCTCTAGATACACAAGTTACTGTATGACAAATTGTACATTAACATGTGAATGTTTAGGATATGCATGTGAGTGGAACGAGATTGAATATTGTACTTTTGAATATAATGTTTCTTAGAAGGTGGAATATGGAGGCTCTACATTGACAGTAACCAAGAGGATCTAAGGATTAAGTAATGGGATTTGAAGCATAAGATATGAATGGAGCATAATTTGTGTTTCTTGTAGTAGCATAAAGATGTCATGATGTATGGAAATTCCCAAAAGTGTATGGTTACTAAGCTCATCATGGTCAATGGGTGTGAAATGGATATTGCAAGGCTTTATAAGATTAACTATGGTTTTAGAAGTTATATACGGGAAAAGTGTACTTTTATGAAGCACAGTGATGAAATTTGCATGCAATGTTATGGGCTAAAGTACTTGGATGAAACTCATATCAAAAAGCACGGTGATGAAATTTGCATGCAATGTCATGGGCCAAAGTACTTGGATGAAACTCATGTCAAAAAGAATGGTGATGAAATTCACATGCAATGTCATGCACCAAAGTACTTGGATGAAGCTCACATCAAAACGGTGATGAAATTCACATGCAATGTCATATATTATAAGTACTTAATTGAAATCCCCATGCAAAGTCTGTATCAAAGCATTTGGATAAAATTCAGCAAAAAAACACCTCCAGATTCAGGATTCTAACACTGTTCATCTTGCAGTATCTGGTAATCAAGCAGAAGTGCAAAGCGTAGAGGAGAAGACTACTTCCTGATTTTGCTTACATGGGTGCAGGGTCTTTCACCCGTGCTATTTAAAAAGTTAAGAAAATTATCAACTCCAAACATAAATTGAGAGTGAGGGCTCTTCTTATACAATAGTGAAATGGATTTGTGTACAAAGAGTATGCATTTATAGATTATATCACTGGAAGGAGAAGAAGAAGAAGAAGAAGAAAAGAAGCTTGTAAAGAAGAAGAAAGACAGCTAAACAATCTGTCGAGTGACTCAAGACAATCATCACAAAATACACCAAAAAATGTTATTCTGGGATCTATTTACTGTTGCCAAATTATCAATACCCAAATTCTATGCCCCAAAATCATATGTTTATGATTTCATTGTCAAAATTAATTTTGCCAAATTTCTGGATCTATGCTTCAGCCATATAAGCCATAGAAATTTGAAAAGTGGAGAGCTAGTCCTTCACAAGGCTTTCCTTCATTGGAAGCTCTAGATGGCAACTCTGGAAATGCAAAACCGGTGATCGATAATCTCTCAATTTGTTGGAAACACTTGAGGATCCTAACAACAATTGAGAGAGCTTAGGGACACTGAAATGCTTGAACGAACGATCAACATCACAAGATTATGTCATATAATGTGATCAAGAAAATGACATAATTTGCCACCCCATGCCTTATAGTTCCTCTGTATTAGTGCTTCTATTAATAAAATATTCAACTAGGACATAGGACCTCTCATTGGGTACCTATTTCTGCTTCTTTTCGGGATTTTGTGCTCTTGTTAAGAAAGGTGTAAAATTACATGAGGGCCATGGCCATGTGTCGCAACCCTACTTTGAGGGAAGTGTGAGGATGAAACTCACATTCTCGAAATTGGGACTTGAGAGTCCTCCAGGACGCCCAAAATTTCAGAGTTCAATTGCAGGGGTCAAAACACCTTGCATTGGGGTGTTATTTATATCATTGGAAAGTTATTGAAGTGTAGATGTCGAAAATGGCCTTGCATAGGCCATTTGGACATTTGCAGCACAAGTTATGGCAAAAAGAAGGGTTGGGAGTCAAACTGGCAATTTGACTCCCGACTATTAAAAGTCAGGAATCGACCCGACCTTGGTGCGTGCAGGTGGAGTGCGACACACCGTTGGAAAGCTCTTGAGAAGAGCTACAAATTTGCTTTAGACCTCATCCCAATCGAAGGTTTGAGCAAAAAGTTATGGTCGTGCAAAGTCCCGGGAGTCTAAACCGGGACAGTTTTGGGACTCCTCCTTGGGAGTCTCGGGACAAAAAGTCATTCGGCGCGGAGAGGCATAGAGTATACTATATGGGGGGAAGGTGGTGGCTTCCCCCGAATTTGGGCCGTGGTGAGTCAAGTGAGTCCAAAGGAGTTGCCTGTGGCTTGTCCTAGCAGTAAGGGTGCTCCATAATGTGAACTAACCAACTTGTTGGTTGATTTGATGCATGTTCGAGTAAGTGAATAGCTTGTCACTTTTCCTAGTCCCATTTCGAATAGCACGCCCCTCTACCCCTTTTAGTGTTGAAAGCTGAGAGCATGCCCCAAGTTCTTCGCAATTCCATTGTGAGAGTAATTTAAACTCAACTTGGGTCTAACTAGGGACTTGGGAGCGCGTCACCATGTCAAATCCAAACTATGTTAAGTGTTGAGGTTGTTAGGAAAATTATGACACATTTGTTGATGCATACACAATGTACCAATTTTGACAAATAGATTGAAAGCATGCCCTTGATGCAATGTCATGCAATTTGAACCATGTTTTTACAAATTTATGGTTGATTTGGTTTTGGCACATGTATATGGTGATATATGTATGATGGCCATCTTTATAGTTGGAAGCTTTTGATTTCCATTTTTTTCTTGTTTTTTTTTTCTAAATTCATTTTCTAGAATCAAAATAATTTTTAATGTCATTAATTTGAAAAATTTTATGTTTTATAATTTGAAATAATTTCAAAGAACTAGCAGGTTGAAGAATCATGACTTTCCCTTCTCACCTGCCCCCTAAGGTTCTTCATGTTGCATCAAATTAAACCACATGTTCCACCATTACAAAAATTGAATTTGGTGTAAGGAAATTGGTGAAAAAAAATTCATTAAACTAAAATTTTCAATGGTTTTTCCCATTCAACTTTTTGTAAGAATTGTATTTAATCTATAATTTCAATTTCAACTCAAAATCATATCAAAAGGTTGGAAACTAAAATAAATTGAGACAACACATTCATATGGTTTTATGGATTTACATGAATATATAATTACATATATCATTCATGTTAAACTTCAAAACGAAATGGCGAATTGATTTAATTTGACATATGTAGGGCTGATTTTTTTCTTCTTTTGTGACATAAGTACTTTCATCTATTTATTAATCATTGTCTCTACTTATGGGATTTTGGTGGATGCTACATCTTGTTTTATACAAAAACTTATAAATTGAAGTGTATTGAAGAATCTACAAAATGAATTAACAAATTGAGGATTTTTATTGTCATACAAAAAAAGGTTTCTTTTACTATTGGCAACACTATGACTTTATGTTGTTAGAAGATTCTTGTGGTTAATGATGGCATTTTGGGGTTCATTAATATTACATATATGAAGGTTACCAAGTTGTATGAGAATTATATGGAGGTCATTTGACATCTTATTATTAACGATTCCAATAACTAATGTACACCATTTTTTGTAATGCACATTGGAAGTCTTCAAAGATATCATGAAAGGCTCATTCATAATTGAGTCACCGTTTAAGAATTAGAATCTAGGACAAGAAAACAAAAGTAGACACAAGGAAAAGGCAAAACAAGAGAACAATGCATGACTCTGATTGGGTGTGATGGAATGTTATTGTGAAAACATAATCATATTGTGTTTTACACAATACAATAACCATAAAAAAAACTTCAAAAAGGTTATGGTAATTCAAACCAACATTGGTGAGGTTAAGTGTAACAATTTGCGTGATGATTTTGTTTTTTTATTACTTGGTGGTAATTACATATGCATCTATGAAAAGCAACATCAATTACACCATGGCATTTCTTTTCATGCACTTTGCAAAGATTGTATCAACAATCCCTTGTGGGACCTAAGACACCATTAGCTATTGGTATTAGGGTGAAAGTACATTATGGTGACCCCTTTTGGGGAACTTCTGGATCTAGTATTATAGTATATATAATATAATTGTTTCAAAAAACATGATACATTTAATTTTGTGTATCAATTTTGATTTTTGGGCCTTATAATTATTATTTTTACAAAACTAATGTTATGTAATATTATTTAAATAAATAAAAAAAGTTTCATTATCTATATTGAAAGATCCATGAATATATTTACAATATACATCAATTGGTATAATAAGGTCACTATCTCATTTTGACTACATTAATTTTAAGGTTTTTTTAGTCATTCAAATAATCAGTTTTAATGAAAATATAAAAATGGCTCATCTAGCTATGCTTGTTGTCTTCCACATGAATGTAATTACTTGTCAAAATTTCAATTTACCACACATTTATTACATCTTTGCTAGAAAAATTCATTTTTTGAAAAAAAAAAATTTCAGATTAATCACATGGTATACAAACATGGTTCTAATTATGTGAAATGACATGGTTCAATATACCTTCAACTTTCATCAAAATAAAAAATCATTTAAATATTTTTTAGAGTATATTTACGTTTTTGAGTACATAAGTACACTACATTTGTTTCCACAAGTATACTCTAGTAATACACTTTATAAAATGAAATGAAATAATTTCCTTTTTAATATTTTGCCTAGGTTATATTCTAACATAATATGCAAAGATATTATGAAATTATTTCAGAAGTTTGACATGGGATACATTCAAGCATGCACACCCTTGGAAAGTAGTATAATGTGACACCCCAATGGTCACCATAATGTGCTTTCACCCATCATTATCATTATGTATGGTCATATGGAAGATCCAATTGAGTGATGGGTGGCCATCAAATAGGTTTGACCAATGGTTAATATCCATTGCATTTGGAAAAATGTTTGCCCCATCATTACGAATTTTATAAACTATTTGTGAGACCTCATGGTGTTTTATGTGATGATTCATATGCATTTGAAATTTAGCAATTGACCATAAGAGGTTTAGGCTGAAGGCTAGTTGAAACTCTCATGAAGACAATTACATCCTAGTTGTAATACAAGCTTGTTTAAGGTAATTAATTTTCACTTTACAAATGTGTTTAATTTGTTGGCATATGATTCAATTTAGATAAACTATTTAAACTTTTGGTGGAAGAAAGCTTAAGTGATATGTAATGATCAACCCACATGGTAGGAAAAAACCTTGAATTCTATTTGGTGAACATGGCATTTGCTTGTGTTGCGATGACATTCATGAAAATGGATCTCACAAAGCCACATGCAAGACTGGTTTAAAAAGTAAAGTTCAATTGATGTTGTTCAAAGCAAATGGATAGGTGGAAAATACATCCTAGGAGAATATATTTACAAAACTTATCACATTTATCATTTACTTCTACAAGGATTCTATATCATTATTGAATAGAAAGTTGACAAGATAAAAAGGAAGTTAGGATAAAAACCATGCAAAGATATTGCTTTGGTAGGAAGAGAATTCTCATTGTGGTTATAAGCTAAAACAATGTTGTGACCAAAGGTATGTTGTCAAACCATTTGATGATTATAATGATTGATCATCCAGGTCTATCTTCATGTAGATGTAACATGTGACAGTGTCGCACATGAATATGGTGGTAACATGGCAACAATGGTTCATGGCTTGGTAATCAAGAATGTATATTTTGCTTATTTAGCTTTCACCTTGATGTTTTTGACATTGTTATGCAAAGGCATTTATTTTTTAAAGTTGTGATTTTTCATGTTCTTTATTTCTTAGTTGTCCACATTTCCTATTCCAAAGAGGGTCCAATCATATTCCATGTCTATTTGAGATATATTTTTAAATGAATGAGATTCATATGTTAAATCTTTTTCCCATTCTACATTATTTTGCAAGAGGTGAATTCATATGGCATTCATGATTGACCATGTTGACTATCTCATATGCTTGTTGTCATGTAACATACATTATTGTACATGTTGTCTTTTATGTTGTTCCTTTTATTGAGTTTTATGAATACAAAAAAAAACAACTGTACAATATAAATACATAGTAAAAAAGGATTAGTCATTTTAGATAGCATTTATTAGCACTTTACTCACATTGAACATGACTAATTTTTTGAACACCTGTCATGTTCATTTTGATTAAAAAAAATCATGTGCTAATTACATGGCTAGTTTATTGTGAGTAAAAACTAACATAGGTGCTAAATGATGTTGATTTATAGAAAACATAAATAAAATAATTATGATTTAAATTTTTTTATTAATTAAAATTCCTAGGGATGTAAAATGTAAGCCTAGGGATGTAAGCCCTTTAGGCATGTGCCTCCCCTAAAATTTGGGCCACTTGTAAGCATCCCCTAGGCATGTAGGCCACTTGTAAGCCTTAAAGCATGAACAAGTAGTCACTAGATTAAATTGAACCCTTCACTTTCGTGGCGACAAGGCAAAGCATTAACTATCCAACCACCACTTCACATGATAATGGATAATGTCATAAGAAAAAAATATAAATACATACTCATTTTGAGTTTCACATTTTATAATTTCAAATCATATATATATGTCAACATATAATTATAAACATGAATCAAGGTTAATACTAAGTAAGTAGATGGTGAGTATTTTGCTACACACACCTACTTAATTACCAACCTATTATCTACCTAACCTATTACCTATTTTACCTACCTATCCACATGTTTTGCAGCTTAGACACTTACATGCCTAGGGGGCTTGCAACCTACACTTGACACATATGTAAATATGTAACATTATCAATGATTAAAATTTAAAACATATAGTATGTAACAATCCATGTCACCCATGGAGTCACTAAAATTAGTCATGCCATAATAGGCATTGATGTCATGTAAGCATCACAAGATCCATGTGTAATTGTCACTTTTTGATTTGATTAAAAAAATTAATTGATGTAATAAAATAAGACATGCTTACTTTTGGAAGGGGAAAAATGTACAAAGAATATTCTTTTCATGATTTTGAATACGTAAACTTAATCACATCAATCATTGTAGTCGTAATGCCAAGGGCATAACAAACATGGTTTTGTAGTATTTATAATACAAGATTCATTTTACTATTAAAACAATTGAACAAACATTTTATTCAAATGATATGAGGAATTAGGTCTAAATGCATCCCCAAAGGCTTACAAGGTATCAAAGTAATTTTTTTGATATATAGTTCTATAGAAGACTTGAAAGCCTTGGGGGTGAAAACACACTATGGTGGACCAAAATTAGTGGATGTGGTGTAAAATTGGAGTTATTATTTCAAAATGGTAACCATTTCCTTTACAACTAAGAATTTGTGAATTTCAAGAAAAGCTTCCCCCAAGAATCCTACATACTACTTATGTTTTGAAATGTAACTCAAAATTCATCAATATTTGAATTTCAAGGATTAAATTCAACAACTAACTCATACATTTCCATTATTTTAAACAATATTTACTTTCCTATGAATTAGTCCATTTTAGATCTACATTCATGATACCATTCCACCCAAAAAATGTTATGACAAAAATACATTACAAGGTATGTCATGATGCATTTTTGAATCCATAATACAAATTATGGATTGCAACAATGTTGTTGCCCTAATTCAGGAAGTCCACCTTGAATTCATAGTATCATTATTTGTCATTCTATTTTTTACAATATTTTCAACTTGTACACTATTACTAAAAAATGAGTCCTTCCCAATATTTGATTATACTTTCAAAGTTGTATAGGCCTAGAACTTAACATTCTTATGTGAAAATTGTAATGTAACACCAAAAAAATGGACTATCTAATGTGTTTCACCCTTGGGTGTGCTACTTACTACCTCACATTAAGATAAAATGGGTATGCAAAAGTTTTGGGATGAGACAAGGACAAGCTTCTAAAGTTGACTTCAAGAATGTGTGGAAATGCAGAAATTAAAATAAAAAATAATTAATGCATTTGGAACCAAATTGGTGCTTAGACAAATCATAGATTCATAACGTTGCCATGGTTTAGATTTGGGAAAAGCCATCACTTTCCTCTTTTATAACATATTTTGTAGTTTCTTGTTATTATCATTGCACATTTGGGAATGTCCAACCAACCTTGTTCACAAGTTTATCATCAACCACATCCCTTGGGACTTAAGGTCAATGCTTTCTTTCCTTAAAAACCTTGGGATTGGGTTAACCAAATGACTATAGCAACAGAGCTTTTTCCCTCTAATGTTTACAAGATTTTAGAATTTTTTTCACATATTATCATGTCCACATTTGAGTTTCAAATTTTTTCTTATTTTGGCTAGTTCATTTAGCCTAGTGCTAATGCAATTAGGCTACCAAAACATGGGTTTAAACAAGTTTTGGGTGTTCAATTAAGAGAAACACATGACATTGTTTGATGTGGACATAAACAACTCTACTTTCCCCAAAAAATTTGGTTAGTTGAAGGTGGATACATCGATCATTTTCCATGGGATCTTGGTGAATGGTATTTGAAGACCATAATTTCACTTGAAAATGCACCTCTTTTTGGTTATTTTGTCAAAAGAGGATACCTCTCAAATGCTACACAAAAAATCTTCCTTGCCAATTTTGATGACCTTCATGCAACAAATTGTGTTGAATATTATTTTTCTTGAGCAAATCATTGCAAGATTATGGGACAACTCTAAGCCCCTCAAGGTTTCTACTCTCATTTGGCAAATTTTTAACCAAGGTGTTCTAGTTGAATTGTAGCTTGCACGCATGGGTTTTCCTTCAAACAATGAAGTTTGTCATAAAGACATCACTAGGACCCTTCAACATTGTCTCATGGATTGTTCTAAAATTAATTTGACCTTGAATATATATATTTAAAAAAGGAACAAATAAGAAGCTCTCACAAACATTTTTCTCTTGTGGGCCTTGATTCTCTTTAGGCAAAATTGTTGTTTGAAAGGAATAGGATGAACCTTTTATCCATAGATTGCATGGTGGTGGGTTTTCCTATGTTAGTTAGATAGTCTTTTCATTAAAAGAAAATTGAAAATTACAATTAAATTTTAGTTATAATAGACATTTGTGACTATAATCCATTTTTTCATCCACTACCATGGATGAACATGAATATGACATGAATCCCATGTAGCTTAAGTAAAACTTGTTTTTGCAATTACATTTGCGCTTACATTTGTGACTACCTTATGAATAGTCACATGATGCCCATTGCCAAATGTCTTAGCTTTACTAGGCATAGCTTAGTAACCTACCTACATATAGTAAAATAAGACATAAGTAAGTAAAAGGTGCCTACCCAACGTAGCCTACTAGGTTTGCCTAACTTATAAGACGCATACTAACTTAGCTTAGCTTATGTTTGGTAGGTTTTCTAAACTATGGCTATGTCCTATGCTTGTAGGTTTCTTAACTTAACATAGCTACTTATCTAAGTAATGTAGGTTAGCATAAATAAAAAGCCTAGTTTAGCTACATACTTAGGAAATAAGTAGGTAGTTAGCCTAAGGACTAGCTATCGAGGTAAATAAGTAGTCTAATATACCTAGCTAGATAGTTAAATAGTCTAACTTGCTAGGTAGCTAAGTAGCCTATATAGCATAGCCTAGTTAGGTATTTAGGTTTCAAGTTTTTTTGCACCTTATACACCAACAAACAAGAGCGTCTATTTTGATAACCCCAATAGAACATGATGTCAATTTTACGACAATGCCTACGAATGTCACCCACAATGTAGGTGAGCACCCCAATAGTCAATAGATTACAAAATCAATCGATAGATAGATAGACATACCCCGGGAATCCAAATTATCCACAAACTTTTGACCCCATGAGCTTTTTGTTTACCGTTCCCACATGGGCTTTACGCACTCATCACAAAAGTTGAAACCTTTCACATGCATAGCACGTTCCAGGTTAGATATCCCCGATAGTCATGGGCCTACTAGTACATGTTACATGTTAGTGCAATCCTTCCCTTCCTTTCCCTTCCCTTCCCTACCCTACAAGCACCCATTTCCATGACCAATAACCTAGTCACACTTTTAATGATTTCATGACACTCATCAAGTCATCTATTTCCATGATAACATAACAACCACACCACATACTAAAGAAAACAACTTATGAACAAACAATTTAATTAATGAGAATGAACCCTTTTTTTTTGATTTTTTGCATCATATGTACATGAGAAAGAGTTGTTATGACCATCAACTACAGCCCATTCACTTTGGTCCATGTGTGCTCTATCTACACTTGTTATTATTTCCAACTTTGGGCCATATCCGTAGCATTACTTGACTTCAAATTATATTAATTGGTCGGTGTGTGTGTTGAGTGTGTGAACTTGAAGTCAATGGCTTATTGTTTGTTGTCATGACCCACAATTTGTTTGTGTAAAAGTGGGTGGAATCAAAGCTAATGGATGCAGCTTGTGGCTGCCTTGCAAATGGTGCTGGGTCAACTCACCACATAATTAGGTTACCATTTGTTGTACCATCCTATATGGTACAACAAATGCTAACCTAATTATCTTGTGGGTCATGGATTCAACAAGACATGACAAATTAGGTGGAAAAATTAAATAAAAAATTATACACACACACACACACACACACACACATATATATATATATATGGGTTCAAAACCATAAGGGAGTGTTGGGCAATATGACCTCCCATCATGGATGATTAGATAATAACCACACTTCAAAAGGAGGTAGTAGGAGGTGCCTAGTAGCCTTAATATAGATGACGAGTCACTTAAGTCAGGATTAGGTGGAAACTAATAGTTCTTTTCCACCCTTTGAAGTGGATCTAATTATGTTTTAAGTGTTTAAAATACTATGCTAGATTTTTTTTAAAAATAGATTTTGATCCATTATTCAATAATTATTTCTTTATATTTATGTATGTGCAAGTCACATAGGGTAAACCATATTTTCATACATGTTCATTGAAGTCATAATGCTTGATATTAAAATCAAATTAAGGTTTGAAAAGGGACAAGTTTTTAATTTGTGTAGTAAAACTACCCTAAACTACCCTTGAAAAATTGGCTTATAGGTTCTTTACTTCAATTTTTTAATTTTACTTCCGTAACCTAAATGTGAGATCTACCTTAATCTAGTCAAGGCTATCACACAATTGCCAAATAGGAGGTTTCCATGTCAAAAATCAATTAGAAACAATTCCATAGTTGATATTTGAAGTAGATGATATTTGTTCTTTGGGTGTGACTTGTCTTGTATCCCACCATTTTTGCAATTGAAGCTGAATTGAAATTAAGTTTGTTTACTTGTCTCAAACCCTACATGGAGCTTTGAAAAACAATTTCAATTTGTTGGCTTAAATTACCTAAAACTCTTCAAATGTTTCACAACCCAAAAGCATAAAATCAAATGGATCAAGATTAAGTCCTTATAGGGACAAAAAATACATCCAAGAACAAATCGAATAACACCCTTGTAAAGCATTGGCAGAACAACTCTAGTGCATCCAGATGGCACATTATTGAGTGAGAAATTTTCCTCCACAAAAGGGTTGTTTTTCAAAATACCCACCAAGTGTCATGGGAAAAAAATGATTTAAAATAATAATAATAATAATAATAAGAACAAAGAATTTGTCATCTAATGTAACCGACATAGAATCTGAAAATACAACCGAGCCTACAAATTGGACCCTTTGCTCCCCCATATTTCCACCCTAAAACTGATCCCAGCCAGAGCTTCTTTTTTTTTTTTTTTTTTTTTTCCCCCCCCATCCTATTTTTTTTTATTTTAAATTTAAAAAAAAAAAAATTTTTTTTTTTTATATTTTTTTTTTTATCTTTAAAAAAGGTTTTATAAATGCCAGCCGTCTTTTTTTTCACCAAATGATTAATAAAAAAAACCGGGCTGAAAATTTATTTAAAAATGGTAGTAAATAATCAT
>Ga0116231_10011402_pt1 | contig 13692 bp, 9 predicted proteins | sample S1TSphgellanicum_2_FD_89695 | JGI IMG/M metagenome (GOLD analysis project Ga0116231, IMG submission 89695) | Host-associated microbial communities from peat moss isolated from Minnesota, USA - S1T2_Fd - Sphagnum magellanicum MG | ecosystem: Host-associated > Plants > Peat moss > Unclassified... | reverse complement strand
GGCATTTTGGAGAAGAGGAGGAGTTGGGTGGTGGTCGAGAAGCTTGCTCTTGAGAAATTGCATTACTGCCTTCCTTCCTTTGCAGAATTCAGGCCTCAAGGTAAAGAACCGGAGTGGGCAATGAGAAGGACCGGGTGGGGGGGAGCTCGACAGGTGCATTATGCACCGGGTTCACACTAGTAATTAGAATTTGGCTAAGATTTTCTAAGGATTTCACATAAAGTTCTATCATTTGATGCAACACCACATATTGAGTTAATGTAAATAATTTGAAATGAAATTCAATATTATCCTTTCAATTCTTTACCATTCCATTCAACTAACCAATCCATATTTTTGGACTTCAAGAGTCCATTGTTAAAAGTGAACATATTTTCATTAAAAAATAATTACATAATTGTTTTCATAATCAAGTTTTTAATCATCAATTGCAAGTTTCCAAATTTGATCAATTTTATTACTTGTTACAAGTGTCCAAAAAAAGGGCATTCTATAAAAATGGGCATTGCAATTCAAAAAATGAGCCACTTCGTGTGCATTTACCCTTTACTCCTATCCCAAAATTAAACATTCCATCATATGATTTAATGATTATTTTCAAAATATTAAAAACATTGGGTGACAAAACTTTTCCCTATCTTTCACATCAATGTTGCACACAACTACTTAAAATTTCTTACCATGTTGGGCAACTTGCAAAAATTATTATATAATCGATAGCTAGAGACAAGAAATTATTGTTGCAAAGGTGGGCCTACTCAATGATGTGGCAATTACAAGTTTCCATGTATGTCAAATTTTGAAGCCATTGTTCCCACCTAGAAATATTTGGGAAGTGGTAAACCAAATTGGTCTTCCTTGATGTTTAAGAATTAATGATTTTAGAATGTGGAAATTTTTCTTCATTTTGTAATTAAATTTAAGAAAAAATACATACCTGTTGTTTAGCCCAAAATGGGGTATATGATAAGGGGTACATGTACACCATACAAAAAAAAACTCGTGTTTTATGGTTTTATATCATTGCATTTGGTCATATTTACCCTTTCAAAAGCTTTTGGACGAGAGAGTCATATTTTTCAATCTAAATTGATGGATTACAGAAAAAAAAATTAATGAATTATGCTAGCCATTGATTGAGTAAATAATTTTCCTTCATTGAATTATGTTATTCGTTGTTACCTTATGACCATGGAAAAAAACTTTCGATTAATCCAAGGTTATATGCCAAAAAAAATTATGGTAAAATTTTGCAACTTGGCAAAAAAAAATCAATTACTTTTTTTTTTAAATTTCATAATGCTTAGGGATTTTTTTCCATTTTTTCAAATATAAATAACTGAATTAGTCACATTTAGACCTAGGTGCTTTCTTAGTCATCACTTGTAACAACACTTTAATAATAATGCTATAGCTCACCTAGGACTATCACCGTTTAATTAATTTTGGAGATCATCACTAATGGACCTACTTAAGGAATTTGGAAAAAAAAAACCATGGGTACATAATGTCAATTCAAAAAATATGAAATTAAATAATAATGTTATTAAAGTGTTTTTTTTTTTAAAGTTGCATAAAGGTGAACATATTAACATTTTTAATGTTAAAAAAAATGAGAAATGTGAATTAGTCTCTAATCATTTTATAGAAAAATAAAAAATCACTTAAAGGTAAAGGCAAAGTTAAATTCATTTTGAAATTTTACTTAAATTATCATTCTATTTTTTAAATAATTTATGAACATTTTAATTTTAATTTATGATTTCTTAAATGTGAAAGCTTATATTTAAATTCAGTTTGAAAGGGAAACTTTTTATGTGCGTGTGAGAAAAATGTAAAAATGTTGGTAAAGAGGGTGGAAGGTTTGAAAAGATATATGAATTATACTTGTAAAAATAAATGACAAAGGTAAAATTAATGTGATTTTTCATATCCATATAGATGGGTAGAGGAAGAGAATGAGGTAATTAGGGTTGAGAGATTCATTTCTAGGGCACACAAGATAATGTCATGAATCCATGGACTTTGGATCCATCCAAACAACAATGTTATGCCACATATGTTTTCAATCTTGTCGATCCATGACATAAGGGTTGGCAAAAGTTTCAAAACACAATGTGATCACTTTGATTTGGCTTGTAAAACTTTTTCCACTACTAGTGTTACACACAAGTACAACTTTCTCCTTCCTTTGTATCATGGACAAAGGAATCCAAGAACTTCACATTTCCCCATTTAAAAAGTAGATCATTCTTTTGCACCAAAAGGCAAATGGTTGACTAGGTTTTGATATATTCATGTGTTTTGTAAAAAGTCCATCAAATTCAATCCAAGTGTGAGTAGAGAGAGGTAAATGACCAACATATGCGATGTTCATTGATGACGGGTATTAATAATATATTGACAATTTACCTTAAGGATATAAATGAATAAATTCAAACATAAGTAATAGGCCAAATCTAAATAGAATAGTTGCATACAAGTATGACACATTGGCAATTGGCAAGTAAGAAAAGCCAAGTATTGTGCAATAGGTGTGAAACCCATGAAACACACAAGACTAAAAACATCCAAAGGAAAAAAAATTAAACATTCAACACACCTTAAAAGCCTTTGTTAATATCATGACACTTTCCATAATGTAAATGGTACTCATATCTAAAAGAGGTTCCTAGGTTATAAGGTGAGAGTCCTTTACAAGACCTAATTAAGGCAAATTAAAGAACCAATATGTTCAATGAAAAAAAATCAAATTGGTCACAACCTAAGTACTTACATCACAAAAATGTGAGAATGAATACCATGAGTTATTATTTTATTTTATTTTATTTTCCTTCCAAACAATTATCACCCTAACCTATGGGTCAGACATTTCTAATGTTTAGAAGTAACTCAAGTTTTACCATGGTATCATTGTGGGTTGCTTGTTCACCCAAAAAAGTAAAAATCTGGAACGTTTACCAGCCACGTAGGTCAACCAAAAGAGAATAAAGTTACAAGTATTAACCATAGTTAATGTATGTAAGTGTGTACATGTATGTACATGTATATCATACTGTTATACCCCCTCGGTACACCTATCCGGGTAAGATATTTACCACTGTTGGGCGGTCATCAGAAACATGACCCAACCACCCACCATTACCATGGTGGATCTTACGGTTAACAATTACAGTTTTTTATTAAAAAAACACAAAGAACCAACCCTGATACACAACCACGGTCTCAAACAAATTGAAATTTTTTTAATTAAATCAACAAATAGCGAACCTCCGGTTCTTTTTTCTGCAGGTTTCACCAAAACGGAGATTTCAGGGGAACCTCCGGTTCTTTTAATTTTAAAGTAATCGGCACAAGTGGATTTATTATTATTCTGTTTTATAATTAAAAAAACTGGAACCGATGGTTCTCTGACCCAGAAAGTTTAAATCAGGAACCGCCGGTTATTAACAGAAGAAAATACCCGCACGACACCACTTCACATGGAACACAGTCTGCACCAGCCTTTTTTTATACTGGCGAAATATCGCCAAAATGCGAAATTTAAAAAAAAAATCGAAAAAGCGATTTTAGAGATTCTCAGTCGCCAGAAGTGAGAAAACAAAAGGCGGGGGGTTGGATTCGGAATTTCTGGTTTATAGCCAGATTTGGCTAAATCTTGTTAAGGATGATCGCCATTTCTTCCACATAGTTAGTCCTAATAACTATGGATGAATCGCCACTTTGGCTACAAAAAAAATTCCGAAAAAAAAAAACAAACACTGGTCCGCACTCCACACGCAAGGGCAGAAACAAAAGTCGTCCCTGTTGGGTCTCGTCGTCGCGGAGACCTAATCTCGCACGCTTTGTCGTGGCCTGGGAAGCCAGCGAGCTGCCAGCCAACGATGCACAAGCGCCAGGCTAAGAGAAAGTCAAGCCCACGAAGCAGCAGGCAGCAAGCACAGAGCCAGTGTAAGTAGCTACAGTCACCGCCTTGCGGGCCTTGCGGACTTGAGAGAGCTTTGGGGGCGCAAGACTAGCGGAATGTGGTGTCAATAATAAAATCTTGTACCAGATTCTTCTTCTCATGTCGGTATTTTTGTTGTTGCCATTTTTCCCCGTTTCTGCAAGCGGCGTTCGTTTCTTCAAGGGTACTCGGAAGTGGAAAAGGGTCCTGGAGCAGTTATTGACCTATGTGGGAGGTGGAACCTGGAAACCGGAGATTGAGGAAGAAGAACGGAGTTGGAAAAAAGAAACAACAAACAAACGGCTGTGAAAGAGGAGCTTGGTCAGATTCCGAGGTCAAGGGTTTTGAATCGGTTTGGGTTTGGGTGGGTGAGAGTAGGTGGAGAGGTCTGGTGATGTTGTTTGTTGTTCGTTGAGTGTAGAAGAAGAAGATGGCACTTAGAGGATTACCCCGGAGACAGGAGCCGTAGAATAAAGAGCTAGAATGAACGGGAAATCTGAAATCGAAGTTTTGGCGAGATGCGTAGGGAGAGGGGCAGGGAGATGAGGCGGTGAAAAAACAGAAGATTGATGCGAGAAGGGAGCGTTGATGTGTAGAGAAGAGAGGAGGGTGGGTAATGCCCCTGACTGCTTCAGCCGTGGATGTGCTGGGCATAGCCACACTGGTGCTGGTCATCTTGCTGGTGTTGGTAGGGTTAGGGTGTGTGTGGTATGTGCTCCACTTCCGGGCGCGCATACATAAGGAGGGCATTCCTGCCCTGCAAGATTTCAATGCGCTATGGATAGTCCGTATCATCCTCATCGTGCTGGCCGTGCTGTGGAGCATGGGGGAGCTTCTGCGGCTGCCATTGCTGCGTCGCCAGCACTGGCTGATGCACTCCTTCAGTTTCCGGTGGCAGGCCAATATGTGTCGTCTCTACATCCTTTCTTCTCTCGGCTTCTTGGAGCCTTGCTTCTTCCTGACCGCCCTCTTTCTAGTGCGCGGCTCCCTTCGCAAGGCTCCTTTCACTCCCAGGAAAGCTTGGAATGGCAAGGTGGTGGCTCTCATTCTCAGCTGCTGCCTGCCTGTGTTTCTCCTACAGCTTTTCTTTGTTGTCATTAGCCCTAGTTTCGAGTTCAAAGGGGGTTATAGTGCACAGAAGGAAGGTTACAATGGTCGGCTGCCGAGCTACTTCACCATGGCTTTTGTTTCAGTTATGATGGACAACCGGACTGTCGCCGTTTGTCAATACCCCCTCTTCAGCATTCTAGTACTTGCAGCATTTGGTGTAATCTACAGTGCATACTTTCTTTTGCTGGGATGGCGGATGGTGGGAGTTGTGATCAATCGATGCCTGCAACGGCGTGTCTATGGGCTCCTTGCTGCCTTGTTGTTTTTTCTGCCAGTGCATTTGCTGTTTCTTGGCATGTCCTTGTTCTCAAAGCCAACACACTTGGTGTTTGAGTTACTGGTTTTTCTCGGTTTCCTCACTGTGATGCTCTCCACCACTGTGGGGGAGGGGATTCTCATCGTTCGCCCCATAGCTGATGCACTGGCTGCGTGTGGAGTCTTTGCAAGCTCTCAAAATTTAGGACGGGACATGGAGGCTATGGGTGGTGGGAGGTCTTTGTCCATCTCTCTTTCTGCAATAGGTAGCGATGACGATGAGGATGTGTTGGTCCATCAGCATGGTCAATTGAACCAAACTGAGTTAGATACTGATATTGAGTTTGTCACTGCAATGAACACCTACAATCCTGTGGATCCTGTGGGTAACTTTGCAGATCAGAATAGGATATCGTTCCCCAGTCCAGAGTCCCCTGCATTGCCAGGAAAGCCTTTACTTTCTGATGCAAAAAAAAGCTTCATCCCTTTCTTGTAGAGATACTCCTGTAGCCCTAGAACCTGTACAAGTTTCCACATGTGGGCCCCTCCCCTGCCAGCCCTTTGTAAGCCTTTTGAGGATGTAATGTGTAGCGTTGCAGTTGCCTTTTGAAGGTTCACTAAGGAGATTCATATCCTGGGACCTCTGTAGAGTTCACAGTCCACCAGGTGCAGAGAAAAAGTTATCCATAGCAGTCAAGTTGGTTATAAATTGGAGTCACTTGGATCATCCAAAAGGTGTGAAACCAGTGAGGAGCTCGTGGGTTCTTGGTTTTTGCTAAGCAAGAGTGATTCAGTTACTGCAGTTGCACCATAAACAACCAGCTACAAGTTTCTGAGTTCTCAAGGGCAGCTCTGGGCAATCGCCTTTGTCCTGGTTCTTAAATTTAGGGCTGCTTGTTTCTTGAACACCTGCATTAGAAAGGACCTAACTCCAAAAAAGGATACAGTAATGTGAAATCATGCTGACAGTATGAATTGAACATAGAAGCACATGCCCATCAGTTTTCCACCAAGTTAAATCCTAGAGGGCAATTCTGATGACATTCTTCCAAGGTTGCAATTTGGAGCTTGGAATGCTACTCAGATTTAGTGCTGGGAACCAATGATTGATCAGTTACAAGATGTACCATTTTCTTCAGTGACATGTAAGTCCTCTATCCAACATGAATGTTGCAGCTTATAAAGGCATGGTTCTGGTTCTCAATCACTCAGCCATGGACAGATATGGTAGGATTTTTGTTGACCATCCACTTTTTGGTTTACAAGCTGTAGGAGATGCAGTTGTATTTTGGTTACTTTCACTTGGTTCCGCAATTATGATACCGGATCTTAATCTTAGACACATAATAGCTCAGTCTCTTGAAACATTGATACTGAAGTCATACCACAAACCTTGCTCAGATGTTTAGATTCATGAGCCTGTTGTTTTGTGCCTGTATTGCACTACTGATGATTGTTTAATCAATGTTATGCTCTGGTTCAACTTAATATCACTGCTTCTCTTCAGGATGGATTAGAGACAGGCAATTGTCATTTTGCTTTCTTGGAGCAGGATGGAATGCAAACCTTGCACAGTTTGAACTGGTGAATTTGGAGAACTGTTGATGCAAATCCAGCCAGGACATCTGTCAAATAGGCTATTTTGGTACACTAACTTGACTTGAATGCAATTGCTATGTTTACTCAGCTTTAATCTGGAAGATGAGGTACTAGTGCACTTCAACCTGAATCTAAGTGCTTTTTTGTCTCATTTCTAAGCTGGAAGATGAAGTATTGATTTGGTACAGCATTGAACAAAGTAGTGCAAGCCTGCTTTGGTGGCCACTGTTGGGCATGGGTGAGGTAAAGGAAAAAGATCATTGCAGATTCTTTTGTGATAGTTGCACATTCCCTGAGGAATCTAGCTGTATTCCTTCATTGGGTTGACAATCCAGAGTCATCTGTGAGCCTGTATATAATATGTCAGTAGGTTGTCATTGGAGTTGGTTTATTGAATTTAGTTTAACACAATGCCTGTTTGCAAGTATGGACCAGTCTGTTGGTCGGTTCTCTGTTTTTGTAGCCAAGCTCTGGGATAGGGTAGATTCTATTAAAAGAAATTGCTAGAACCTCCACTTAAGGTTCTGGAATTTTTAAAAATAAATCAGAACCTCTGGTTAAGGTTAGGGTTTAGGGTTTAGAGATTAGATTATGATTTGTTTTCTTTAAATGGTCATTGCAATTACAAGGCAAGTACATGCAAAGTTACAATTTGAAAACAATGAAACTCAGTCTAACATATGTGACAGTGCTTCCTCAATTGGGGCTGTAAGATGAGCAATTAGCACGGAAATGTAACCTCAGCTTAACATCTGACTCTAGCAACACATGATTTGCAAAACCAAAACCACAGTAAGCTCTTGAAGCCTACAAATGACTACAACTATTATAAATGACAAAAAACTCCAACATATGATTGATATAGCTTACAAGAGATTTCAATTGGACACATGACTTGGAAACAAGACTATCAAAATTTACAAAGGAACCCCGAAACTCTCAACTGTAATTGAACCTTAAGTAAAGACCATACCATTCATAGGTTTTACCCATTTCATCATAGGAAATTGTAACAAATGTGAACTAAATAAATGCTCTACATTGCAACACTGATCTTTAGTCTTCAAGCGCTCCAACATGACAAACCCACCAAGAAAAGAACACAATTAGAATACTTGTAGAAGCAAAATGCCAAAAATAAAAAGAGGATGAAAGAAGAAACCAAAACCTAAAATCATACGAAATCAAAGCTTGAATCTTTTTCAAAAAAAAATGGGTTCTTCAATCAATTTCTTCTCCTCTTCAATCATAGCGAAATCTCTTTCCAAAAATGAAACATGTCTCTAGGCTTCAAGGGTCCATCACACCTAATATGGGTACCATCGGGCCAATTCTTGATTATGAAAATGAGTTTATTCAAAATTTCAATCCCCATCTTGGACTATTTTGGATTAGTGATGACACTTGCAACAATAAAATTTGAAATCCATTTTATCTCAAATTGAAAATGTTATGATGTTAAGGACTTGACAAGCCAAGAAATACACATGGGGAAATTGCATTGCATGTTTTGCCCACCAAACCAATGGGTTTTCAATCTATGTTGGTCGAACAAACAACCTCCAAAACAATTACAATTTGTCTTCAAGGTGGACACAATTGCTTCATCACTTGATACTATCTACCAAAAAAAAAATTGTCATCTTCAACTATCATTGGTTCTACTATTTCCCTAACATGGTTCAAATGATTGAACATTTATAACAAAAGGGACACAAAATATTAGTGTCATATGAACTACCCCAAGGTACTTCAACTTTAACATTGGAGGCCTCATGTGATTCAAGTTCTACTTTAGTATGAAACAAAAATTTAACATCATGTCCTCTTCATCACAAATTGTTGTTATGGGCAATTACATAGCACTCATGCATGTATATGGGCAAGTTATTGTTTTAGAAGTTGCATGTAAAGAAAAAGGGAGGAGGTTTGACAAGGGGGAGCAAGAATAACAATGACAACCCCAAAAAAATTTCATATATACAACAACAAACAAAAATGTATGATGTAAAACAACAATAACATGAACAAACACACATACAACAACCAACAACAATAATATAAACAAAAAAGAGGGCAAAAAACTTACCTCGCTCCAATCACTATTAGTTTGTTCAACAAATAACAAACCTAAAACAAAACAAAGGAAATAGAGATGGAGAAAACTTAGAAGATGACAAAAGCTTGAAAATCATCACCATCAAACGTTGTTACATTTCAAAGAATATCCAAACAAATGCGATCATCATGATCACTTTGCCTTAGTTCGAAAAAATTAACACAAAGACAATCACTTTGCCCCAATTCAAATAACATTAACATAAAGTTAATCACCACAATTAGTTTGCCTTAACTCAAAGACATAATATTGTAATAACTTTAAAATAACCACTTGAAGGTGGCTGCAAATTAGGGTGGCTCACTTTTTGCATCACATTGAACTTTACACAATGTTTCTATTCAAATGTTACAAAAGTATGGTAAAATCAACTATGTAGAATTTTTTATATGGATTCAAATTTTTAACTTAAATAAAATATGTACATAATGATGAAATTTAATAAATATACACCAAACGTATAGCAATGGACTTTTGAAATGAACTCATGAATTATGGTTTCAAATAGATATGAATATTCAAATGCACTTAAATTCAACATGATTTCATCTCAAGATGTTTAATAGGGATTTATTATGTGATGCATGTTCAAAAAGAAAACATGAATTGGACAAAATAAATTTTTAAAACCTAAATCAACAAATAGTTATGGACTTTTGAATGATCAAATTTGAACCTTGTTTTCAAAAGACATCTCAATCATTTTTGGTTGGATTGATTGTTTTTTCTTTAACAAGTATGTCAAAAAGTTGTCTAGTTGGGCTCTCATTCATTTGAACTTTGTTAGTTCATTAATCATCACATGATTGCCATTTAATATTGGTTTTGTAGAGTTTTTCCATTTTAATTTTTAAAATATGAACTTTATGAAAAGTTGTATCCACCCAAAATGAACCACCTTAACTTGCAACCACCTTTATATTAAAATGAACACCTAAAAACCTAAACTGTCTAGTATCTACTATATTACCTGATACCTAGATGTTATACTAGCCTAAGCTATATTAGACTAGGCTAGGCCTAAATATATTATATTAGACCAAATTAAATAAATATACATGTTATATTAAACTAAAGGTTAAGCCTAAGTAACATATGCATATTAAGTTAAGTATATTAATATTTTTGCATAACTAGCCTAGGTAGTTATTTAGGTATATTGGTTTAAGTGACTTATGCTACTTAGACTAATATATTTATGCTAGATAAGCTAGGTTACTTATCCTACCTAGCTTAAGCTAATAACTATGATGTATACCCTAGGTTTCAATAACATAGATATGGTAGCTCGTGTAGGTATATTATGTATATTAACCTAGGTAGCTTAGGTATACAATGTATATTAGCCCACATACACGATTAATTGCATGTTATTAGTTGCACATGAAAGCATATAACCCAAACAATAGACTGTGTTAATTTTTTAAATTACCAACATGACCAATCTAGTTGCAAATGATAACCAATTGTTCATAGTTCCAAAATGGTTGGTTGTAAAAGACAAATTTTGTTTTAAACTACCTACATGCTTTTACCTAGTTACATTATATGTCATACAATAGTTTACATGGAAAATCGATTATGTTCATTTGTGACACATGTGTTTACATGAAAATATATTGTTCATATTATTGGAGGGCATAAAAATGGTGCTAAACACCATCCCTCAAGGGATGCATTAATAAATGAATAGGTGTGCATGTAGCAATGCATCTAATGGATATCATTTTATTTTTAAAATATTAAATTCCGTTATAAAATTATGGAGAAATTGATGTAGATCATGAATGATTTGAAAAAGGTTGTTACTTTGTTGGCCTTGCCTACCAAGGCAAGGATATCTTATTTAGATTCATTATGGAGTATAGTAGCATAAGCGATTTTGGCCCAGTTTATTTTTTATGTGAGGATTTTTGAAAGATGACATTTTTGGTTTGTGTTGAAGTTTGAGATTAGTTATAGAGTTATGATATCTTGAAGGATTTTGATTTTTTTTGTTTTGAGAGGTTGTTTTTGAAGATTATATTTTTGCATGGTGAAATATTTGAATTTCCATGATTTTTTTTTGCCTTAAGATATTTATTTAATGTAAATGGTAAGGTTGCAATGTGGCACACCCCTTGTTAACATGAAGGATTATAATTAGACAATTAATGATGGTTTCACCTTGCACTTAACCAATAATCTTATTATGTCTACAATCAAAACATGCATTTTTCATGTTATCATGTGCAATATTTTGCATTGTGCTCAATCACAATTGGGGTATCACTTTTTATGAATTAGGATTTCATGGTTTTTTTTGTCACTATCCACCCATATTAGTTACGAGATAATTATAAGTGAGAAAAGAATGAATAGTTCAAATTAAAATAATTCTTACGACGGTGGTGATTTTTCGCTTGTGTACATTGTTGTACATCAATATTTTGGTTCAAAACTAGAAATGTGAAAGGTCCAAGTTTTTGCATGATTGTTTCTAACACATGTGGATGATTCTTGGGGCTACAAATTCCAAGTCCAATGAATAGACACAATCAACCAAATAGCCATGAAAATAGTTATTTTTTGAATTCTTGATAGCCCCAAAAAAAGAATCCTCTAGCTATCAATATCTTGGTATAGTTTATAATTTAATCAAATGCGTCCAATAAACATTCTTCCACATTGTGTAAGCATTATATATATATATATATATGACATCATTCTAATTGTAGGCCTACGACAATCTAATATAATGACAAGCAATAAATAATTAAAAAACCCAAAAGCTGGGCTATGCAATAAGGAAAGTTGGTTTTCCATATCCATTGACTTTGGTTTTAGTTGACTCCATGCCGGAAACAAGGAGGTCAATTCAAGAAAGGAAAAAGAAAAAAGGAAAACTACAAAGAAAAGCACAATGAGTAATGAAAGCAAAAATGCTCATAAGTAAAGGTTTAGCCAAATCTAATAATGCAATAAAGTTTAGGTTCACATTTTAATAACATCTACATAATAAATGTTTTTCCATGAATAATAGGTAAGATGAAAATTGTGCAAGCTTATAGAATGAAAGGGCATTGGCCATGTAAGTAGAATATATGATCTTAGTATATAACATTAATCGAACATGACAAACTTTCATCGGTTAAGAAACAAGTTTCAAATGTCTAAAATCAAGTTGGAATAGAGGTTGTTTGGGTTTATAAGTGGTCTACCCAATCAAGTGGTATGGCAAATAACGACTACCCTATTTTAAGGTCATCACATGACTTGAAAAATATTTGTAATGTGAGAAAAGAGCATTATATTTTCATGTCATGGAAAGTTTTTCCCTTCATAATAATATATTTAGATGTGGTACCTATTCCATTAGAAAATCATGGAAAAACCTCATTCATGCATATATTGATGAACTTGACCAATGAAGCTTCATGTCCAATTATGTTAAGACTTCATGTCATTTGTTGTTGGTGGAACATTCCTTTTTAGCAAATTTCTAAAAATGTTCATGGAATTTTATGTAGGATAGATAGAACATGGGCATTGGGCATGGAAGAATTTGTTGCAAAAAATTCTATGGTCCATTAAAGGCATATTGTTTTTCGGTGGGGGTAAAAAGAAGTTCAATTTCGCAATCTTTACATAATTTATTTTCAACAATTTGATTGCAAAATTGACCTATGGCAAATGTTTTCACCTATATCTTTTACTTTCACATTTGTTTAATATATGTATGGCAACTAAGATGACCGATCAAGCATGTGAGAAAGGATTGGTTGGTTTGGTACCCAAAATTGGTTGGTAACTTTTTGTTGTCAATTGATAACAAAGAGCATCAAGCAAATTGGATGGTATGGTACTCATGGTTGCCTTGCCAAAGTGGGTACGACTTAAAATCACCACTAGGGCCATGCTAAGTGTGATTCATTTTGCAACAAACTTAGCAACAAACAAGTGAGTTTGTCAACTAAGCACCTTCGAAACAAAACCATATGGGTACGAAGCCCAACTCTCATATGGAATTAAGCCAATTTTAAAGAGTTTATAAAGAAAGTTACCACCCTAAACCCTAAACCCATCTAATCATTTATGTGGCTAAAAACCCACTTAGTGACAATTGATTAGAAACTAATTGTCTCTAAATTCAACACCCTATGCAAGATTATCCATAACACGTATTGATAAACCAAGCCCTTTTATGGGTTGTTAATTCTAGACCTACAATAATGGGTACAAATTTTCAACAATTCAAATATTCATTAAAAATTAATAATAATTTTAAACAAGGATTTTATTTTTGGGGGGGGAGGGGGAAAGGATGAAAATGGTAGAGGGAAATCTATTTTCATTTTCACTAGGAAAACCAGAAGTTTCACCTTTCCAAGCCTCAAGGAGGGGGGGTGGGGGGGGGCGGCGGGAGGTCTCCTAGGGAAGAGAGACATTCTAGACTCTAGACCTAGGGGCATTCTGTAAAGTGCAACAGAACCCGTGATCAGGTACTCGCCCATTACGCGCGTAATCCGTGTCGTTATCTGCATTTGCTACCACGGCTGGACGGTAAACTGCGGCGATAAGCAAAAGGTCGAGCGAATCTAGGGCATCCTAAAAACCTGGACTTAACCACCCCCCCCCCCCACCAAAAAAAAAAACCTACTTTTTTTTATAATATCATACTCTT
>Ga0116231_10011400_pt1 | contig 13694 bp, 14 predicted proteins | sample S1TSphgellanicum_2_FD_89695 | JGI IMG/M metagenome (GOLD analysis project Ga0116231, IMG submission 89695) | Host-associated microbial communities from peat moss isolated from Minnesota, USA - S1T2_Fd - Sphagnum magellanicum MG | ecosystem: Host-associated > Plants > Peat moss > Unclassified... | reverse complement strand
ATAATCCTATTGTCAATTCCATGTGTCTAGTGTCCGTTTTAACTTTTATATTCTTCCTTAGTCATTGATTTTTTTCATTTTGTAGCATCCAAGTGATATGGACTTAATCAAACACATGATTGGGTGTAACCAATAATATGTGGCCACATATTATTTGGAAAATGCATTGAATGTTTTTGAAAGGTTTTTTACATTTTGATATGTATATATTTGTGTTATCTTCTCAATGATGATGGTTGGTGCATTCGTGTTTCACCCAAGGCAAATCTAAATCCTCCTCAACTTTTCCTAGGAATGGTCAAAACAATGCACTAGATTTATCAATCATCATGTGTCCTCTCCTTTCCATCATTTACCATCTATCAATACAATTTGAACATGGATGCTATGGGGATCAAAATCATGTCACCCATCTATTTGCTTAAGGATTGAAATTTAAGCTTTGTTAATGTTTGTTGTGTTGTTGTTAACGTTTGTTGTGTTGTTTTCCCCTTTTGAAATTGGTACTATGCTACCCCTACATTGTCCTATAGGTTGGAATTTCATTGGAGGTAATAATTAATGGTTAGAAGGTTTTAACAAAAACTTTTACATGGTTCAAGTATGTTCATTTTCCCCCCAAACTTATGTGATTTTTTTTCATTTTTTTAATATTGAAAATAATGTATTGATAATATTTTTGGATTTGTTTATTTAAGAATAACTTCCAAATTGGAAACATTGCTTACAACTTTAACTTTTACCTTCTACTGTTAAAGGACATTTTGAGGTGATTTTGCATTTAAACATTTAAGCATTTTACTTGCATAATGTATTTTGTGAAAAGTGAATCAAGTTGTGTACAATTCGTGTGCATTTTCAAATTTTGCAAAACTAAAAAGAATATATTGGTTACTTTTTCCAATTTTGGTATATTAACATGTTTTGAAAATGGAACCAAATTTTCTAGATGAAGAATGTGATGTGTTCATGAGTGAAAGTGAAATAAGACTAGAGGAAAGAATCAAAGGTGAGGTTTTAAGAAATTTCAAGTTTTCAATTAGAAAATGATGATACAATGTAATTAATTATGAAAAAAGTGCATGAACAAAGACTAAAGTGGAGACCCCATGGTATAAATACTCCAACTTGGGCATTTTTTGTGTCAATGATGAATTTCTAGTTGATGTTAAGGTGCCATAGGTCATGTAATATTGGAACAAAAAACAAAGTTGAGGAAAGGTCTTGTTTCATATTTCAAAACAAATTGAACAATTACATTAAAAAAACATGTGGATGCAAACCATAAACTAATTGTCAAAAACTTTGAAAAAGAAGTGAACAATAGCATGAAAAATCCATTGGAAAACAATTTGCAAAGAAAAAGGCATGTAATGAGTGCAAATGCAATCTGCAATTTTTTGGGGGCCATACATCCTTACAAAAAGGATAATGTGCACACAAAAGATTTTATGAAGATTTTGGGTTTATTAATTATCAAATATTATTTGCCCATCCAATTTGTTGAAAATATTTAGTTAAAGTGTTTGGTAATGTAGTTATACCTTCATGTTGTGTTCACTTCTAAAAAACCCTTTAGTCAAGAGGTGTTACTAGATTTGGTTGAAAAGAAAAAACAAACATATCAATCTTGGCAAAATATGTTTCTACCACTAGAATTTTTGATTTGTGGATGTCCAAAAGGGGACATGATGTTGGGAAAAGATTGAAAGTTTAAACACATTACAATTGACTTATTTGAAGCATTTAAAACATTAGGGCAAACATCGGCAAAAGTTTGCAAGACCTTTTAAAGCAATATGGCTTGACCAAAAAGATCTTTGCTTATGTTAAAAATGAAGGTGCAAATTTAAATATCATGACAAATAACTTGAAATCAATAGTAAAGTTGTGACGCTTTGGGTGTGATGCAAATTTTTTAGGGGACTTGCTTGGGACATGCCTTTTCAAAGGCTTATCAATATGCAATTGTTGAAAAAAAAATCTTAGGGGCTTGAAATATGTTTCCATCAAAAGTACTAAGGTAGATTTGCATAAATGTATTACATGGCCTAGAAAATCAAGGAAAGAAAGATAGGAATGGATGAAGGCTTGCATTACTACATGCCTCATGCCCAAAACATTTGAACATGCTAGTCAAAACAACGTAAAATGCAAGTTATTTTGTTTTGATTTTTTTCCCCTTTTTTTATTGTTTTGAATCTTTGTACTCCAAAATGTTGCCATTTGACTAATAATGTGAATTGTGTAGGTTTGCAAGCAAAGTGATCATGTTTTAGGAAACCCTTTAATTTCAAAAAGTTATTGCCCTTTTTTCCAACAAGCATATTAGTCCTAGGGTCATTAGTTGTGTGCCCTTTCCACTCACATTGCATGTATCACAAATTATTAAAAACATTTTGTCTCTTGTCGTCAATGCTTGCATCTTAAACCAATTTAGGGATAACTAGTTGTCGAATGATGCTTTGAATGTAGCCATATCCATGAGCTTATTGGATGCTTGAATTGATGATAAATATTCTAGCTTAATTATTGAGTTGGGAATTTTCGCAAGAACATTAAAAAAGAGGTCATTGGGGTGATTGACTATTTCCTTTCTTTCTTAATAAGATATGATGAGAGAAAAGTTCATAATATGTTAGCCTTGATGTTAGATCCTAGATTTAAAAATAATTGATCTCTTATTTTCTTGGTCATGAACATGGGGGTGGCCATAGTTGAAAAGTATGATAGGGAATGCTTCTTTTTTATGTTCTCAAAGTCTTATAATCATTTGCATCCATTTTCTGAGGTTGAAAGTTTCCTTGTTTACATAATTGACGAAGATAGGAGCTTGGACACTTTGGAGATGGTGGTGGGCACTAAGAACTTGCAAAGCTACTTGTTAACTGAAAACTATTAATATTTCATAGATATTAGATGAATGCAAAGATGTCAAATGTTCTTTGGAGTGGTGGAGGAAACATGAAACCATGTTTTCAACTATTAACTTTTAAATTAAACAAATATAGGGAATATAGGTTCTCAAATGGAAATTGATGAATTTTTTTCCCTTGTTGGAATTTTCACCAATTTGAAGAGATGTAAGTTACAATTAGATAACCTCAAGAAATTAGTCCTTATGAGTAAGAATTGATCAAATGATGCAAGGGTGGGTTGCAAGGCTCCTAATAATTTGATAGATTTTGAATTAAACTTAAAATACGAGTTAAATGAGTTTGAAAGCTCATTTGAGCGAGATGAATTGAAAGAGAACTAACTTAATAGTTTTTGTCTTGTATATCTTTGAAATGTGAGCACACATTGTTTATATATTGGAGCTTTCCAATGATTACTCCTTTGTTTTTGACCTATGAAAATTTGAAAAACTATTTAAATATCTTAATCCTAAAATCTGAAAATGAAGTTAAAAGAACTAACTTAATATAACCAACTAATCTAAATAAGTTATTAATTGGTTGAAACAATTGATTGGGCATAAGGAAAAATGAAACTAAAGAACTAAGGTGTGATTTTTTTTTTAAAAGTGAGAACTGGCTCAATTCTTAAATTAAAAGAAATTGAGAACTGGAATTGGCGGTTATGAAAAAAAAGTTACTAACCATCTAACACTAGAATGGACCAAATCCAAATCTTTGAGAGTCTAAGGTTTGTTATGGCTTTACAAAGTCATGAACACGGTTGTGTTACGTGTTTTAGGTGCAAATGTGGTATGAGCTTAAAGCTTGAGTTTTGAGAATCAGGAAGGATACAAGGGAAGAGAAGTGTTGATCTTTCCATTCTTGTGGTTGAGACTAGATGGGAATCCTCTTGCTTACTTGAACCAATTTTTATCGTTGTCGCAAACAACTTAGGAAAGAGATTGAGTAGGATATCACAAGGTGAGGGTGGGGTTTAACAATGGTGACCTTGCGCCTAGATATCAAACAACCAACTCCTTGATGATTGAACTCCCATGATAGAACAGATAGCTAACAGTAACCCAGAGGGTGTATGACCTACTCTCTCACCCCTTGTGCACAAAGACCACCCTTGATTGTAGGAATTATTGACGTTGAACAAACCTCCACCCCCTTGGCTAAGGAGAGCTAAAGAACCATTTGTGAAACAAAGACCACCTTCGGCTAAGAATGTGTACTAAAGTGATGCTTAACACTCTTCACCAACATTCCTCCAAATTCAGTCCAAATTACTTTTGATAATTCTGTTCACAAAAAAAACATTGTTGTAAAAAAGAGAGAGAATTTTTTTTAAAACTGTGAGAATTATGGTTGTAAAATTGGCCATAAAGTGAATCAAAAACGTTCAAACCACCACCAACAACTCCATGGTGGGTGACAGATCTCAACTATGTGCAACAACACCCTTGTCTTAAGATGTGTCTCTGTAGAAGGAGAAAGAAAATGTAATTGCTTTCGAGGATAACAAATGCTGCCCAACAATCTTGCATTGAACTTCCCAAAACAACTAAAATTGCTTGAAGTAGTGACTGTTTAAGAATTGACATGAATACCAATATTCTGCACATTTCTAGGCTTCTCTCTCCGTGTCATTGGAATTGAACACAAACAGTATCTAAATTAAAGAGGCATTAAAGCTGGATGGAAACTTTTTCCATGTTTCTATTGTTCAATAGCTTTGCCCCCAGAGCTGCAGCAAATAGCACGTGAATTGGCTAAGGATAAAAGTGGGTGCCATTATCCCTGACATACTACAGATTTCCTCCTAGCACTTGGGAGTGCTTGCCCTATCACATCTCTGTGCAAACTGATCACCTTGCATACCATAAATTGGAAAGTACAATGCAATTGCAGTGCTTGGCAAAGCCATACCTGAGCCTCCACATCCTTGTCAACTTCATGTCGGTCAAATTCACTCAGCTTTCATTATTTACAGTCTGAAGAATACAATGTCAAGGACACACCCCCCCACCTTTTATCAGTGTACAGAACCAGGGCAAAGTAAGAACTAACAGAGACTCTTCACCACCCCATGACATGAATCTACACTTCCGAAGTCTTCATATTCCCCTTCAAATGATACTAGCTGGAGTGACTATCAATTATAACAAATGGCTATACCCAACTCTTCACTGGGTCTTAAAGCTCCTGTGCATTGTGTAAATGGCAAGAGTGAAGTCATCATGGCAACACTCATCAAGTTTCTGATACCTTAGCATCTGGTGGAGTATTACTAGTGTAAATGTCAGATTCAAAGTGAGCGAAGTGTGAATCCAACCACTAGGCCGAGACATCAACAAAATGTGATACTCACCACGCTAAGGCTGATGATCACCTAAGCTGAAATTATTGCTTACAGACTTTTGTGCAATTTGGATGGTTGAATCCATTTATGAGAACTGATGCCGTAGCTATTTTCTATGTACACTTCTCCCATTGCGGCTTGTGCTCCCTGCAGCACCTGCACCTGGGGGCACTTGGTGTTGGAGGGCTGCCAACTCGCGAACACGGGCTAAGATGTTGGCTGGAATAGCTGCTGTAAACTGCTTCTTCCTTTCTCCCTGTTAGGATTGTTCCCCATAGTATATAAATATTCATATAACAAATACAAAAAACTATGTCATCATCTGGCTATTCTACATCCATTCTTGATATCCTCACAGAGTGAAACAAACCAGAAGAAATCATGCAAAGACTACCAAGTAAATATCTTTATAAATATTGAAAACTCTCCACAATTACACTTTGAGTCAACATCAATAGAGACATTTCTGACCAAAAGTCAAGTTAACACAACAGCAAACTGTGGAGGAACAGGAGAGAAAAAACCAAGCAAACAGTTCAGAACTGAAAAGCAGTGTGAACAACAGCAACATGCATGGTAGTGACTTACATAGACCCCCCCAATGACATCATAATTAATAGCAGTGGTTAGGTCAATGTCAAACATCAACTAACATACTGAATTAGTATCACAAAATCTGAAAGCAATGGGAATATTCAGCCATGATTCTGGCTACCTCAACAATATATATCTACATAATTTCTTGATGCTTCTGATTTAAGTCTCAACCTGAATAGAATTGAAAGATGAAGCAATAACAAACAAGGTTATGGATATTTCAGATCAGTCAATCAGGAGGAAACTCAACCCTAAAGACATCAGGACCAAAAACAAAACCAAAAAACTGAGGTGCAATTTGTAGGTCAGAAATGGTCATATCATGTTCAGGGACCTTTAACAGGAACATATAGGGTATTAACCATACCATATAATCCCCAATGCATTCATCAGCTCCCAGAAATGGGTGGGGATTAATTTCAAACATTAACCATTGCACTAAGATAGTGTCACAAAACTCATAGTAACAGGAAACACAAACAGAAAACCAAATAGAATGGGGAACACAAAGAAAAGGGGAAAAGACAAGGCAGAAAAGAGACATTGGGACAGAAGAGAGAATTGAGGGTGAAAAAAGCTCTGAACATACAACTTCCAAACAAAGTGGGCTTTGGAAAGCTCGCCACTTGGAACCAAGCAGCCACTGGAAGAATCCTTTCAAACATTCAAAAATGCTGAGACTCCAAACAGAGTTCTTTCATTGTTAAGTGATTCTTGGATTCATTAATAGAAGTTTCAAAGTGTGATTTTTGTTCTTCAGAAGAATGATTAACCCACCATTTGAGCTCTGAAGAACTCTTTGGAACTACAGAGCCTACTGATGGAAAAACCAGAAACATCAGTGCTTGTGGGAAAGACATACCTGCTTAGGTGGATATAACTGAGCTCTGCTAGCTCGCAACAAGTTTCGCCACTTATCCTGTTAGGAAAAAAAAAAATGTAGGCACATGGATGCAACAAGATAATACAACTACAAGCCAGATGCAGAAATCTGCAGGAAAGTAGCCAACTAAACCCATGAGGCATACGAACTATAAAAGTCATGTCCTGCTGGCCCTCACAATCTATGCCTGTTGCCTTTGCAGATCACTGTAAGAACCTGCAAACCTTCTCTGTTATGTGACCTACCTATGTGGAGATGGTGTCTACATCTACCTGCCTACAACAGCCACCTCATATTTGTCAGGAAATAGGTAAGAAATCTAGCATACATGATAAATGCCGCTTGTCATATCAAAAGTACGATGTCAGACCAATCAAAAAAGAAAATGTCTTGCAAACAGTCAGTCAAGTTCAATCTGTAACAGATCCCAGCTATGTCTACCAGGAGAAAAGTTTACCTTCAAATCAACAGCTGTTCTGTAACCAACAGAAGAAAAAGCCAACTTCTTTATATCAGCCCACTTGCCCCCGCCACAATGTGCAACACCCTCAACCAATGTCATCACTTCACGAAGAGTCCATGGACGGTGATGTTTCCGGCGTGTTCCACCATTGGCAGTTGGAACTGTGGCAATGAGCTGTTCCCCAGCAGCATCTGCCCCATTCTCTGAAGCCCGAGATTGCAGGAGATCTGTAGAATCCCCTGAGGACACTGGCAACAAGCCCAATACTTGATCCCCAGCATCTTGATTCAACTCATACCCGTCATCCTGGAAGTCAACCAGACAATCTTCAAGAGAAAGAAAGGGAACAGCCGGGACACACAAACAAAAGGGTTCAATGTCCACAAGTTTTAAACTGGAGACAACCAACAGACAAGGCAAATCTCCAGGAATAGAAGGGGAATCCAAAAAGTTGGGTTGTTCATCAGATAGAACTATATATGAGATGAAATATCACAAACAAGCTTCCTTCACCAGTACACAAATTTCTTGTCAGTTGCTCATACAAAGAAGGTGCAGTTATGCTCCTTAAAGTGTGGCTTGCATCTTAGTGGAGCTCCTTTTGTGCACAAAACTGTAGGATCCTCTTTAACAAAGACTGTCACATGAAGTTGGGTTGGAAGTCAGTCTTGATTATTACCTTCTCCCTGCCAGGCACAGCAGGTAACCGAAATTTCACTTTGCGAATAGTCCCCTCAGTGTCATGCTGTGCAGCTCGTGCTGCAGAATGAGCCATCTTCACAAGCTTTGCAGCCCTTCCTTGTGCTTTGCGCTTCTGTATGCACCCAACCCAGACTGAACTGACCACTCCACCTGTCTCTACAAGTCTGGAAGAGAAAGGAAACTTTCTCTCCTGAGAAATCCAAATTACAAAAATAAAACAAGAGGGCAAAGATATTTTGCAAATCAACCTAATGAATGTCTTCATTCTGGCAGGGACCAGCACAAGCATCCACAAGTTCAGGCACAGAGAAAAACTCAAACACAGTTGCAGGAAATGCTTGAAAAAAACAATGTACGTACCAGACTACCATTGCTAGGTTTGGTGCGTTGGCCTTGAAGAATGTTTGTCTGGGAAGAATTTCGCAATGTTGAACCCCTCAAGGTCCCAGATTGACCAATAAGGTCAGCAGGTCCATTTGTTACAACAGTTCTCCAAGAAAGCCTAGTGGACATTCCAAAACCAGCACTCCCAACAGGACCTGGCCTGCTGCCATTAGCTAGGACGGTGCCTGGCCTCACCTCTCCTTCATCCTCAATATAGCGGCGATTTGGCTTCCGCTGCCTTTTCCCACCAACTTGCTTCCCAGTGTTGACAACCTCACCAAATATGGCTATTTGAACACCACCAGATCCCATTTCATTCACACTGCCAGGAGTTGAGGCATCAAACCCTTCTGCTGGAGAGATTACTGCCAGAGGAAGGCCTCTGTGTGGAGACTGTTTGCTGTTTACCCCATTAGTAACTAGCCCTTGAGTCACTCCAACACCATTTATCCCTGGTTCTTGAGTATCATTGACTGTGTCCCTCTCACTGACCATTGCTGTGGCAGCAGTTGATGAGGGGAGGGATTGTTCAGCAGACAGTTGTTGCTCTGGCCTGAGTTTCAAATCAATTTGTGAAGACAGCTGAGCATGTGCGCCTGCATTCAAAACAGCATCACGCTGTTTGCTCCACCCAGTGGAAATTTGGCGCTTCAGCCAGTGTTTGTCTTTAACAGATGTGTCACGACCATAGGTGCTGCGGAAAGCCTCATGAAGTTCACGTATAGAAAGATTGTCCAATGAAGCCACATTAGACATACTGTTGACACCAGGAACTACTACTGACCCCGGCACCTGAACTTTGTTGGATTTTCGGGCAAAAGCTTTCTGAGCCACTACAGTTCTTGCCCTTTGTGTGCCTGCAGTTCGGATGGAACTTTGTTGAGAGGCCCACCCAGATGTAGTTCTTGGAAAAACAACTAAACCAGATGGCTGTAAAGGCTGCTTTTCAGGTGATATCCCTGTTGCAATAAGTTCTCCCACACTGGAGCTCAATGTCATTGGTACAGTTATTGCAGGAGGAACAGCATCAGTTCCAGCATCAGAGTCAAAGTACTTTGGGTTGGGTCGACGTAGTCTCTTGTAGTCTCCAATTGCATCGCCTGCATTGAGATAGCCAGGTGAATTACTCTCATGACCAAGCACAGTGCCAATCTGATCTTCTACTGATACTCGCTGCTGCTCTTCTGCATCCACTCTCAACAGCATTGTATCCACAACCTGCAAAAAACAGATAACCCAAAGTTTCAGAGCATCTATCACAAAAGAAAAAGTTGTTCTGAGTTGTTATTGTAGCTCAACATTCATGAAAGAAGTCACCCACTTGAAGACCAATGTGAAGATGAGGTGTCAAATGCTTCCACCAGCACCTTCAAACATACCTCCTTCATGCAAGTCAATGTCAGAGACAAGTGAGAAACCAAGACACAACTACCAACCATTATACTAATCTAAAGGCCATTGGACCAGCAAGGCAAAGAGCACCTTGGTACCAACCAGATCTTGACCAGATCTCAATGTGAGAAAATCCTAAGAGCCACCAGTAGGCAAACAGTGTCTATTGAGGCTCACAAGAAAACGCATACAGACGTACATACTCTTGAATCTTGATGTTTCTTTGTCCTACGAGCCTTCTGCGTCCAAGGATGTAGTAACTGAGAGGCCTTCACCTTCAACATTTAGTCCATCAGCAGACCAGCAAGCTCAGAAAGTCAAGCAAAACACTGCAAATGTACCTTGAGTCCCTCCACACCACACAACCGTTCCTAACATTCACTGGTAAAAAAGCTATTACTGGCAACACTGTGAGTTGGTGTACCTCAAGTTGTGACAGCAGCTTCTGCCTTGCAGCCACAAGGTCCTCCCGTCCTGAGGGAACTGTGATCCAGAACAACATCACTGATTCCTCAACCCTCCACACATACAGATAGGGCTTGCCCACTTATCCAAATATGGACAGATTACAAATAACCTCTAAAGGACTTCCAGGTTAGCCAGCAATCTAACAGCAAGACAGATTTTAGAGCTCTTGGTGAGGTGCATCGTTTGTGGTCATGAATCCAAGAACACAACAACTCTCATGAATACACTCAAGCTGGTGTCCTGCCACAGCTATACTGGTGTATAGCTGAAATGGGAGCAATGTGCAGCAAGCATTCCAATCATTAAAAGCAGAGAGTTCAGACAATAGACTGACATGATGGATCCTCCTTTCCGTCTGAATCATCCTCATTGGAATCAAGGGATCCATCACTACCATCCTCATCCTCATCATCCTCATTCACATCACTCCCTCCAATATATGAGGGTGCACGTCCACCACTGCTTCCCTCTACCAATGACTGGAAAACTTCATCCTCTGTGGCTGGAAGAACTGATCCATCATCTCCAACCTGCCCCCATCATGGTCAAGCTTAAATATATGCAGCACTGCAAAAAACCACACTTCAGAAATTTGCTTCACTCATGCCTGAAAAAGTATGGGCTATCTGCCAAATTACTTGGCACAACCCTCTCTCTCTCTCTCTCTCTCTCTCTCTCTCTCTCTCTCTCTATAGAATTCAGATGAAGACAGAAAGCAGGGCAAAGATGCATACCTTGACTAACTTGTAAACCAGCCGATCAGTGGCCCCCCTCTTGTCGGCAGCAGAAGGCTGCTCACCCGTAGTTGAAGAAGGTCCCTCATCACTTTTGTCGTCTGTAGGCTCCAACATTGCTGAGGGACTAATCTACAACCTTACATAGACAAAATCCTGAAAGTACACACAAAGAAGTCAAGTCCGATGTCATGTGTTTGAGCAAATCCTGGCAGCAACTCGTTCTTTTTTACCTTCAAATGAGTTCTACAAGGAGAAGTATTGATCTGTCAATACTACAAGAGATAGAGAGCGATAGGAGCACTATCTACGACAGTCGGAGAAAAAACTGGATTCTCGTCACAGAAGCGCACCATATTTTTTGGCCTCCTAAGACTACGTGCAGACGAGAGAGTCAATCTCAGATTTTGTTTTTCCATAGGCATCCCGGTTCAAGAAGCGTCCTGTAAGATCCGGATTGACACTGGACCTTTGCTTAACGGACGAAGTCCCCGCCTTTGAAACGGACACCGACCGTCAAGAGTTTTCTAACAAGTGCTTGTCGACCTGATCCAACAATTTCTCTGAGTCAACGACCTGCTCACCGTAGACGGGGCTCACAGAACATAATCCCAGAGACACGGAAATAGAGTTCTTGCAAGCACATGATGTGAAGAAGTGCGACAACACATCGATGGATGGTTATTTCTCCGGTTTTTGTCCTCGTGAAGATCTTCTTCTTGTAGGACGGCGGGAGGGGCGGGAAAAACGGGGAGGGGAGAGGAAACACAGAACGGAAGAAAATACGCACTCACAAAACACATCTCCGTATCTTCCTACGCATATATTTCTGATCTATAGCCAAAAGTGCAAATACAAAAATGACACACAAAGCACACGGGCAGGAAAACAAGCACCAAACCCTTGCTACCTCGTATCAAAATTGAGACGAGAGACTCTCAATAGGATAAGGAAAGCACCTCTTAATACACGAAATGACCAAAATTTATCGCGACTCCCGTGCCGTAATAGCAGTTGTTTCCGGCCGCCACCGCTCCCCTTTGTTTACGAAAACCCGACAATTGCAGCCCCGGAAGGAAGTTTCACCGTTGCAACCAAATAAGAAAAAATACGGATGCGGCAGCCACGCTATTGAGCCTCCACCATCATCTCAGAAGCTCGACGTCACCAACGGAGATTCCGGAGCGGATAAAAGTCAGTTTTTTGCAGGAGAAAAAAGGAAACCAGGACCAAAATTTCAGCAATCAGATGGGCTGAAGCACCAAATGGAGAGATTGCGACACACAAATTGGAAATCGGGAGAGACAAAAGTGGTGTACAAGAGACGCCATCGCTGTGCACACCGCAGAGAGAACAAGGCGAGAGGAGAGAAAGAGAGAGACAACAGTTGCGGGGTCGGTAGGTGAGCCCCAAGTGTGAAAACGGCTCTTCAGTTGTCCATAGGGTCAGTTTCCGTGTGTGTGAAACGGGTTTCGTAATCAACCTGCCACTTGTGTTGTCCTCTGGCCCAAGTAAGAAAGTACCTTCAAATTTTCTTTTTCTTTCCTCTCTTTTTCCTCTCTTTTTTTTCCTTTTTTTATTTGGGTTGAGTTGGAACTGGGAGGAGGTAGAGGGAGACATGAGAAAAATATAAATATAAATAAATAAATAAATTATATATATAAAAGAAAAAAGAAAAGCAAAAAGAAACAACAACTTCTCCATCTTTTGCTCTTATTAGGGATGACCAAAAGAAAAATGTGTTGGGCAAGATGGGTTACCTATGTACCAAACTATTATTGGAAATCAACTCTATTGTGGGTAGTTGACCAAACCATAGTAATTAATTATTTCATATGTAATAAAAGTTCATGAAAATATATTAAATTTGTGATCAATATTGGGGCATAGAACAAGAAATCCTTGAATTGATTTTTAAAATTTTATTTATAAAAAAAATTATGTAAATCAAAAACTCATGTGGCACTATTTTATTTTATTTTTCCTCGTGATACCCCAGCATGTTAACCCTCTTGTCAATGGATGAAAAAAGTCACAACAGATGGATGAAAAAGCTCAAGAGCCTCTAAACAAATAGGTTACGGATAATTTTATTTAACTCTCACATGAGAAGCCAAAGGCAGCAGGACCCAAAGACAGGATGACTTTACGGATAACTCTATTGTGTCAAGGCCCCCAAGAAAAGACAAGATGACTTTACGAATAACTCTATTGTGTCAAGGCCCCCAAGAAAAGACAAGTTAATGACTTTACGAATAACTCTATTGTCAAGGCCCCCAAGAATCAATCCATGTTGTTAAATCTATAGTTGTTTATAGTAGTAGGCATTACAGGATGGAATTTGTGGAATACCCTATTTTCAAGTCCTAGGAAAGAGGCAAATTCTGGTGTGTGTGGGACCATCCATCCATCCTATTAAAAAGGACCAACATATTATAATTATTACTTACAGTAAAGGAAGGATGGTCGCATATTCACGCATAAATGAAGCTTCCCTTAAATCCGTGCATTTGGTCCGCTTCCCCTCAATCCGTCCCGTCATCCATCCAGTCGGACTCATTGGTTCTAGGTTTTTAAGCCGGACGCACAGTGACGACGGAAAAGGCGTGGGTGACCTTCCATGTGCTGCCACCAGAAGTGGCTTCTGCTCCTCCTCCTCCTCCTCCTCTCCCTCTTACATCCGGCCGGGGTTTTTAAGCCGGGAACAAGAGTTTGGGGAACCTATGGGAACATATTTAGCGCACCATTGGTTGGTTTCAGAAACTGTTGTTGTGGACAAAAAGAATACCAATGTGGGGTGGGTATT
>Ga0116231_10011399_pt1 | contig 13694 bp, 9 predicted proteins | sample S1TSphgellanicum_2_FD_89695 | JGI IMG/M metagenome (GOLD analysis project Ga0116231, IMG submission 89695) | Host-associated microbial communities from peat moss isolated from Minnesota, USA - S1T2_Fd - Sphagnum magellanicum MG | ecosystem: Host-associated > Plants > Peat moss > Unclassified... | reverse complement strand
TTCCCAATAGCACCTGATTTCAAACCCATATGTTTTGCCCAAAATCCTCTCCTTTTCACCTATGTACTTAGGGTGTTTGTTGCGATGGGTATTATCCTAGGCGAAAAATTGTGACGAACCTTCTTGAGGAAAAAAATTCATCCAACCAATGGGAAGTGCAATCATGCTCTTAGGGTGCCTTGATTTTTTTCCTTTTAAGTTTTATGTTTAGGGTTGGGAGGTTGGAGGGGAGGTTTTTTTTCAAGCTGTATTTGGTGTGGAAAGTGGATTGTCTAGTGTCCACTCACACTAGACTTTCCATGCAAGTTTTATTAGGAGTGGCGGTGACGCACTCCCAAGTTCCTAGTTAGACCCAAAATGGGCCTAAGTTACTCAAACAGCGAAATTGTGAGGAATTCAGGGCACGTTCCCAACTCTCAACACTAGAAGGGGTAGAGGGGCATGTTGAAGCTCCGAGATGGGATTAGGAAGAGTGACAAGCTTTAGTTACTTACTCGAACCTGCATCAAACCAACCAACAAGTTGGTTAGTTCACTTTCTGGAGCACCTTTGGTGTTAGGACAAGCCACGAGTAACTTTGGACTCACAAAACTAACCACGGCCCGGACTCAGGGGAAGCCACCACCTTCCCCCATATAGTATTATCTGCGTCTCCTTGTGGCACCCACATCTGAATGTTTTTTGTCCCGGGACTCCCAAGGAGGAGTCTCGAAATTGTCCTGGTTTGGACTCCTAGGACTTTGTGAGGTCATAACTCTTTACCCAGACCTCCAATTGGGATGAGGTCTGAAGCAAACTTATAGCTCTCCTTGAGAGCTTTCCAACGGTCTATCGCACTTCACTTGCACGCACCGGGGTCAGGTCAATTCCCGACTTTTAGTGGTCAAGAATCAAACTACCAATTTGACTCCCGGCCCTTCTTTTTGCCATAACTTGTGTTGCAGATGTCCAAATGGCCCATGCAAGCCCATTTTCGACATCTACACTTCAATAGCTTTCTAATGATATAAAGAACATCCCAATGCAAGGTGTTTTGACCCCTGCAATTGAACTTTGAAGTTTTAGGAGTCCTAGAGGATTCCCAAGTCCCAATTTTGGGAACGTGAATTTCATCCTCACACTCTCTCAAAGTAGGGTTGCGACAGGCGGGGGTGAGGGGGGAGGATTTATTTTCCTTTCAGCCAATAAGAAGGGCTAAGGTGCTTTGTTTTTATTTCTTTTAAGTTAGTGGGGGGGGAGTCGGGGAAGGGATGGAAGATTTTTTTTCAGTTTTCCTTGTTTCCTTATGTGTTCCCACGGTGTTCCCTCTAAGTTCGTAATGGGTTCCCGAAATGTTCCCCAAGTTCATAATGTGTTCCTCAACATGTTCTCCGTATAAGCATTTCACTTCTAGCCCATGTGTTTTGGCAAATGTTATTCTCCTTTCACCTATATAGGTGGGCCCAAGGGGATGAACCATATAAATCAAAACAGAACCTTCTATTTTGAGGAGCCTCCATAGTTTCATTTTTTAGGAACAATGGGCCAATCTTCTTGCACATAACAGTGCAGTGCATGAGTTGACAAATGAGCCTTCCCACTAAAGGTTGGCAAAGACACTATTAATTTAGTGGGTTGCTCGTGATTGGGATGTAGGGCCCACATACTTTCACTCACAACTCTCAAAGGAGGGAGGGGGGGTTTCCAGCCAATCACAAATTACCGAATCAAACATGTGTGTACACCAATTATTTATATAAGTAGATGTATAGATATGTAATTCATTGTAAGTGCAAAATGATTAAACCACCCTAGCTCACATACACCTTGGCAAATATGTTTAAACTTATGACTATATTTGTAGTTGTAAATGCCACACATGATTACATGACTAGTGGACAACTTGTTTATCCGCTAAACTTTGTTTTCATCAAAGCCATAATATAATTGTAAATGCCATGTAAATGCCACTATATATGCAATATTTTTTTGACAATCAAAGGTGCAACAAATAGGAAAATTCCATGTGGCAATTGATCTTTATTTTACACAATAAGTTTGAAAGGTTATTATATAAACCCTAAAGCCCAAACCCTAAACTCAAACCTTAAACCTTAAACCCTTAAGCCTTAAACCTTAAACCTTAAACTATAAGTCGTAGGCCTTAAACCCTAAACCTCAAGCCCAAAATCTAAAGCCCAAACCCTAAACCCTCAAGCCCAAAATTTAAAGCCCAAACCTTAATTATAAACATTCAAGCCCAAACCACAAACCTTAAACCTAAAACCCAAACTGTAAACCATAAACCCTAAAGCCTAAACGTTAAACCTTAAATTCCAAACCTTAAACCCTCAAACGCAAACTGTAAACCGTAAATTGTAAACCCTAAAACTTAAACCCCAAACCCTAAACCTTAATCCCTAAAGCCTAAATCCCAAACCTGAAAACCTAAACCCCAAACCATAAAGCCCAAACCGTAAATTATAAACTTTAAAACTTAAACCTTAAAATTTAAACCACAAACCCTAAACTGGGTAAATCATAAACCCTAAAACCTAAAATCAAAACTGTAAACCTTAAACCTTAAAGCCCAAAATCTAAACCCTAAACCCTAAAGGGTAAAAGGAACCATGTAGTGTGTGGATAGTCTTTAAAAAATGTTTTTTGAAAATTTGAAAAATCACCATGGGAACAATATATATATAATAAAAAAATTATTTTTGAAATAATTTCTTATACTTTTGAAGTTGCAATTACAAAATTTTCATGAAAATTCACCATGTTTCAAAAGTCCTTTTATATGTTTAAAACACTTCAAAAAAACATTTGGACATGTGATTTTTTTGTATCAAAAGTCCTTTTCCCTTATCAAATGTTCATCAAATCATTTCAAATTTTTGTGAACTTTAATATATTCCACAAGAAGGGATCCATGTGTTCAAAACATTCAAAAAACAAAATACATATATCATTTTATTTTAATACTCGAATGTCCATTTACATTATTATAGTTTTGAATTTATAATCATGGTTCAAAGTAAACTTATAGATTTGATTATAATGTAAGGTTTGATGCAAAGAGTTTTTATCATGTTATATGTTATATTTGGCTTCAAATTTGGTATTCAGTTTAAAAGACTATGTGAAATGCAATGTAATTTAATAAAAAATTGTCGTGTGGAAAGTGTAGGCCTTGCAAAGGACTTTAACCTTGGCATGATTAGCTCCTTTTGTCATGTTTTCACCCTAAACCCTCAAACCCAAACCATATTTGACCATCAATGTTTTATTATCTCAATTGCATTTAAATATATATTAAATAACAATTTGTTATGAAATATTCATTACTCATTCATGAATTTAAAGGTATGTTCTTCAAACTAATTTGGTAATTTGTTCTTCAAATTATATGATCATTATCTGTAAATAATAATAGATGATTATAATGTCAATTATTTCATAGGTAATAATTGACCAATAATAAATAATATTATTGGTTATTTGAGGTAGTTAATATACTTACAAGTGCCTACCCTCTTTTTTTCTTAAGTAATTACTTGAAAATGATATTCAAAATTCAAAAGTTGAACATCAAATAATTATGCAAGTTTGCAATCTTGAAGACACATAATCCAATGTTTTTTCTCATTGGATTTCGTTGAACCCAAATATAATGAAAGATGGTTATAAATTCTTCAAGCCAAACATAATTGCTAATTATATGTTATAAATTTTTAGTTATCATTAAAAGAAAATCCAATATATTAATTATGCAATATTAACTATTACTTCCAACTAATAATTATGATTTAGGTTTTCTTCATACATGATGTAGAGTTTTATCTCAAATGTACTCACCCATCATTACACCCAAAGTGGAGGCCCCACTCTTTGCACTAAAAGTTATGAGAAAGGTGGGAATTTTAGCCATAGAACATTCTTGAGTGTCTTTCCACAATGATAATGTTCTTCATGTGAGAGGGGTGGGATTGGGTTGAGTTTGTGAGTTTTCCTTCAGGTTGGATGAACCTCGTGCAAAAGTTTTCAAAGGAGGAACACAATGGGCATTTGGAATTCCACAAAAACACTGAAGACGACAGCAACAAGGAACTAATGGTCTACACTTTCCGGCCTACACCACACCACCAAACCAACAAATAGGTTTAAAGACTTACTACTCAACATTTTTGAACTACCACTTTTAGTAATCAAGTCATCACTATTCAAGTTCTATTCTTCCTAGAAGCATTTTTTCTTTTTCTCATTGTGTAGAGTTGATTTCTCATTCCCTCTATTTTCCTTCGATGCTTACTTTGTTCCTAGTCTCTCTTTTTAATGCAAATGAAGTTGTGCTTCCATCACATTAACCTTTTCATTTCTCTCACTCATTTTGAAGACCCTCTTCAACTTGCAAGTCACACAAAGCTTAACAACAAATAGTTGAGAGAGGAAATGCATATTCCCACATCTTCATCCAAGGATTAAATAGTAATCGGCCATAGGAGTACTCCTAAACGGTATGTCATTTTCTAGATTTATCATTCCAGTTCTTCAAAAGTCACATGATTCTAAGCCTTCTACACACAACTTTCAGGAATTAGGGCTTCTTGCATATCCCCAATAACACACTACCAAAATTAAGGTTATTGTGTAATTACAATATGCTAAACACAATTCATCAATTTTCTATAAGGGAAAAAGAACATTAAAATTTAGGATGTGTAAAGGCCTAAAGTTCTGTTCCTTGGGACTTACATATGATTGCTTCACAATATTTCAAATGTAGTTTCATTATAATACCTAGTAGTTTGTGAACTCAAGTTTTGACCAAAAAGAGTGGAACCAACAACATGCAATGGACTAAATACATCTTCCGATTATGTGACCAAATTCAAATCCACACAAGGTACGTAAGGCTTGAAATATTTGGAACCAATACGTAGATTGTTATAGACATTAAACAAGCATAGAGCAAGCATCATACATTTTCATTTGTGAAGTTTAGATGCCAATGCTTATTTGCTAGGTCAAAGGCACAAATATTTTGATGTGATCCATTGAGGTTGTGTTTTAAAGATAGTAAGTTTTCCCTCCTTTCCTTAAGCAAGTTCATTTTCAAAACATGTTTGATTCCTTTCCTTGTATGTTTTTCATTCTTTTCATCTCGCTAATACATCTCAGTATATGTAATGGCCTTTTTAGCATCAATAATGTTCCGAAGCTATTAGGAATATCTAGTGACTATTAAGCATGCACAATGTATTTCGAACAGTGGATATATATTATTTACTAATTAAAGAATCAATGTAGTATATATTATGGTTTAAAACTAAGAAAAATGCAGACAATAATCATATCATGTAAAAAGTTTAAATAAACAAGAAATATAATATAATTAAAAATCCAACATTTTGGTTGCCAAGTGTTTCTAGCCATTCATTTTGGCAAAAAACCTACCAACATTTCTGGCAGAAAAAAATGATGAAAAAACCACATGGTGGCTACCAAATGTTTTAGAAGGATGTTGGGTGCAAACACATTTAGCGACTGCTAGGTGTTTCTTAGCACAAATATTTGGCATAGAAACGCCTAACAGCCGCCATGCATTTTTCCATAAGGATATTGGGTGTAAAGATGTTTAATGGTTGTTACATGTTACTGGGCAAAGATATTAAGTGTAGAAACCCCTAGTGCTTTTGTGTAGCAATATTGGGCACAAAAACCCTTAGCAATTGCTAGGTGTTTTTGTGTGGCAATATTGCATGTAAAAATGCTTAGTGACTGCTAGGCTTTTTTGTGTAAGGATATTGGATGAAAAAATGCCTAGTAGCTACTAGGTGTTTTAACATAAGGATAATAGGTGTAGAATTGCCTAGTGGTTGCTAAACATTTCTATGTAGGGATAATTCGTAGGAAAACAGTTGGTGGCCATTAGGCATTTCTCCACAGGGATATTAGGAGTAGAAATGTTGAACGGTTGCTAGGCGATTCTACGCATGGATCTTTGCCATAAAAGCTCATGGCAACCCCCTAATGTTTCTACATAAGGATATTGGGCAAAAAAATGCCTAGAGGCTACCAAACATTGTTTCCAAAGGATCTTTGTTATAACGCATTTCAACGCAAGGATGTTGGACGAAAAAACACATGGTGACCGCTAGACAGTTTTTTATAGGTATGTTGGTCGTCTAAATGTTTGGCATAGCCACAAGTTTCTTCCTAGGCATGCTTGTCAAGGACACACCTAATAACCACCATGTGTTTCATTTTACATATGGTCAATAGAAAAATGCATGGCGACTACTAGGCAATTTAGTCGAAGGATGCTCGCTAGAGAAATGCTTGGCAGTTGTTAGACATTTCAATCCTATGTTTTTTTTTGTAGAAATGCCTAGTAGTCGTTAGGAATTATAATCCCTAGTTGGCCATTCAAAAAACGCAAGGTACTTTGTGTCATAATTTTTACTTGCAAAATGGATAGGTTGGAAAACAAATGTGATGGCCAAAATTCTAATCTTTGGTCTAGTGTTGCATTCCGTTTTTCTTGGCTTAACATTATATGGATAAAGGATTTATGTTTGGTAGTTTTGTTAACATTTGGGATGCTAATAATAATGAAAGGATGAAGATTGATATTAGAACATGTAAAGATCCGTTAGTAGTTCTTATATATGGACCTTATGGAGTGGAGAATTGCAAAGTGGTTTTAATTGAAGCTACAAATGAGGACTATGAGTAGCGAAAGCTATTCTATCCAGTTCCAAATGCGAGATATTATAGATCAACGGTAGGAATGGAGGTTTTTTGGCTGTGTAAGTATCTGTTGATGAATGATCAAGCAGTCGAAATGACGATAATGCAATGTCCTGTGATAATGGGTAGGGTGAATAATCTCTTGAAAAAACAAATTTCTTGTAGGAACGATATCTTGGCAAAAAGCTTTTGGGCTGAAAACATCAGTAATGTGCAGAATATGCGTAATACAATTGAGGACTTGCATAATGAGGAATTACATGGTGAAATGAGTTGTATCTTTAAGCATGGTGTGGAAGGTTTTACTGGGGAGTCTAGGTTTGATTCCATGAGTGAAAAAATAAATGAAGATAATATTGTGGAAGGTGATGAGGAGGTTGGTGGTGGGAAAATTTTGAATGAAATGAGAAGGATTATAAATAAGGGAATGCATGTGGGAATGATGACATAGTGTATGGCCATGGTGTGAGAGGAACAAATTCAAATATAATGGGAATACATCGGTTTAAGTGGTGAGGAGTTGAATGTGATCTTGCAGACAATGGTGGGGTGTTCATTACAAAAGGTTAGGTGATTACATGTGACCCACATGAAACAATTCTTGATGATTGATTTGGGGAGGACCATGTTGGGCTTTTCATCTTGTATTGTCTTGCGATTGTGTCAACAATGATGACCATTTGGAAATGGTTGCTAGTTCAAAACATTCTTAATGGGTACCCCCTTAAAGAACATCTCATAGTATTTAATGAACCCCACATACCAAATGTTGATGATGTGAGAATAATTGGTGTGAATAAAAAAAAAATTCCTTTCATGAGAGGAAATGAAGCATAATTGATTCTGAAGGTTTTGTTTCTAAAATTGAAAAAATGTTGTTAAAGGAGTCTGTGCAATCTGGGGGCAACAACATATTGTGCCATGAATTGCTATCAACATTTTCTTCATGAAAAGACCTTGTTGAAACAAAAGTTTTGGAGTTTGTCTTTTGAAGACCACATAATATATGGTTTAGATATTCTAAGAAGGTTGCATATGAGGAGAAATGAAAGGTGACAAAAATTTATCACTATTCAAGGTTTAGACATTTGCAAAACTATCTGGTACCATATCATTGATTTCTCAAGGTTGACATACATGTTGTACAAATTGGATAACAAGTGAGGTTGTCAATTTCTACCACATGGGAACAAAGGTAGACATAAATTACATATGTCAACTCAACAAGTGGAGTCCAATATTATTCAATCATTGATTGAATTGTCTAAGCATTCTATGCCGCACGAAATGAAAAGGATTAGAAATGGTGGACAAGATGTGCAACATCTTTTGCTTGAAACATGGAAGAGTTTGTAAGAATGTAGTGATCAGGTGAATATTACAGGACAACTAACACATTTTGTTTCTATTTGGCAACAAACACTTGGTGACTACCAAGTGTTTTTTTTGTGAAAATTTATCTTTCCAGAAATTGAAATGGATTTTTGAATATATATTTAGCAACATACATCTATTGTGGAAAGGTTAATATTTCTTTGTTTTCGTATTTGTGGGTTGGTATATAAGCAAGAAATTAAACATTGGAGGTATTTCTCAATTTACTATAAGTAGGTTGAGGAAAAATCACCATTTAAATGTCAACGTGTGAAAGTGGGGGTTTGTGTTTGTGAAATGCGTTGTTTGTGAATCCCTCAAGGACTTGATATCCAAATTGGGAAAGAATAGTAATGAGGTTTTAGAGTATGAGGCGAAGTTAAAAAAACAAATCTTGCACTAAGAATCATGTAAAAACTTATATTATATTTGGAGGATAGAGTTAGTGTAATCAGAGGATGAATTCCTATGCATTATTCCTGACAAGATGGACCATGCAAAAATTGATCTTCCAAGGTTGCAAGTGTGTAACAAAATGGTATCTGGGCTTGGATAATTGCCCATTACCTTTATGAATATGATAGCGCATCATCACGGGGATGAACGATATGCACAATATTTTAATGAATTGTGGCCAAACGATCCCAATTTCATAATTGGGTCCTTGTTGCAGCTCTTACAGACTTTGGAAATGGCCCCAATTTCGAAGTCGAAATTATTGTTTAAACCACCCTTGTAGAATTCATTCTTTGCATGTATGTTGCAAAGGAAATTATGTTGCATATCTGAATTATGCACCTTGGATCAAATTGTTGGTGCAAAACCTTTGCTAAGAAAGTTGTTGCTAAAAGTGGATAATTATGTTAAGATAAAAAGAATAAGATTTGTTAGCATTTCTATCATTGTTGATGGCGAAGGATGTGTTTGAGGAGGTCAAATTGGGAATTTTGGTAGTTAGCCATACACGTGAGGATATAAATGGATGTTTTGGCTATTTGTCAAAAAAATTAAAGGAGGAAAACAATTACATTGATGAGAACTTTCATGATCCCATAAGAAAGACCGTTCATTCCTCAATTGATTCAAGAGATTCCAAATTTTTAATCTTAGGTCCTAGGTTATTTGAAGGATGGCCCTAAAACATTAGTAAGGCATATTGATATGCATATATTTAGATTTTTTGTTAATTCATCAAATTGACCAGTGATGTAGTACAAAATTTCTTCCACAAATCTTGTCTAAAGTCCAATATATGAGCCTCCAAGTAGATTATGGAAAGTTAATCCAAATGGTTCACCAAAGTTGCTTACTCAAGTGTCAAGCCCTATTCTATACCACCCAATTTGGGGCAATGATTCATCGAGGTTAGCTGAGAAAGAGAAATTTATAAATTTGGGTTTATCCAAATATGTGGATTTATGGAAAATGGGCAAATTGTGCAAAATTCCACATATGAAATGAAGATGAAACCATATGTGGAATATTGGGAAAATATTTTGTTGGATTTGTTAGACTATTACTGCCTCAAAGTATAACTTTTTTGGAGGGCTTTTAGCTTTTAAGCAATTGAAAGTCTAACTATGTTAAGGTTTGATTATCAATTGTGATGGACGTTGTTGATCTAGAAAATCCAATTAAAGTTCCTTATTGTGGGCCAAAAAACTTGAGACCTTTAATTGCATACATGTTATTTAAAGATCTTAATGTTGGAGATTTTGTGTTTGTGAGACCACATGATCTTAATCTTGTTCTTCTTTGGATGGGAAGAATAGAAAGTGATGTTATCAAGGATGACGAAAGTGAATATTTTTAAATGGTGCGAGTTGAATGGTGGGTTCCTGTGAAGAAAGGATTAAATTTCGATGAATGACATTTGTAAGAAGATTGCTAGAATGACAAGTGGAAATGTAATTTAATAGATCTAGAACAATGGTTTGACATTTCAACTATTCTTTTCTATTTTCCTATTTAGAAGAATACAATGAACAAAAGCCAAAATAATATTCTTGCTACTTATGTTAGTAGAACTAAAGTTAATCTCAATGCTACTAATGCCTCAACCAATTTGTGAAGGATGTTGGAGATATTGATGAAATTATATTTGCAATTTTTAGATGTCACTTATATCATAGTATTGATTAGATTGTTGTTTTAAATTTTTTTGCATTTTTTTGTGTTGTATAGTTTAATAAATGTATTCTTTGCCGAAATTTATCCATGTACATTTTTGAAGACTAATAATTAATAATCTATTTTGTTCCACCTGATTCTTAATCTTTGGTGGCCACTAAGCGTCAACTTTTTTTTTATATGGTATGTAAAACCCCAAAAATAATGGATTTGTCATAACATGAATAATAAAATTGCATGCATAGACATTGTTGTTATTAGTATGTTCCTTGTTTGTATTTCAGAAAATTGAATTTTTATTTCTATATAATGGGAACATTTACTTGCGATTTTTTAATTTGATAATCTATTATGTATTATCACTTGCTAGGCGCCAAGATAAATATTATTTTAATTATAGATGGAATTTAAAACATAATAGATTTGTTATTGTACAATTAACATGGATGGATCAAGTTGCCATTGTTAGAAATTTAACATGTTGTCAATGTATTAGATTCAAAAAATTGAGTTTCTTTTTCATTTTAAATGGGAGTTATGTCATTTGGTTTTCATAGCTTACAATTTATTATGTTTCACCTAGTGGCCACCAAGCATTCAATTTTATTTTAAAAAGTTTTATGTTGTATATATATTTGAAAAGTATTAGTAAAATTTGTATGATAATATGATGTTGTAATTTTGCCAATTTGGCCTCTCTCCTTGTTTCAAATTCAAAGGGTTGAGTCTTTTGATGTCAAATGGGAACACTAGTATTTTGGCTTTCAATCACTCATAAAAATTCATAATCTTGTATTAGATTTGATATGAATTTTTTTTACATAATGTGTACATGGATCTTTTTGGAATCGTTGGTTAGAAAGTTGTTTTTATTTGGAAATAATGTAATGAATTTTTTTATAATATGACATTCATGTCAAAAATGATCATTAATTTGTTAAGTTTAGTGGCCATTAAGTGGAGTTCATTCTATTCACCAAGTTGTATAAAGTCATAAATTAAAAAATTAGTCTTAAATTAATTAACTATGTGTTAATATTAACATTTTATTAAATATTTTGCAAGTTTGTAAGGAAAATAATCGTGTTCCAAGATGCCTTATAATTTTGAAAAACCATTGTGTTATGTTATAGCTTTCAAAAGGTTGTTTATGTTTTTAGCTAAATTCCACCCTTTATCATTTGGCATATTTCTAAAATATTTGTTGATTGCTTATTTGTAATTGTTATTACTTTGTGTTTTAAACTAGTTTAGAGGTCATTGGTTGCTAAGTGATACCTTAAACTTTACCATCATAATGAATTTCAAGTTGAAAGAAAAAGTTAGAATTGCACCAACTTTATACTAGCTAACAAATGATGATTTTGGTGTTGTCATTAAATTGCCTTTGCTTGCTTTTAACATTAAAAAGGAGTTGTGTTGTGTGTTTGATTCTTTTTTCTCATTTCTATGAAGACATGAAGAAAAAATGTTCACAATTTGTTTTCATTGATGTCAAATTTATGATTTAAAAATCTTCATTTTGTGTCTTCATTTGTTGGTCATGAACAAGACATTTCAATTATTGAAAAGTATGATAGAAAATCTTTACATCCTATTTTTTCGAAGAGTTATCAACATTTACATTTTGTGAAAAATTGTGAAATTGGATATGTAGATAAAAAAGTTGATATAAACTACAATTCATATATTTTTGAAATGATTATTAGCATAAGTGAATCAGTCAAAGAACTAGTTAATAAAAAGTTGTTGATTTAAAAAAGATTTCAAGTGGATGTTAAAGAGATTAAGTGTTTTCTCCAATGGTGGCAAAAACATGACTACATTTTCCCTACTTTTGGTTTTCTTGTTCGGTAGGGTATTAGGAAAATTGTTGGATCATAAATAAGATTGAAAGGATTTTTTCTTTGGTTAGCATAGTCACCAATTTTAGGAGATGTTGTTTACAACAAAAAAAAAAACTTGTAAAAATTAATATTTGTTTGCAAGAATTGGCCTAATGACCAAAAAGGTGATTGCAAATCTCCTTGCTATTTAATAAAATATTGAGAGGAATGAACATTTAAAAGAGGAGTTAGAAAAATTTGAAAGTGAATTTCAACAAGACAAATTTTGAAAATTCAAAAAACTTGAATTTATGCATTTTCATCATGCTTTTGCAACTAGTTTTGATTTTTATTTTTTAGTTAAAAATTATTAGAGTTTTTCAAAAAATAATTGAGTTGTGAGAATTGTCTTTGAAAATTGTCAATTCAATTTTTTTTGAAAATCAGTTCGATTGAAAATTAATTGAATTTTATCTTCTCAACGTTCTGAAACCTTGAACAATTTTCTAAACTTGGATTAGTTTTTTAGGAACCTGAAAGGTTTGTAAAAATGGTCCTAAGAATTGGAACTAACAATTAATCATGAAAAGTGAAAATTGCTCAACATTGCTTTGAACCTCTAACATAATGATACTTTTGAAAACATTTTCAAGTGTGCCTTTTTGCAAAATGGAGGAGACATAGGAGAGAGAAATGTTGTCAATTATTCAATACTTGTTCATCAAGTGGATTGGTCGAAAGCAAGAAGCTTTCTTGTTTCCACCAATTTTTAAATTTTGCTCTCCCTTGTAATTTTCTTAAAATTTGACAATTCAAACAAACACTTTCTAGAAAAGTTGGCACTTCTAGAAATAATTTAATTAGTACAAACATGAAAATGTACTAAAATAAATTGCAATTCAATAGGTGAACTTAAGTTATTAGCTTGTGATTGATAGATAAATTATGACATCAAATATTAACTAACGATAATTGAATTAAGATTTAGGTCTTTATTTTCCCTTTCCATTCAAAAATTTCCCCCCTTTGTTGTTCTCTTGCAATTAAGTTTGAAATCTGAAAATTTTCTTAAGTATATTTTGATGCCACATTATTATTATATTCATGAACATATTCCTCCTAGAAAAAAGAAGGCACGGTATGCCTAGACATAGCCACAAAGTCCCTCCCCTTCCTAAATAGCAAAGGTAACATGCCCCTTACTCCTACCAGCTCATGATCTACATATGTTTAGGCTTATGATGAGATTCAACTTGGACTTTTATCCGTGTAGGGTAATGCCCTTAGAGTGGGGTGTTTGCAAAGTAAGTGGCCGGCCAATGCTGGAAGGCACTTACTCTAGGGACGCCTCACTCGGGGTTAGGGCGCTTACTTTGAGAAAACATTGCTCGAAGGGTTTTACCCAAAAGAAAGACCTATGATAATTTTATTTTAGGCCTTGTTGCCTTGGTAGGCAAGGATATTGTGTTTAGATTCATTATAGAGTATAGTAGCTTAAGGGATTTGGGCCCCTAGGTAGTAGGTCTACTTTTATATAAGGATTTTTGAAAGATGATATTTTGGCTTGTGTTGAAACTTGAGATTAGTTATAGAGTTATGATATCTTGAAGGATTTTGGTTTCTTGTAGAGGA
>Ga0116231_10011398_pt1 | contig 13695 bp, 9 predicted proteins | sample S1TSphgellanicum_2_FD_89695 | JGI IMG/M metagenome (GOLD analysis project Ga0116231, IMG submission 89695) | Host-associated microbial communities from peat moss isolated from Minnesota, USA - S1T2_Fd - Sphagnum magellanicum MG | ecosystem: Host-associated > Plants > Peat moss > Unclassified... | reverse complement strand
GATGAATGGTAAGTGGCCATCAAACAGTTTTCTGTTGGGTTCCAGTTCGCTAGCTAACCATGGTGGTTAGCTCAGTTGCTATTTTTCTTCTACCTACCTTCTAACGACCCACAAGCAGGTTGTCAGTAAGTAGGTAATAGAAACAGCCCTTATTTACCTGGTAATTATCTATTTTCTTACCTCTCTACCTCTATATATGACCTATTTCTTACAGAATTGGTTCCAGAGGCAAACCTAAATATTAACTCAGCTTAGGTTCATCCACAATTGAGTAATAACAGGCATCCAATGGATGGTTTGCTGGTTCACTGTGGCCCTACTTATCCCCCAAAAGAAACACAACAACTAGAAACAAATTTAGAAATGCCCTTCAAATTTAGAAGTGTCTTCATGGTGAAATGGAAAATAACATTGGAAATATGTTTACCCAATTATCTGAAAACTTGAAAATTGTTCTTAGAAATGGCTCAGTCTAAGCTGCTTAGCAAATTGGTATATAGCTGACAAGTTCATAATGTGTGGTAGTTTATAAAAATCACCATTCCACATTTTATTTCATTTCTGGAAGCAAACAGAACTTTTCCCATCACAAAAGGAAAAGGAACCCCATTCCACATTCAAAGTCCATAATGTCTCATACATGAAATAATATACACCCATAGTTCATGGCCTTGGGTGAATCAGCACCCACGTTGGTCCCATGGAAAAAATCCCAATATCCATTTAAACTAGTGTAGCATGTTGGTCAAAGTGTGAATTGATTACCCAACTTATTTTTCCTTTCAAAATCATTATTTGTAATTTAATTGAATTTTCAATGAAAACAATTACTCAAAATTCAATATCTCTCACACCTTAGGTCTAAAAATTTCCAAACAACTTCATTAAATCCCACTCAATTCTCTATTTTCCTTGACAAAACTTCTTTTTCCCCTAATTGCCCAATTGCCTGTGTCTGGTGATGAACCAGACACATCATGGTGCTGCCCAGACACAAATTTTGTGTCTTATTATACACACTTTGGCCATGTAACAGACATTAGGAGACATGTTATCCCTTTTAGTGTCTATTTACACACCCAAATTGTGCATATCAGGAACCATATTTGTATCTAGGCATCATGGATTAGGTCAAGGGCAGACAAGGAAAAGAAAAAAACAGACAATACTTTTTGTATTGTCTGCAATAAGGACCCATTGTTGATTCAACCTCCGCTGTGAGGCAGCATGCACCTAGGGGGTTTAAGTTTTTTTCTTTTAGGGGAGGGTGGGGGTGCTTGGATTTTTGTTGTTTGTTGCTCATTATTGGGATGAGATTTGTGGCATCACTTGGTAAGTGTTTGAGGGTGTGGCTAATTTCATGTGCACAACAACTAATTCGATTACATTTTGATGTTGAATGTGAACTTCTATTTGCTGTGCTACCTTTATGATTTGTGCATCCATCGATTCATTTCCTATAGATTACACTTGTTGCTCATCTTGCATTTGTGCAGGTTTTGATACATATTGATGTGTAACCTGATCTAATTCTTTTTTAAGAAGTATTGTAATTACTTTTGACATGTCTTGAAATCAGCAAGTTTTTAAAGATTTTTTTTCATTATTTTTGAACAAAGATTCAAATCAACTCAGCCCAATAGTCAAAAATTGTCTATAGATAAAATGTTTGACTTTCTTCGAAAAAATTACACTAACCTTAACCTATTCCCTAATGCTTTCAAAATAAAACAAAAACAACAACATTATTTTAAATGACCTTAAACTTGAAATTGCACCAAAAAAATCTAAAGAATGATACAAAACAAAGATTTGTAAATGTTAGTGCTTATAATTTTGATCCATTGTATCATCATCAAATGTTAATGGGATTTTTGTTTATTCTCATTAGAGTTTTTGAAAATATTTCTAATATCAAAAACATGTTCAATAAATCAGTAATATGTAACATTCAAAATAAAATTCAGAATCTATGCATGATTCAAAAACTCCAAATGAAGAAATTATCCAAGTTGCAAAATTACAAAACAAAAATAAAAATAAAAACTCCCTATTCTCCATTACAAGTTTGAAAAAAAAATAATAATAATAATCTCTCTTATCTCTTTCCTTTCTCCCCTATATACATGCTAATTTCAAAATAAACAATTTGATTAAACCATTGAAACAACTAACCAATATAGACATAAACAATCCAAAATTTTCAAAACCTAACTACATGTTCTATCAACTAAGTTCTATTGTTTAAACTATATAAGCAACCAAAGGACGAGATTACAGCATATCAAAGTACCTTGGCAACTTCAACATTAATCAAATTATTTGTGAAAATGTTGAAAATTTCCCCCAAAAACGTTTTCAAAAACATTTTGTGAAAGAAAATGGAAAATTTATGAGAATATATATTATTTTTATTTTTATTTATTTTTTGACATCTTCAAATTTAACTAATTATTCAATAGACATGTGTTGAAATTGCCTTTCTACTATCATATCTATTTTGCGAATGTCTAAAGAGTGATTACTCTATTTGGTGATGGGCCAATCAAAGATGTGATCACAGAAAAAAAAAACTTTTGAACTTTGAGCATCCCCCAAACTAATTAATATAAGTCACAACATATCATAATACCTTTTCAGGTTTGGCACTCGAGTGTTGAACAATTATTCTATTTTCAAAATCCATTTCCACAATAAATAAAAAGAATAATTTATGAAATTTCAGCAATAAATATAAGTAGCTTCTTTGGCAAGTTCCTTTGACTCTAAAGCTCTAACATAATGAAATGCTTTACAACATTTTTGATTGTTTCCATTTGCAAAAATGGGGAGACATAATGTTCCAACATATTATAGGATAGAAAAATGTTGTCAATTATTACATACATGATATGCAATGGTGGATTGGCTAGTGGGATTTCACCTTTTTTTTTCCCTCTCCCTTCTAATTTCCTTGCATTTTGGCATTTCAAACAAATAATTTCTAGAAAATTTGGCATTTTCAAAAATAATTTGATTACAGTATTACCATATAGATCAATTAATATCTGCATGTTTTGTGGCATCCATCCCAATAGCTTTTTGTGCTTTTTGATCATTTTGGATCCCCTGTTAGTTAGGTCCTATTTGAAAAATTGGTTGGACATTTTAGAATAACTTGGCAAATAATAATTTAGTGTTATGAGAGTGCATGTAATTTACAGTGATATTGCCTCCTAAAAATACGAATCTTTTTTAATAATGAAATGGTTGTTCAGGCAAGTTCCAGTGGCATTTCACTTTTCTTTTCTCTTTTTGGTGAAACTTGATGGCTATCATTAGCAAAAATAAGGAAAAAAATTGCCAAATATTCCATGGGATAATGCCCTTAGATGGGGGCGTTCCCAGTGTAGGTCCTTTGGGTACCACCTTAGGGGAGGCTTACTTTGGGAATGGCCTCATCCCCAAGCATCATCCTACACTAGATGACCAACCATGTGGCACATGGAAATTTCAAAGAACATTCGACAAGAATTTGGTTAGAACCATATATATATATATATATATATATATATATTATGGAAGCGTGCACAAACCTTAATGTTTACATATATAATTTCAACCTTGCAACCTCCTTCTTATATTAACAAATAAGGTTTTAGCACATTCCTTGTGTTGTTCGTGTTGTTGGAAAGTTGACATATAGAACATTATTGAATTAATCATTACTTGTAAATTAATTCAATAATATTATAAATATCCCAAAGGCCGAAAATAGAAAATAATAGTATTATAGGATCCTTCTAATGTTCAAGTTTCCAATTACGAAGAGATGCATCAATGAACAAATAGATTAAAGTTCATTGGTTGGTTCTTTTGGAGCCTTTGAAAGACAATGAAAAATGGATGAAGTTTAGTGAGGTGCACACCATTGTGCAACATAAAGCAATCTTATAATGCAATGTTGATCTTGAGGATTTTGTGTTTGATGTTGCCTCATTAAGTAAGATCCTTAATAAGCTTAGATCATGATATCTCTATTGTGTTTGATAAAACATCTAGGTGTAATGTTTAGTAGATTTGGTTGGGTGGCTAGTGAAATAAGTTGTAAGTATGAAAAGTTGAACCCTTGTGTTGCACCAAAATAAACCAAGTCTTTAATGACCACGCCAATGTTGAGCAATTTTTTGAATTTGGACCAAAATAATCTTAATCTTCAACTGGTTATATATGCATATAACTTGTGAAGGTCAATTTTTGAAAAAAATATCATCAGAGGACCCCACTTTATGTATATTCTATGTTAAGAGGCGTCAATCTTTGTGATTTCAAAGTACCTCTTGATTTCAAAAGCTATTCTTTTGTTGCCTAATTATAAACAATATGGATGTTAATATATACTCTTGTTTATTTATAAAAATGGTCATACTTACGCTGATTTGTAAATGACAAAAAATCTTTCACCATAATTATAAATGCCTTGTTTATTTGTATCTAGGTTTTTTTAAAGGTTTAATTTTTTTCTAAAAAAATTAAAAATTTACCTCTAAAATAATTTTAAAATGTTGTATCATGAACATACATCCTTGTGCAAAACTATAAGTGAACTCCATGTGATTGTACCAAATACCTTTAATAAAAAGGTATTTTTTGTATGTTTTGAAATAATAATAATTTTTAATTATATATTTAAATTTTTTTCATAATGAATAATAGGCCCTATTTACATTTGAAGAAATTATAAAATTTTCAATTTTTCAATATAAAATTGCACTATATATTGTTTTGCAAATTATTTGGAATAAAATGGAAGTGACCTCCCCAAAAAAATTATCCCTAACTCCACCCTAACAAGTCCCATAATCCTTATACCCACCCCTTAATCCAACTCAAAGAAATGAGGTTTTGTCATACTTGAGCTCAAGCCTACACTCAACATCCATAAACAACCAAATTTTTTTGACTACAACCTAGTTCATTAAGATTTTGGAAAAGGTTTAAGGTCTTTTTGAGTTTTTCAAATTTGGTCGCGATGGAGAAAACAAAACTAGTGCAAGTGATAAGCACATCATCACATTTGTTTTCTTGAATTTCTTGGTGAATGCAATTTCAAAACATTATCATGGAGGATTATCTATGCCATCAATTCCCTTAAATATTTCTTTATTTAAATATGACAAGTGCATAAGAATTCAACCTAGACAAAGGTGAGACTTTTTAGTGAGCAAAGTTGTGTTAACGCTTATGTGTCTTGCATCTTGTGTTTTGTCTTTTTTCCTATCACTAATTTCAAGGTGTTCTATGTAATAATTGTAAGTCTTCTTCTTCTTTACTTGTTATTGGCACCTTATTTGTGTTATTACTAGTTTCAAACCTGGCTAGTTTCATGCCTTATCATTGTATAATTGGGCTAGCTTTCTTTGCCTTATTTTTTTCTCTTTTTTCACCTTGTTTTGTATTCTAACAATTATGGTTTTTCAAGCTGTCCATCTTGACTACCCTATTTGTTTTGATTAAGAATTTATTCAATTTGAGTAGAGGCCTTTGGTTGTTAAAATGACATGTTTCTTTTGATTGGTTTAGTTGATTAAAATGATCTTTTTGACTATTGTTTGATGCGACATTTAATCAACTATGACAAAAAAATGAACACCTTTTAGTAAAACAAGGCACCCGTGAATGTAATAAAATGAAACATCTAGTCATAGAAAACATGTAATCATGAAATTTGCAAAGAAATATTACATAAATATTTGTATGTTGTGGGTCTAACTAGGAAGTTATGATAAGGTAGATAGTGAAATAGTTAAGTAATTAATTAATTATTATGGGAATTAATTATACTTAAAATAGATAGATTATAAGTTAAGTAGGGTAGGATAGAATAATTAGCAAGTCAAGTAAGATAGGTAGGATATATAGGTTGAAGGTAAGTAATTGATTGATTATTATTATTTAATTATAATTTAATAATAATAGAAATTTAACATTGTAAAATCCCATAAGTAATTTAGTCTAAGTAATATAGGTGGCTTATGTTATTATATCTAATATATACTTAAAGTAATGTACATAAACTAGTTATATGATAATGTATTTAGTATATGTATTTATTGCTTATGCATATGTTAACATAACATGTATAAGTATTAGTTATATTGACCTTGCCTAGGTAGTTGCCTAGGTTGATATAGGTACCTTAGGTCAATAATATAGGTATATGGTATTATAAATTGGTATAGGTCGGTGCCCATCTAGGCTAAACTACCTTGCTTATCTACCTCTGTTCATTATAATATGTTTACAAATGATTTTTCCTTATGAAGGTGGTGGTGTAATGGTTATTGAATTAACTCAATGTGAAGGTGAGGAGTTTGAATCCTCACACTTGCAATCTAGGCCATTACATTGGTGGCTTAATTCGCCTAACTAGCCTAGGCCCTAGGGTACATAATCGACCAAGGTAATTGGGCAAATATATATTGCATTAATTATCAAAGGGTGTATGTAAGTAGGTAAATATATTATTATTATTATTATGAGCATTACTTTAAAATAATAATAATAAATTACATAAATTTTGTGCTATTTATTCTCATTCAATGAGTTTAAAAAACCTAATTTAACTAAACATGTTGAAATTCAAATAAAGTTGATTGTAAAAAGGCAAATACTTTGTAATGGAAAAAAATTCCTTGCAAAGAAGCTTTCTAATGTGTATTGTAAATTTATTAATAATTGACTAGAGATGTTTTAATAACCAACAAACTATAACCATGTCAAGTTATTTGTCCAAGAATTACATCATATGCCCTACCAAGTATTTGTCAAAAAAATAGCCTAAAAAACTACCATTTACCTTTGTATTTGATTAATTCTATAAAAATGAAAGATTTAAAAATTTTAAACATGAAAAATTCTTTAAAAATGAAAGATTAAAAAAATTCACCCAACCAAATCAACAAAAAAATTGTATAAAAGATAATTTTGGTAAGACTCTTACTAATTCTAAAACATCATCAATCAGAAATTATGTTTCCAATCATCGTTGTATTCGTAATTTTACACAATGTAAAACAATAAAAGGGTTAAGAGTTATTTCAAAATTAGGAAAATTGGTTTTGATGTTAGAAAAATACATGAATTAAATAATTGCTTGAAATATCAAACTTGGATTTTGAATCTATGATTTCTTGCATTTTAAACTAAATTTTTTTGGGTGAGGTCTTTGGAAAGTTGTGACCTTGGTTATGTAATTTTACTATTTAAATACTAGCACCTTCTTCACATTTTTCTTCCTACATAAGGTGATTGAATAAAAAAATATTCAAGCCTTTAATTGATGATTCCTCATTGTTTTGCTCATCACTTAATGTGAGCATGAGATGTTCAACTTGCTTTTAGGAGTTTCAAAATCTTCAAAATCCTAATCCTAAATGTCCTTTTCCCATGTTGAAAGTGTACACAATGTTCTTCACTTTTAGTTAAATCTTTAGCACTCTCATTCAATTCAAGTAGATTTAACACATGATCTTCCATTGGAAATCAATGTCATAAAAAAATCTCCGCCATGTGCATAAAACGAAATTCCTTATTCAAGTGAAGGTAATGTTATAGATCTTCTTCAAAGATTCTATGATATTGTATAGAACAATAGTAGCCCAATTAACCAAAACACCTTACTTTGTTTGGTAAATGTGTACCACATTATAAAGTTTCTTCAAATAATAAGTTGTTTTATGTTTGAATATAAAAAACTTGCATTAACACCATGATTTTCAATGGATCTTTTCTAAAAGTGCTTTCACACCAAAGCCCTCCCTTTTAATTGTATGTTTCTTCACCACATTTTGCAATCCAATGTTCTCAAGTTTTCAACAGACACACATTTCTTGATTTTGATATGTGGTAGTTGTAAGGTTCTTACAATGATGTTTTTGGTGATGATTGTGATGATCTCTTAATGGGCTTGCTTATACATTATAATTTGTATGTGTTTAAGAATGATAATGATTACATTGTTGATCAAATCATAAACATTATATGGTCAAAAATTTCCCTTGTATACTCCTTCAAATTATGAATTCCAACTTCTCGAACCAATAAATGCCCTCGGTGGAGAGTGAAAACCCATTGCCAAACTTTATCCATCTCATTCAATAACAAAAGTGCTACTAGTTTTAGAGATCTTTCATCTTTTTTTTTGATGTTGAAGCTATTTTATTCACTTTTTCTAACAATGCCTCATTTTCCATGAACATGTAAGTTTTTTTTAAGTTGCTTGCAACACTTTCCCTAATTTGTTTGTTTGTTTTCACAAAAGTGATTCCCTTACAAAAAAAAGTTTCAATTGTGTTATGTGTTTTTGTAAATATTAAATGTGGAAGAACACAAGAGAAATCTTCAATAAAATGTGGGAGAAAGAAAAATTCTTCCTGATTTGTAAAGTTTCAATGAAGAAGTTGTCTAGGTGAGGAATGCAATAATACTTGTTCACCATCAAAACATGATACTTTTTAGATACCAAATTATTTTCCTTGGAACCAATGTTCGATGGTCAAGTTTTTAGCACCCAATCATTTTTTAAATGTGTTTTGTTTAAATATCAATCTTGGAAAATGGTGCCTTTTTTTAGGATAATCGTAAATTTTGCTTTAACAAGATTTGTTGATGCTAATTAAAATAGGATGGTGATCAAATTTGTCTATTGTCAATAGTAATAATGTGCATAATGTTGTTTGACCTAAATGATATTAAACTCTATAAGGTTTAAACTAGTGTGGACTTGACATTGAAAAATGACCTAGGTATGGTTACCAATAACCTATGTGTTGGTCTATTTATGTGAGATACCTAGTACAAAACTTGCTTAGTTAAGTATTAGGGTCTATGATACTCTTGAATACCCAAATGGTAAGGTATCATTTTAAAAAAAATCAATACCTTACCTAGACCTGTATGTGCACCTCTATCATCCACCTAGTTTGGTTTTTTCTTATCTTACTTTTTAATCCTAATTTATTCATGTTCATCCTTTTTCATCCATTTAAGTATTCATTCTTTGCCCCAAACCTAAAATTGTAAATTTAAGGTTTTTTTCACCTTAGTTGTTTTTTGCTTTGGCTTTTGGTGACATGACCCCTTTTGCTTTTTGTTAGAGTTTTCAAAACTTAAGATAGATTTCTTCAAGCTTAACCTACATTCAATAGCCAATTGTAATTATTAGTTGTGATTTTGTGTTTTCCTTTCAATATTATTGCAATGTTAATTGATTTTTGCCATGAAATGATCAAAACTAGAATCAAAAAGCTACCAAGAGTGCATGAATTGGCTTCAATACGTTCTTCTTCCAACATCTTTGAAACATTGAATTGATTTTTGCACAACTCAAGTAAAGTTTCTCCTTCATGGCCAATGTTTATGTGTTTGAGTTTTGAATCATCTTTCTTAAGGTGATAATTTTCATGAAGTTGTTTGACTGCAAGGATGTTCAAACTTTTCTTTGAAACTTTTGATTAAACTTTATGTTTCTTTTCCAATTCTTGATCCTACACCATTTACTTTAAATCTCAAGGAGCATTTAACAAGTTCATAGTTCATGGTGTAGCTAAGGGTTAGGGTTTATTTTTATGTTATGAAACTCCATTGAACACTAAACCTTTTTTGAACAACATTAATTATTGCATTAGGGTTTCCATTTGAGGGTTTTGATTTTTATTGTGACAAGTTTTTAAATCCAGTTTTTGCACAAAATCTTAAAGCCTTAATTAATTGGCAATTTGATTCACCTCCTAATAAAAAAATTCCCATTAGCCTTTTAATTTTAAGCTTTTTTTTAGAGCTCTATTTTTCAATTCTAAATTTTGTTTTAAAACTATATCCTTTTAACTAGTGCAAAATGCCTTATGAATTTCATTGTCCCATAAGCTCTCATATTTCATTATTTGCTTGAAGGATTAAAGTTTGTTTATCTCTTATGAACCTCCACCATTTATTTTCTTTACATGCTTGGAGTTGAAAGGTTAATAATCAAAACCTTATTTTTGTTTTAACACTTAATATTTGTGCTTGGAAGTTCCAAAACCCTAGTTTGCATTAGGGTCTTGAATATGGATTCTTTAGGTGAAGGTTTTCATAACCAAATTGTTGTAGAATCTTTATTACATCCTATTACATCGATGAAAACATGAATATGTTCTATTTGTAATTTTTTTTTGTAATCAATAACAAATTATTAATCAGTTTTGGAGTTCACTATTTTTTTTTGACAAAGTTAAAAACAAATGGCAAAGATGGAAATGTTCAACTTGAACAAGGACTTGTAGCAATATTATGATGATGTTGTCGACTTAGGAAAGTGAGGTTTTAGGGTTAGTGTTTGGTTCAATTTCAACACCAAGTGGATTAGCACCATTGCTTCGAAAAGTGTTGAAACCCTAAGCAACTTGGATGCAAAAGTATAAATTGCACGTGAGGATTAAAAGTTCAAATGACCTTGAATTAATAAGCATGGTTACATCACCACATGTTTCTCTCTTGACATTTTTTTGTGGTGAATTATGGTAATAAGCATGATCATGTTATCCTTCAAACCATGTGTTGTGTTGTTTGCCATTTTGTTTTTCATATTCATAGTTTTAGTAATACCACCAAGAAATAAAAAGGTATGATTTCACACAACTAACATGGGACTATTTTTATGAAATAACACATTTAATTAAACATCTAGTTGCTTGGCATAGGTGGAAGACTCACAATTTAACTCTTGTTGCAAAGGAGCAACAATGGGAAAAATCCAAAAAAAATTTGTTGTTGGTTATGGGGCTATTATAGATCATTTTGGGTCGACAAATCCTTACAAGAAAGATGACGCACAATAATTGAAAGGATTTGTTATTTGTTGCCAAAGACTACATGCCCATTTGGAAAGTTAGTGGCTAAAGTGTTTGGTCATGCATCAAAATCCTTGAGTTGTTTTTCCAAATTAAAAGTAAATGGTTCAATTTACCATCCCTTCATTGGTTTCCAAAACCATGGAACAATATTTGATTTTAGCTTTAGTTTTTTTTTTACAATGTAACAACTTTTGACTTGTGGATGTTCAAATCTAGAAATGATACATTTGCCTTGTGATTTATTTATAAACTCATAATGGGTACCTCGCCATGTGATAGTAAAACTTTTTGAAGTCATTGATATAATTGGAGTTGCAATGGTGATGTAAGTTAGGGATCTCCTATCTTTTTACAATTTGTTAGAGAAATTAATAATTGCCCACATGAAGGGTGAAGGTGGCAATTTTTCTACCCTTGAACAAGTTTTTTTTTCTATTATCAATTGTACTTTTCTTGCTTTTTCAATTCGTTGGTAAGGCTCATGTTTTAGCCATGCTTTAAGCAAAACATTCTAATTTTTTTGTAATGACTAATGTATTTTGTTGGTTTTTGTGAGGTCAGTTTGAAGGCAACACAATTTACATTATAAAAAAAATCACATTGATTAATTTAAGTTTGGCAAAGGACACAATGAATGGAAAAAGGCATGTGTTGATGTTAGGATTTCTTATCAAAAGTCGAAAACACCCATGAAGACCAAGTTTGTTAGTAAAACAATTATATTCCAAAAAAACATGGAATATCAAGATGCCATAAATTTGTGTCATGGGAGGTAGGAAATTTGAAAATTACAAGTTCATGTGCCGAATGCACACCTAGGCAATTTATATAATGGTTGTTGAAACCATCCTTCATGTTATGGAGCAATGCATCCTCAATCAAACTCAAGGATACGATTTGTTTTTTGATGTTTTAATTTATGCTACATTGTCAATAAATGTGTTTCTATAGAATTTAATGGAGAAATTTGATATTACCTCCAATTTTGTGAGGGGAGATTTTGAGATTACATACAATGTTGCCAAGGCCCACAACATGCTTTGTGTCGATGTTGGACCCATGGTTCAAATCCCTAGATGTTTTAAAAACATTTGTTGGAAGGGCTAAAGTTATGCAAATGGTGGCAAAACATGACAACAAAAGTTTGATGCCATCATCACAAATTTAGCATGCAAAAAATTAATAATGACAATTGTGTGAAGTTTATGCATTCACAGGTTTGTACATTTGACACATAAATATCATGCATTGAAAACACATTTGACACACAGATAAATGTGTTGATGGATGAAGTAATGGATGTTACACAAATTTCACATCTTTTAATAAATCCATATGTCAAATGTGTTTTCAATGCACAATATTAATTTGTGAAACGTACGAATTATGAATAAACTAATGTTACATGATTTCCATTTCTAAATAGTGAGATGCTAAGTTTGTGATGTTGCTAATGGCTGCTTTTCAAATTTTTTAATCTTGACATGGATGGTGGTATTGAACCAACAATAATTAATGATGGAGACAATTCCATTTTTGGGGCAATGACATCAAATAAAGTTATTTTGCAAAGATTGGTGAAAAATGAATTGTTTTTATTATGCCACCTATTAGTGAAGCTAAAAGACATTGTATTGTTTTTAGTTGGTGGAAGACCCATAAAGCCCAATTTCCCAAGATTTCTTTTGATGCTTGACTTGTTCTTGCAAGTCTTGGATCCTAAATCAAAATTGGGATAAACTTTAGTGTTGTTGGAGTGTTGACAAGCCTGTGATGTTGTAGCTAGGAGTTGATAACTTGAACAAGCTTGTAATAATGATGAATTATTGGTCAGCTAATGCACAAACATATTTCCCACGAGAAAGGGAGTTCATTATTCAATTCTTGGTGAAAGAGGTGAATATCATTGAGGAGAACAACACAATATGGGATGTAGTTGGTTATTTTAATGTTGATCATGAGCTAGTTTGATGGATATGAAAGTTAATGAACATTATTTTCAAAATTTTAAATTTTTTGTTTCATTTGACTAAGATTTTACTTGTGTTAGCTTTAGTGGCTAAATGTAATGGTTAGTTCAACTATTTATTTCTAATGATGCATGGGACAATGTCCTTTTTTAATTTTCAATTTAAAGTTCTAGTAAAAGTGGCATATCATTGTAGTAATAAGATAAGATTGTGAAAATTTTGATGTTTAATCCAACATCCAACCCATCCACTTGAAATAAACAATCACATTGTATTTCTATTTTTCTTAATCGATGAACAATATATGTAATTGTTAATGTGTGAATGACTACAAGGATTGTGCTTCCATGAATTATTGTTATATTTAATCACAATAAAATATTGTTTAATGAGACTAGAAAAAATTGCTCATAAAAAATTATTATTTTTTGGTTTGATAACTAGCCTAGACACATAATTTTCCTAGTTCTTAGAAGGATCTTGCAAAACCCTTATGCATTACCAAATGGTTTTTATGAAAAAAATGAAGGAGCTATTGATTTTGTAAGATTGCAAAGAGACTACGAGAACATAGAGGAATACCCATTGAGTCAACAAAAGTATATTGAACAATTGAAATAGGAATTGGACCTATTTGTTCAATAATGAAATGATATTCAATTGAAGAAGGATTGATTGGAAGCAAAAAAATTCATACATGTACATATTTTGAAGAATGATAATATTAATTGTAGATAATGTTGGACATGATGAAGAATATGAAACCATATTTTTATACCATAGATTAAGGGAATATGATGACATATATCAAAATGGATTATGAGTTTCACATATTCAAGCAACATGCTTTT
>Ga0116231_10011397_pt1 | contig 13698 bp, 11 predicted proteins | sample S1TSphgellanicum_2_FD_89695 | JGI IMG/M metagenome (GOLD analysis project Ga0116231, IMG submission 89695) | Host-associated microbial communities from peat moss isolated from Minnesota, USA - S1T2_Fd - Sphagnum magellanicum MG | ecosystem: Host-associated > Plants > Peat moss > Unclassified... | reverse complement strand
TCCCCCCTTTTATTAAAAATAAATAATTTTAAAAATATTTTAATAAAATTATATATTAATTAATAAATATAAATATATAATAATCTATCATTAAAAATTTTTAAAATTATTTATTAAAAAAAAATTATTAAATTAATAAATTAATATATGATATTATTATTTTTTAATAAATTAGATGAATTTTATTAAAAATTATATAAAAATTCTAACTAACTAAAATATAATAATAATATTAATCATTTTAATAAATTTTTTATATGCTTTTAATTTTTTTTTATAAATTTTAAAATTATTCAATAAAAAAAATAATATAAATTTTAAAATTAAATTTATTAATTAAATTAAAAATATTACATATTTTCCATAAAATAATAAAAATTTAAAATAAAAAATATCTTTATATCTGTTTTAAAATTAAATTCAATTACTCTACCAGATGGCTTCAACTCCAATCATCTAAGGATTAATATTACCGCTATTTACCGTCACATGATTAGTTCTAATTTCAAAATTATTACTATTTATTAACAAATGTCAGTGAAGTAGACAATTGGAATGTTTTTTTTTTTTTAGCCAAGGAGGATCAATTCAGCCATCCCTATGTGATGTGGCCCCTTGAAAGAACCTCTAAACTAATTGAATTCTAACTCATAATAATCAATCACTGGCATTTCTATACACTTTTACGTCCCTAAGAAATGCTGCAATATAATTATAAAACTATAATATTAAATTTATTATTTATAAAAAAAAAAATCAAAAAGCTCTATTATATTACTAAATAAAAGAAAATAATACTATAATTAATTTAATAAGATTATTAAAATAATTATAATAGTCATTATAAATATTAAAACTCTTTATAAATTAAAAATATTAAAATAATCCCATAATTAATTTTTTTATATTTTTAAATTTTTTTAATAAAATTAATTAAATAATTATTTACTAATTAATATTGCTATAAAAAAATAATAAATTAAAAAAAATAAGATTTTGTATTGATTACAAATATAAATTTTTACCAAAGATATTAGAAATGTTATATATAAACAAATTCTACATCCATTATTCTAAAAAATTAAAAATAAATAAACATAAAAATTTAATTTAATTATATAAACATAAAAATTTTCTATATAAATATAATTAAATAATTAATTAAATTAAATATAAATTTTTAAATACAAATATAATTTTTAAATTATTTATTTTAATATTAGACATTATTATTTTGTTCCTCTTTCAAACTTTTTAATAATAAAATATTAGACTGGGGGGGGGGGTCCAAAAATGAAAAAATTTATTTAGAGGATACACATTCATAAAATTTATAAGACTAACAATCTTATAACTGGGGGTGAAAAAACAAAGCTTTCAGCTTTGTTGCGATAAAATTTAAATTAATAAAATTAACCAGGCGCTTTCACCCCCAGTTTATTCAACTCAACTTAATCTACCAAATCATCATTCTAATATTAATCTTAAAGTTACTAAAGATAAAAAAATTACAATATTAATAATAAAACCTCTAGACCATATTACCAAAGGTGTCACAGATATAATAATTAATTCTAAATCTAAAATTAAAAAAATAATACAAAAAATAAAAAAACGAAGAGAAACCGGAAATACTCTTACATTAAAAGAATCAAAACCACATTCAAAAGTATCTCTTCTTATGAATTTTGATCTAACTAACAATCTTCCTAAACCTATAATTAATGGGATTAGTAAAGCAATAAATAAATATAATAATATAATTCACATTACTTAAAAACCTCATCAATAAATAAAAATGTACAAAAATAATCAAACCACATCAACAAAATGTCAATATCATGCTGAAAATTCAAAATTATAATGAGAAAAAGAATCACAAACCAATGAGATTATTCGTACTAATCTTCCAATTATTAAAAAACAACCAAGAAGAACATGAAAACCATGAAACCCTGTAGCCAAAAAAAAGATTCTACCATAACCTCTTCTTATAAAAGTGTAAGAAGCATCAACATATTCTTCAAATTGAATATATAAAAAATATACTCCTAAAATTAATGTTGCTAATAAAGTTACCACTCTAAAAAATCAATCATTATTCAAAATAGAAAAATGCCTTCAAGTAATTAAAACACCAGATGATAATAAAATTAAAGTATTTAATAAAGGAATTCTAAAAGGGTTAATTCTTTGAATACCCTTTGGAGGTCATACACCACCTAATTCAAAATCTACAACTAAAACAAAGTCAAAATAACATCAAAAAAAAGAAACAAAAAATATAACTTCAGACGTAATAAACAAAATTATTCCAGTTTTAAAAAAAATATTATTTAAAAATCTATGTTCTATGAGTAAATCTCTCTCACGTCTTACATCTTTAAATCAATTTAAAATTACTAAAACAGTAATTAATATTAATAAATTAAATCCTACTTTTATTGATAGATATAAACTAGTAAATATAATTAAAACTGCACCTCTCATTAAAATAGGTCATAATCTTAAACTTAAAATATGAAAAACTCTAACCATTAATAAATATTCTTTAGCTTAAAAGGCTAAAACTTAATTAAGCTTTTTTATTACAATAAATCTTTTAATCTAACAGCTTCAAGAACAATAGGTATAAAAGAATGATTTACACCACAAATTTCTCTACATTGTCCATGAATTACTGAATTTAATATAACTATAAATACAAATTGATTTAAACGACCCGGAATAGCATCTATTTTCAAACCTAAAGAAGGTAAAGCTCATGAATGAAGTACATCTCTCGAAGTAATTAAAGCACGAATTTGTTCTTGTGCAGGAACTATTACACGATTATCCACATCTATTAAACGAATGACACTCTCAGAATCTATATATGAATCTAAATCTAACTCTAATAATCCATCTATTTTATAACTTCAATATCATTGATGACCAATAACTTTTAATGTACATAAAAATTCTACTCTTCTTTCATCAACTAAATATAATAAATAGATTGATGGATAAACTAAAAAAATTAAAACAATAATAGGTAAAATAGTTCAAACTCTTTCAACTAAATGATCAGCTACAATTCTTGAAGAATAAGATTTAGTAAACAATACAAATCCTATAAAATACCCTACTACACATATAATAATAATTATAACTATTATTAAATAATCATGAAAATATATAATCTGCTCTATAGTAACACTTAAAGCATCTTGTAAAGAAAATATCCCTCAAAATATCATTATATTTATTTTCCAATAAATACACTATGTTACGACTTACTTTAATTTAAAGCTGACGGGCGATATGTACTTTTAAAAAATAATTCAATTAGTTTAAATTTACTAATAAATTCATCTTCAATAAAATCATTAATATTTATCCTGCAACTCATAAAACTTAAAAAATAATTTATGTGTATCTGAATAAACAAAAATTAAAAATTTTCATCGAACATACAAAATTAAAAAATTTTAATTCTACTATTAATGCGATATTTATTTAATTCACAAGTTTCTTTATTAAAATTAAACCGCCAATAAAAATATTTTTTAATTACTCATTTCTTTCCTTACTAGGGTATCTAATCCTATTGATATTAATAATTTAAATAACTAAAAGAAAAATTTAACTTTAAACTTTAATATGATAATTTTTTATATTTTAAATATTAACTTTATTCGTATAACCGCAATTGCTGGCACGCTATTAATCAAAATAAAATAAAACTATTTATATTTTCAAATTAATTCTTTTTACTCTATCTAAAACTATAGAAAAATATTAGGAGTATGAATCCCACAGCTTAATTAGCTTAATTCTACAGAACAATCTTAGATTTTGAAAATCTACAGTAAAATCCTTATCTAAACCTTATTAACGAAAATAATATATGCGATACACCCTAAAAAATATAGTAAATTCTTAACTTCTTCAAAGTTACACTTATAAAGCTTAGACTATTAAAATAAGACTACAACTAAAATTAATACTCATCAATTTATTAAAACAAACAATTTTAAGTTAGAAATTGTTCTTACATATATTATAACATAATAAATATTTATATATATATATTTATCTAAAACATAAAAATTTAAAACTCAAATTTCTTTAAAATTTAAAATTTTATCATAAACATTAATTTTATAAGATAAATTAGATAATAATCTTAATAATAGAAAAATAAATATTAAAAAATAAATTCTTACTTTATTAGAAATTATCTCTAACCTCAATCTAAAAACTAATCTAATATAAAGATTAATAATACAAACTATAACCATAAATATAATTACTACTCTTAATATTCCTAATACTCTTTTATCTACTATTTGAAATGAAAATAATATTGAAGATAAAAATAATAATTTTATAGAATAATAAATTCTAATACTTAAAAATAATAATAACAAACAAATAAATAAAATTTGTCCATTATTTTCTATTATCTTTTCAATTATAAAATCTTTTGAAAAAAATCCTCTTAAGAAAGGTAACCCCGCTAAACACAAACAAGATAAAAAATAAATAAATTTAATTAAAGGATTTAATCTCAAAAAAGTTACTAGACGTTTATCTTGTCTATGATAAGATACTAATATTACGAATCCAAAACACATGAATATTAAAGACTTAAATATTGCATGAATATTTAAATGAAAATAAACAATTTTATATAGTTTAAAACTTATTAAAAATAATATTAATGAAACATGACTTATAGTAGAATAAGCAATTAATTTTTTTATATCTCCTTCATTTAATAGACCAAATCTTCTAAATAATAAAGTTAAAATTCTAATAAATTTTAAAACTTCTAAAATATCAATTAAACAATACCTAAATTGTAACAAAATATAAACCCCAGCTACAACTAAAGTAGAAGAATGAACTAATGAAGAAATTGGAGTAGGAGCTCTTATAGCTGATAATAATCAAGCATTAAAAGGAAATTGAGCTCTCTTTACCCTTGCCCCAAAAATTAAAAAAATTAAACCATAAATTAAAACTAAATTATTATATAAAGATAGTTGCAATGTGCCTAAAATAAAAAAAACAAAAAATAAATCTCCAATACGATTTTGAAACAAAGTAAATAATCCATTATTAATACTTTCATTATTTATATAAAAAATAATTAATAAAAAAGACACTACCCCTAACCCATCTCACCCAAACATTATTCAATAAAAATTATTATTTAAAATTAATCACAATATTCTAATAATAAAACTTAAATACAAAAAAATAAAATTATTTACAAATAAACCTGATATATAAGAAAAAGAAAAAATTATAACCCTTGTTCTAATCATCAAGACTATAAATAAAAATAAGATATTTCAAATATTTAAAATAAATTCTAAATCTGCAAAAATTCCTAAATTTATAATCTTACAAGAAATAATAATAATATCAAAATTTATAAATAATATTATAAAACAAATCACTAAAACATAAAATAATCCTAAAACTAAACTAAATATAAACACTATTAAATAATCTACATAACCACAATATGTAATGTATTACACTTAATTAATTAAAAATTTAATATAAAAATAAAAAATATAAATATAAACAACTCAATTCTCAAAAAATTTAATTTAAATACTAACCCTATAAACCCATTAAAACATCAAAATAAATAAATATTATAATAACAACTAAATAAAATTCTAAGAATAATAATACTTAACATAAATTTATTTAAAATTAAAGATTTAAGTATTAAAATTTCACTTAAAAACCCTATAAATGGAGGGAATCTTATATTTAAAATAAATAAAAAAAATAAACACAAAATAAATAAATAAGAAAATCTTATCAATTTTACAACTAACAAAGAACGTGTCTTTCACCAAGCTAAAATTCCTACAACTCAAAATATTAAAGGAGAAATAAAACCATGATAAAATATTATATAAATCACTCCTTTTTTTCCAATATTTAAACCTAATATTATTACATAAAATACTAATCTTATATGTGCTACAGATGAGTAAGCAATTATTATTTTTAAATCTCTCAACATTAAAATTATTAATATTAAAAAAACAATTCTTAAAACTAACCAATGAAACTTCATTATAAATTTTCTATATATAATTACATACATTAAACCTACTCTCCCTAATTTTAATAAAATTCCAGCTAAAATTATTGATCCTACAGTTGAAGCTTCTACATGAGCTACAGGTAGTCAATAATGAAAACCAAAAATAGGAAATTTAACTATAAAAGAGCCAACTAAAAAATAATTTATAATTAAAGAATATAATAATCATTGTTTTATCAAAAAAGAATTATCAAATAATAAAATTATCATTAATACTGGACTAGAAAATAAAAATGAATAAAACATCATTATAAAAGCAGCTATTAAACGTTCAAAACTATATCCTAATAAAATAATAGTAAATATAATCAATACAAAAACTATTTCATATATTAAAAAAAATCTAACCAAATCGTTAACTTTTATAATAAAATACAAAATAATAAATAAAAAATTCAATCTTATTTTATAATTAATTTCAACTATTAAAATTATTAAATATAAAATTACTACTAATAATACTATTCAAAAATTTAAATCTCTATTTTTATAAAAAATATCATATTCCTCATCATTAAAAGGATAAGATAATAAAACTTTTCATAAAATAAAAAATCCTAAAATTTCTAAATTTCATAATAATAATAAAATTAAAACTGTACTAAAGATAACTTTTTAACCACATCACTCTCTATTCTAATATAAAAAATAAACAATAAAAACCCTATTCTAGATTCACATACCAAAAAAATTAAACAGCTCAGAAAAAAATTTAAAGAAAAAAAATCTAATTTTATTCCAAATAAAATTACTGTTAATATAATTAAACTTAAAAATTCCAAATAAATTAAAATTTTTATATAATCACCCCATAAATAAAAAAATAAAGAAGATAATCCTAAAATAAATATTCTCAAAAACATAAATTAATTCAAATATTATTTTCAAAATAATAATTATTTAATTAAATAAAAAATAATATAAAATATAAAACTCTGACTAATCCTCCTAATCTTCTATAAGGTCATTCCACTACACAACCCCCTAATCATGTTAATAAAAAAAATATTAAAAAATGAAAAACAACAATATAAGAACTTAAAAAATCATTAAATTTATAAAATCTTTTAGTTATTAAAGGCACCAAAGCTAAAATTACAATTCTTATTAATAAACCAATTACACCTCCTAATTTATTAGGAACCCTACGTAAAATACAATATGCAAATAAAAAATATCACTCTGGTTTAATATGTTCAGGAGTTTTTATAATATCAACAAACAAAAAATTTTCTGAATCTATAAAAATAAAAGGTATCAATAATAATATTAAAATAAAAAATAATATTAAAACTAAAAAAGAAACTAAATCTTTAACTAAATAAAATCAATGAAACTCTACTTTATCATTAATAGAAGTTACACCTAAAGAATTTCTTCTACCATTTACATGTAAAAATATTAAATGTACTAAACTTAATACTAAAATAACAAAAGGTAAAATATAATGCAAAATAAAAAATCGTGATAAAGTAGGGCCTCCAACTCTAAAACCTCCTCAAACTCATTGTAAAATATCACCCCCAATATAAGGAATTACATATAATAAATTAGTAATAACAGTAGCTGCTCAAAAAGACATTTGACCTCAAGGAAGAACATAACCTAAAAAAGAAACTCCTATTAATAATAAAAAAATAACAACCCCTGTTTGTCAAACTTCTATTATGTAATAAGATTTATATCAAACTCTACGACCTATATGAATAAAAATTAAAAAAAATAATAATCTTGCCCCCCTAGAATGAATAAAACGAATTTCATAGCCATTTTCAACTTCTAACATTAAATATATTACCGAATAAAATGCATAGTTAACTGAATCATTATAATATAAAGATAATAAAAATCCTCTAATAACCTGAATTACTATAGAAATTCCTAATATAAATCCAAAATTTCAAAATCAAAGTAAATTACTAGGTCTAGCTAAATCTACTAAAAAATAATTTAATAACTGCACTAAATAATTTTTTTTTAATAATCACATTTTAAAAAAATTTAAATATAAGAAATCTTAAAACTATAAAAATAAATTTTCAACAATTTGCCATTAAAATATCATAACGTCTACGAGGAATAAACCCTCGAACAACAATTAAAAAAATTAAAACTAATCAAAAACTATAAACTCTCATAAATAAGACTCTTGTTACTCAACTAAAAAATACAAGTATCCCATATTCTGCAATAAATATATAAGCGAATAATACTCCTATATACTCAATATTATAACCAGAAACAAGCTCTCTCTCTCCTTCAGCAAAATCATAAGGACTTCGATTTGTTTCAACTAAAAGAATTAAAAGTCAAATTAAAAATAAATCTAAAATATAAATTAAAGAAAATTTAAAATTTAATAAATTTCACCTAGAATAATAAATTACAAGTAAAATTATCATAAAAAATATAATAATTTCATAAGCAATTATTTGTGAAGATCTACGCAAACCACCTAAAACCCCATAAACATTTTCTCTTCTTCAACCCAGTATAAATAAAATATATACAACTAAAGAACTAATAATCAAAATAAAAAAAATTCTATTCGTTATAATATTTCTAACTCTAAAAAATCATATAGTTAAACTCAATAAACTTATAACTACAATAGAAAAAAAAGGAATTAAAAAATAATAAATTTTCTCAATTATTATTCTTTTTAAAATTAACTTTCCTCCATCTACTACAGGTTGTAAAAATCCTAAAAATAAAACTTTCACAGGCCCTTTACGATTTTGCACATACCCCAAAATTTTACGCTCTAATAAAGTTAAAAAACAAACCCTTAAAAACACTATCAATATAATAATAAATAATTGAATAAACAAACGAATTAAAAATATTTCCTTAGACACCCAAAGTCTTCATTCTATAAACTTTATTCTCAGTAATATAATTAAAACTTAAATTTAACACATAACTCTGCCATACTAAAATTTTAATAATTATAACATCAATATAACCCAATTTCTGGCATAATAAACTAAAAACCTATTTAATGTAAATAAACCGCTCATACAGCTATCTAGAAAACTTAAGCTTACAAAGCAAACATTATTATTTAACTATCTAAACTTCTATTTCTATTATATAAATATAAATTAACCTTCAAAAAACATAAGCTTGAATAGCACAAACTAAAAATTCAATAAAATATAAACCGAATAACAATACCCTAATAGAAATTACTAAATAATTTGCAATATTAAAAGCAAAAAATCTAAATATCAAAAGAACTACATGTCCACACCTAATATTTGTAGCTAAACGAATAGCAAGTGTTATAGGTCGAATAATAACACCAATAATTTCCAATACAGGAATAAATAATTTTAATAAACCTTCAATTCCCCTTGGTAAAAAATGACTAATTATTCTTAAAATATTATTAATTGCTCATACTCTTCACAATACTAAAACTAAAAAAAATGCATAAATAAAAACATAACCATAATTTATAGTTAATCCTACACTATAATAAATATAACTATTATAATTTAAAAATAAAAAAATCAACAAAGCTAATATTAATTTAATTAATAAATAAGAAATTCTTTTAATATCTATAAAAATTTTTAAAACAAATAATATTCTAATTTTATTAGAAGATAACCTAAAATTTATAAATAATAAACCTAAAAAAATTAAACTAATAATTATAATCATAAATAGTATTAAATACAACCCTTTGAACTCAATTTAATCAAAATAATATCGTAAATATTAATAAAATACAAACCATTAAGAAAAATTCCTTTAGTACGACAAACTAAAACAAAACTGCTTATTTCTTATTAAAAAATCTCGATTACCAAAAAATCGAATAAATTACTTTATTAACCACAAAATAATAAGGATCGTAACCTTAAACAAATGATTTTAATTCTAATGACTGCAAATCATTAAGATAAACTTTTAAAACCTAAAATCGTAAAGAACCAGAAATTTTAAAAAGATTTAAACAATAAATAGTTACTAATCTATTAAATAAAAATCTAAAAAATAAATATATTCACAAATGTTCCCCAATATCAGAAAATTTAGAAAATAAACCTAAATCAAATAAATAAAAAATAAAAATTCTAAAAGAAAAAAATATTTTATTAAATTGATTATTAATAAATCAACACATACAAGAAATATATAAAATAAATACAACAACCCCTCTAATATATACTAAAATAATTAAATACTTAACAAAAAAAAAATTAGCCATATAAAATATTATTATTAAAATAACTATTAATACTAGAAATAAAACTCTAAACAAATAAGAAAAATAAAATATAAAAAAAGAAATAAAAAATAAAATTAATAAAATTAATAAATTCTAAATTTATCTCATTATTCTGACATAATACTATTTTTAATAAAATTAACATTCCTTTCGTACTACATTATTTTTAATATAGATAAAATCTAACCTAATTCACATCGGTCTAAACTCAGATCACGTAAAATTATATAGTCTAACAGACTAAAATTAATAAACTCTACTTTATTAGTATAATGATCCAACATCGAGGTAGTAAACTATATTATAAATAAGAACTTTATAATACAATTACCCTGTTAACCCTAAAGTAATTAAAAACAACAATTTAAGAATAGTTATACTTACCCCAAGTAAAATATAATTTAAAATTTATAGGGTCTTATCGTCTAATTATTCTTATAAAGTATTATCACTTTAAATAAAAATTATCATATTTATTAAAAATTTAATAATCTTTACATTCCTTCATTCCAGTATCTTATTAAGAAACTAATGATTATGCTACCTTAGTACAGTCAGATTACTGCAGCTATTTAAAATCATTGAGCAGAAACCATTTATAAAAATATAAACTATGTTTTTAATAAACAGTAAAATTAACACCCAATTATTTTAATAAATATACATTAATTAAATATTAAACATCTATAATAATATAAAAATTTATTTATAATATTTTATACATAAAATAATTTAAATACAAATTTTAATTTCAGATATAATAAAACCAAATTTATCATTAAAAACTATTTTTATTATTACAATATTTTTCATAAAAAACTTTATCAAATAATAAAAATAATTAAATCTTTTATTTTCTACTTTTATCCCTTATACAAAAAGTATTTAATAAAATTTTATTAATAAAAATTCTTACAATTTGCAATTGTACACTTAAAGCTTACATATTTAACTTAAAAAAAATTGATTGGAAATCAAACGTAATAATACTTTTAAGTTATAAATAAATTTTAGCTACTTCATTAGAAGAATGAAAAGATAAAGGATATTCATATCTTCACTCTACATCTCAATAACCAATTAAAACTGAAACAACACTACGCTTAGAAGCAAAAGCTTCTCATACAATAAAAATAACTAAAACTCCCCCAAAAAACGAAATAAAAGCTCCTAAAGAAGAAATAATATTTCAAAATAATATTCTATCTGCATAATCAGCATAACGACGAGGTATACCTGCCAATCCTAAAAAATGCTGAGGAAAAAATGTTATATTAACACCAATAAATAAAATTAAAAACTGTACCAATAAATATTTAGAATTTATACAAACTCCAGTAAATAAAGGAAATCAATAAAAAAATCCTGCTAATAATCTAAAAACAGCTCCTATTCTTAAAGCATAATGAAGATGAGCAACTACATAATAAGTATCATGTAAAACAATATCTAATCTTGAATTAGATAAAATAATTCCAGTTAAACCACCTATTGTAAATAAAAAAATAAAACCTAACACTCATAATAATAAATAGTCAAAAGAATATACACCCCCAAATAATGTACCAATTCAACTAAAAATTTTAATCCCTGTAGGAACAGCAATTGCTATAGTAGCAGCAGTAAAATAAGCTCGAGTATCCACATCTATACCAACTGTAAACATGTGATGTGCTCAAACAATAAAACCTAATAAACCAATAGAAATTATAGCATAGACTATTCCCAAATATCCAAAAATTTCACCTTTTTTAGAAAGACTAATAACAATTTGAGAAATTATTCCAAAACCAGGTACAATTAAAATATAAACTTCAGGATGTCCAAAAAATCAAAATAAATGCTGATATAAAATAGGGTTACCACCCCCTCTAGGATCAAAAAAAGAAGTTCCAAAATTTCGATCTAATAATAGTATAGTAATACCACCAGCTAAAACAGGCAATCTTAAAACTAATAAAAATCTAGTAACTACTATAGCTCAAACAAATAAAGTAAGAAATTCAAATCTTAAAACATATCTAATTTTTCCTTTTAAACATGTTGTAATAAAATTAATTCCCCCTAAAATTGAAGAAACACCAGCTACATGCAAACTAAAAATTGCTAAATCAACAGAACCTCCAAAATGATAAACAGAATTAGATAAAGGAGGATAAACAGTTCAACCTGTCCCAGATCCTAACCCAATAAGTAAACTTAATGTTATAAATAATAAAGCAATAGGAACCAATCAAAATCTAAGATTATTTAAACGAGGAAAAGCTATATCTGCAGAATTTATTATTAAAGGTAATAATCAATTTCCAAAACCTCCGACAGCAACAGGCATAACAAAAAAAAAAATTATTAAAAAAGCATGGGCAGTAACTATTGAATTATAAATTTGTTCATCTATAATTACACTACCAATTATTCCTAATTCAGTACGAATAATTAATCTTATTCTAGCACCAACAAACCCTGATCAAACACCAATAATAAAATATAAAGTCCCAATATCTTTATGATTAGTTGAAAACAATCATCGTAACACAATTTCTAAAAAATATAAATAAAACTAATATTAAAATATTTATAAAATAAATTAAAACCCCAGACTCTATTAATAAAAATTTTATAAAAATTAAACTAAAATAATATAATAGAACAAAAACATCAAAAAAAGCTAAAAAAAATCTAATTTTTAAAATAAATTCTATCCTTAAAATAATATAAAATTTTATAAAAAATAAAATAAAGGGAGGAATCACCATAAAAAAAAATACAAGTAATAACAACTCTATATAAGAATCTAATTTTATCACAAAATTAATAATTAATAAAATTAGACCTAAATATAAAAATACAACATAAATATAATAAGAACCAAAAACAGCTAACATAATTATACCTGTATTAGCAATTGACGAATAAACCATCAATAATCATAAATCTCTAATGAATAACAAATTAAAAATAATAAAAAAAATTCTTAAATAAACAAATAATAATAAAAATACTAAAGAAACATTATACAATAATCAAAATATTCAAAACACAGTAATTTTTTGTAATCTTAATACAAATAAATTCGCTAAAAATCCAACTTTTATTCTAACCACTACTATTCAATAAAAAAATGGAAATAGTCCCAATTTAGCCCTTAACAATAAAAAAATTATTTTATCTACCCTAAAAAAAATCACTATAAATAATAACAAAGATACAACACTTTGAAAAAAAAAATAAATAATTAAACCTACACTTTTATTTTCGTATGTCAAAATAATTAATAAAAAAAAAATAAATAATAATTCTATTATTAATCAAATTACATATACATTAGAAACAGATAATA
>Ga0116231_10011396_pt1 | contig 13699 bp, 6 predicted proteins | sample S1TSphgellanicum_2_FD_89695 | JGI IMG/M metagenome (GOLD analysis project Ga0116231, IMG submission 89695) | Host-associated microbial communities from peat moss isolated from Minnesota, USA - S1T2_Fd - Sphagnum magellanicum MG | ecosystem: Host-associated > Plants > Peat moss > Unclassified... | reverse complement strand
TTAGCCATAGTTAATTTAACATAATTTAATTTAGCCATAATTAGTTTAGCCTAATAAATTTAGCCATGGTTAGTTTTAGCCTAATTTAATTTAGTCATGGTTAGTTTAACTTTTAATTTATTTAGCCTAGGTTAGTTTAGGTTAGCATAAGTTAGCATGTGGTTAACCTTAATACTAGAGGCACAAAATATTATTATACATAGCCTATGTAGATATATTAAGTATAATAATTTAAGTATGTATAAGTTTATGCCATCATTTTTATGACACATGTCCATGTTGTACACATTTAGTTGCACATTAATTGCACACACAACCGTATGGTTGAAAATTTATACAATACCAAATTTATAGTTGCAAACATGACCGAGATAGTTGCAAACGACAACCAGTTGCATGCCAGTTGCATAGTGACTAGTTGCAAACGACAAGATTTCTAGTAGTGTTTCAGCATCATCGGTTTGGCTGTAAAGGAGTTACACTTGCCGGGAGTAGAGGGTGTTGGAATGGAGTTCATGGAAAGATTTCCATGACAAAGCCTCTAGAGTTTTATTTCAAATAGTTGTTCCTCCCAAATCCATTATTGGATTTGTGTCAAATTTAAAATAATTTTTGTTTAGGAGGTGTAAAAGGTTCTCTTCAAATTTCAGCATCATCGAGTTTATTGTAAGGGAACTACACTTGCCGAAAGTAGAGGGGGTTGAAATTGTTTGTTTTTTCCTCAATTTAAGCAAAATAAATTTTAGTCCCAAGGCTTAACCCTTGATCAACAAAATAAAAAACTTATAAGATTTTGTAACATGGCTCCTTTTTAGATTAGCTTTTCAAAAATCCAATGCATGTTAGATTAGGAGGTTGTATGTAAATGTTATGACGAATGGAACAAAAGGGGTTCAACCATCAAACGTGACATTGAATGAACATCAACATAATGCCCCTTCACATTCCATCATGGTGAAATTACAATTCTCCCACAATGTCTTTGTATTTTCCAAATGGACACAATGCATTAGATTGTTAATGAACTTCATTGCATTACATTGAACCACCTTACTTATTAGACTATAACTACATAGTAGTTCCACTTCCAAGCGAGTTTTGTGAGTGCATATCTTCATGTTGAAGGTGTGCAAGAATGCCTCACACAAATAGAATGTAAAAAACATAAAAATGTGGTGGAGATTTACCAAAAACACAAATGTAACACATCATATATGGTAACAAAAGAACTATGCAAAGAACTTGACGATTGCCAAGTCAATATCAATGATTACATAGCTTGTGGCCAAGCACAACATAACAAGGAATTGAAATCAAATTATAATGTAGAACATCAAGATCAATGTGGCCAAAAAAAATTCAACATCCTAATTAGGTGTGATGAAACACATTAAGAAAACACCATTTATAATAAAAAATTTAAACAACATCTGATAAAAAGTAGAAGTACTCATAACACAAAATATACAAATGTTTATCCTGGTGGTGGATAAGTTTTTTAACTTGGTGACCACCAAGTGCAAATAAAACCAAAAAATGAAATTGATCTCCACCTGGTGGCCACTAGGTGGAGATATAACAAATTTTTTACTTAATGGCCACTAGGTGGAAACATCACAACATTTTTGGCTACATACTAAAATTAATAATAAAAATATAATGAATAGTAGAATTTTTTTTTCAAAATCTAGTGAATTTGGGCCATTTTTTTCATGGAAAATCCTTCCTATAAGTCGAAATCATATTTTTCAAGTTGGGATTTGGTGAAAATTTGCCAATAAAGGAAATGTTAAGGTGGAGATATAATAGATTTTTGACTTGGTGGCCACCAAGTAAACAAAACATCGAAAACATTTTTGTAAATACCAACCTGGTGGCCACTAGGTGGAGACATCACAAACTATTGACCTAGTGGTCACCAGGTGATGACAAATCCAAAGAATGTAACAACTACACACCTGGTGGCCACCAGGTGGAAATATGGCAAAGTTTTGACCTAGTGGCCATTAAGTGGAAAAAACATTAAAAGAGGGGTGTAACTACCCACTTAATGGCCATTAGGGTGAAACACCACAACTTAATAACATGGTGGCCACAAGGTGGAGCAAACAATGCAAAGGGGAAAACCTACTTATTTGGTGGCCACTAGGTGGGGAAAACTTTGCAACTACCCACCTAGTGGCCATTAGGTGGAAACAATAGACAAAATGATTATCAAGTCTTTGACCATAATAGATTTTCATCTAACAAATTCATGTTTTACAAAATTTACAATTAAATAAAATATTCAAAAGAAGGAATCATCAAACTTCTATTTTGTGAACGAGCTTAACTCTTCAACTAGTAACCTATTAGATACAACTTTTGAGGCTTTTTGTACTAACACCTCTAACGCAACTTCCCCAGCTAAAGGGTTTTGAATAGAGGTGTCCATGTTAAAAAAATCAACAATATTTTGGGCATTAGATTGTTGCAAAAAGAAACTACCAAATGATGTAGATGTTAGTCCCCTTGTGTCTCAAATCTTTTCTTCATCTTGGCGCAAATCTGGCTCTACTGTATTTTTCCTTACGACTCGAGTAGAGTGCTAATTTCTAATCGGAAAATCTTTGTGCACCATTTACTTCTTGCATGTTTTTGGTGGTGCAGAACTAAACGGTTAGTCGAGATGTCAATGAACATATTCATGAACATTGACGGTCTCCACCTCCATATTTTGAACTCCTACCCCCTTAGGTTGCCAATTGTGACGAGAATGCCTATTTCTAATTGGAAAATCTTTGTGCACCATTTGCTTCTTGCATGTTTTTGGTGGTGCAAAACTAAACGGTTAGTCGAGATGTCAATGAACATATTCATGAACATCGACGGTCTCCACCTCCATATTTTGAACTCCTACCCCCTCAAGTTGCCAATTGTGATCATTCCTTTGATCTTGCATTTCATCATTGTCCATATTTGCTACAAGTCGTTTCTTTTGCAAAACAACAAAAGGACATCCGCAAAGAGATTGAATTAATTTCTTTGCCTACTTTTCCCGCATCTTCAAGACCAAGGTCAAATACCTTGCATTTTTTCTCCTAAAAAAAATTTAAAAAAACTCTAGTAAGGGTTTGCTTTTAAATTTTATTGAATAAAACATTTGAAAAAAATTCATTAATGCGCATTTTAGTGATCCACTTACCAAGCAGAAATGTATGAAGGCTCCTCTTCTATACACGCTGAGGCATTCCATTCCATTTTGCAAAACTAGATCCATAATCATCTTAAGAACCTTAGGGCATATCTCGTACTTATATAGCCTTTGATTTAATGGATAAGGCGAATCCATGATTTGAACTAGCAATGGAAGCAATTTGGAACCCAACATGTCCTTCTTAATGTTCATGCATACTCAATTGAAAAAGATGTAGGCATAAAATAACATGAAAGTCTTCACGAAAGTTTCCTTCCCTAAGGGAACCTCTATTTTTGTCAGCATGTATTGCCCAAATTTTAATTGAAATTTTGATGAGAATTGGTATTTTGTCACTGTTGCAAAAAGGTGTGAGAATGCCTCTTTATCACATATACATACGATAGATTAAAAGCAGACCTTATAATTAAGAAGGCCAATGAGTAGGCACTCACAATCTGGTCCCTTCCATACTGCACACTCCCCATCAAAAGTATAATTTGTGGATAAAAATGCCATAGTTGATAACACACTATCCATAAATAGTTTTGTTGTATTTGGATCCCCATCCACAACCGCCTTCCGATCGCCTAATGCAGGAAGTATAGCAAATTTGTAGTGCGATTCAATAAGAATCACCTCCACCCTTAATGTATCTAGGTCTGTGTTTTGTATCCATCCCTGTAGCACATTCACGAATGACTAGGGTGGAGGATTCGATCTTATTCTCAATTTTTTAAATTCTTCTGTGAATTCATTATCAAAAGCAAGAACATATCGCCATAGTTGTGGAATGTCTTCTTCTCCCACTAGTCGTTCATTGAGTATGGCATTGGGTTATTACATGCAGGCCTTAGAAACTCATGAAAAACCATGACTTTATTACATATTTGGTGATGTTTCTTATAGTCCCAACAATACTTTGACATGGTTTTAAAACTGGCTTCCCTTTCAAGTTTGGTTGACCTTTCCATCAACATATACTCGTGGTTCAATAAACCTTGAACAAGCGCCACCATCTAAGATTTGCAAAGGCCAATAAAGCAATTAAAGGCTAATTTTCCCATTGGTGCGACCTTCCTTATATGCAATTTCCTAATCCCATCCAATATATTGCCATTTTCCCACTTGAGGAGCACCTTGTCCGATAAGGCATAAGTTTCATTTGGGAGCAACAAAATGTTGAAACAATCTTTTATTGATTTCATTTCAAACATAAAGTGAAGAATATTTTCAAAATCTTACAACATTACACACGAGGTATTTAGGTAAAAATATGACATTCATGTAAGTAAACACATATCATCCTTGCTTAAATAGTTTGAAAATTTAAATATTAAGGGAATTACCTTATATTTCTCGCTTTTTCTCCGCCATTCATCAATATCTCCAGTTGAACATTTGTATTCAATCCATATTTTTCAAGCATGGATGAAGCTTTTTTAATAAGTTGGGGATGTGTCCTTTATTGCCTTAGAGTTATTGAACACAATTGACATTTTACATAACTTTATGTTCTTTAAAGACCACACAACTATTATTTGAAACTTAGAGTAATCATTCTTGATGTCCTTTGAAGTATCAAGTAACTCAAGGATCTCCTACACAATAGTTCAAAAAATAATTATTATTTTTAGATGTTACACTAACACTTGATATTTTTCATTTCTAAGAATAAATGCATAATTTACTTCTAGAAAGAAATAGTTCAAGTTCTACAAAAACATACCTTCACAACCATGACGATATGTTGGCCTCCTAGAAGGAAGAAATTTGAGTTCTCAATATCTACCCAAGACATTGGTTTCTCCCTTGCAATCTTGTCCAAATTGTTAGGGTCAATTGGAGGAACAAAAACTAGGCGGATGTATTGTATGGAATTGTATTGCGTTATCTTCACTTTTATGTCATCCTTGTGTCTTTCTAACAAAGGGCAATAGACAATGCGTTTTGGTGCGAGAAAAAAACAATAGACATGAATTTTGACCCCAACAATTGGCTTATTCCCAAGTGGGAAGAGGTCGCCATACTTCCCCCTTATTGTTTCATTGATTAATTTACATTTGGCCACATTGAATGGTTTAAGAGTTTTTTGGAAGATAAGGTCCTCTATTTTTTTTCTTTTTTTCTCCTTAACTGTCTTTTCCTTCTTTGCCTTCTTGATTGGTTCATGCATTTTTGTGGAGCTCTCCACATGTGCAACGAGTAATTGGGATGGATGAACACTTCTCTTTTACTCCTCTCTATCCACAACTATGACATCCTTCATTTATTCCCATCTTAGCTTCAAATATCTCCTTGTTGGCTTTTCAAAAAAAAATGATGTTGAAGCTCCTTTTTGTGCTTAACAATTGTAAGCTTTCATTAAGTCTCCTACGATCACAAACCAATCCTAGGGTCTTCTTCTTTAGCAAGTTGTAAATGTGCACAAGCACCTTGGCTTCACATGTACTCCTGCAAGTTTGTGACCTTTGCCCATCAAAGTACATCAATTCCATTGCCAATAATGACATGGAACTCAAATGATGGGTTTGTTAGATTCACCAATTCAATACCCCATGAAGGAATTGTCAATGTTAGCTCTTAGATTCCAAGGTTCACTTCAATAACCTCTTCATCAAGACCAACATATCTTCCCAAGACTTTCGAGACAAGGCTTGAAGGATTCTCCATTGGATTCTTACAAAGAGAATCACATCTAATAAATGATAATCAGAATTCTTTTAGTCTTATTTGCAAGTACACTATTAGAAGGTATGGGTAACTGGTGGCCATTAGTCCCTTTTCTCCTCGCAATTTACTAGAGGGGCACATGGTGGGCACTTGGTGTTTTTTGTTAATTGTCATTGATGAAAACGACCCTTATGTCATTGATGCAAATTGGACCTAACAACCACCAGGTCTTTTTTGGTCAAGTTAGTACTTGGTGGCCATTAGGTCTTTCATCTCATTGTATTCAAGTGTAGGGCATTTGATGGCCACCAAGTTTTTTTCTCATTGTTGACAATAATGGCACCTGGTAGACACCAAGTTGTTCTCCCTTTCTTTGTGGACAAGAATGGCACCTAATGGCCATTAGGTGCCATTTCTACTTGCAATCCATTAGAGGGCAACATGGTGGCCACCAGGTGATCTATGTTACTCCTCAATAAGAATTGCACCTAGCAGCCACCAAATCTTTTGTCTATTCATTATTGAGTGGAAGAACACCTAATGGCTGCCAAGGGTTTTATTTTTCATATTCGATGAGAATGGAACCTAGCAACCACCACATCTTTTTATGTTTGTTATCAAGTGGAGGAACACCTAGTGGCCATCAGGTGTTTTATTTCTCGTACTCAATGAGAATGGAACCATGTTTTTTTTTTTCTCTTCTTGTAGTAGAAGGATACCTAATGGCCATTGAGTCATTTTTCTCTTCGTAATAGAATTAGGGTTGGTTTTGGTGGTCAACAAATGCTTCTTTTCCTCATTTTTGACGATAATGGGATTTGGTGGCCACCGATTTTTTTTTTTTCACCTTGAACTAGGATCATAATTGGTGGCCACCAAGTCTTTTTTTGTTCATAATCGAATGGCAAGGCACCTAATGGCCACCATGTGTTTTACTTGTTGTAGATTATAATGTCACTTGGTGGCCACTAGGTCTTTTTCTCCTCCTAATTGATTATAGGTGCAACTCGTGGCCATTAGGTGTTTTTTTTCTTGTCCTTAACATAAATGGCACATGGCGGCCACCAGCTTCATTGTTTTATCTTCTTGGAATACAAGGGGACCTAGTGGCCATCAAGTCTTTTTTCTACTTGTAATCAAAAGGAGGCACACCTGGTGGCCACCAAGTGTTTTATTTTTCCTCTTTGTTTAAAATGGTACTTGGTGGCCACTAGGCTCTTTTTTTCTCTTTGACTATGAGGGGGCTTAGTGGCTGCCAAGTTTTTTTCGTCTTGATTAGGAGGCACACCTAGTGGCTACCAGGTGTTTTGCTTCTCATCCTAGATTATAATGTCACTTGGTGGCCATTGGGTTTTTTTTCTCTTCTTAATCGATTGGAGGTGCAATTGTGTGGCCACCAAATGCTTTCTTTTCTCGTCTTCAACAAAAATGGCACTTGGCAACCACTAGCTTCATTTTTTTTCTTCTTGGAGTATAAGGGAACCTAATGGCCATTAAGTCTTTTTCTAGTCATAATTAAAAGGAGGTGCACCTGGTGGCCACTAAGTACTTTTTTTTCTCATCCTCGATCGTAATGGCAACTTGCGACCATTATGTTTTTTTCCCCTTTTCTTGGAGTATAAAGGAACCTAATGGCCACCAAGTCTTTTTTCTTCTCGTAATCAAGAAGAAGCCCACCTAGTGGCCACCAAGTTTTTTTTTTCGCTTCCTTGATGGGAATGGAACCTAGCAGCCACTAGGTTTTTATTTTTCTTTTTTTGGGGTATATGGGGACCTAGTGGCCACCAAGTTTGTTTTTTTCTTGTCATGGATGGGGATCACACCTACGGCCACCATGTCCTTTTTTCCCTCTTCTTGGGCTACGTAGGCACATGGTGACCACCATATCTTTTTGTCCTATTCATCGATTTTAAGGAAACTTGGTGGCCACCAAGTGCTCTGTTTTACTCGTCATTGATGTGAATTTCACTAGGTGCATTTATTTCATCTTTTTGGAATTTTAGGGCACCTAGTGGCCACTAAGTCCCTTTTGTCCTTATGGCCACTAAGTGCCTTTCTTTTCTCATCATCAACTAGAAATGAACATCTAAACTAAACATTACATATGTAGAGGGTGAGGTTTTGAGTGGTTTTTACATTGTGGGCGAGTTTCTAACTCATTGTTCGAACTCAACTTGTTTTACATGGAACATGAAACACATTGGATGGTTGGTGAATAGGAGAAATCAAAGAGTGAACATGAACAAACTTAAACAAATTTTGTGAGAAATGATTTAAATCAATTTGCAAATGATCTGAATTAATATGCAAATGATCTAAAAATGATCTATAATTGAATGATGTAAAAGTCTATAAGTTTTTCAGATTGAATTGTGAGATTTAATGTTAAAAAATAAATAGGAGCGAACATAATTTTACAACATGAAATGTTTATCTCAAATTTTAATTAAATATGTTACACAATTTAGAGGTGAAACATAAGAACTTTGAAATGTGCAATAAATTAATGTTAAACCTAGACATAAAACCCTAGATAAAATTTTGGTACCCTAAATCGTGACTTGGATAGATTTTGTAGTCACAATAGAAGAGACAAGTCTTTTATAATGTAGTGTTGAAACAAAGAAACACTAGATTCACTTAGGGGAAAATCACAAAGACCAAAAAAAAACAACAAAAAAATAATGCTACTAAATGTTACAATTTTATAGCAGGTGCATCCTAAAGACACACTAACATTAGTAGAAAAATTGTCTTTTGCAACTTGTCTTATACAACTGCACATGTCACATGCAACTAAATTCACAACATTTTTTAGTTATATAAGACATTTGTAGTTACATAAGACAAGTTGCAAAAGATAATTTTTCTTTTAATATAATGTAGTATTGAGGAGAGAATTTGAATTTACTTACAGGGCAAAAATTGATTAGGTCGTTGTAAATCATTGAAAATAATTCAATGAGTTGCTCACAATTAGCTATAGCATAATCAAGATGTTGGAAAGATGAAATGAAAAACTTGCAATCTAATATGAAATTGCAATTTTCAACTTTCAACTACTTTTTGGCATCTAATACAAAAGCAACAATATAAGGGTGCATTCATAATAAAAGGAGCCAAAAGTGCCAGGTACTCAGTGCTTTGTAATGACTGGGTTTAATCATATTTTACACCATTCACCTTGAAATATATAAAACTTTTCACCCAACTTTTGGCAATGTTATCTATTTATATACATTAATGAATTTCAAGTACAAAAAACTAAATGTGTAGACAAAATGATTATCCTTTGAATATAAAAAGTGATTACATCTTCAAGATAAATTACATATCCCAAAATTGTATATTAAGTTGAACTTTACATTATTTGGAAGAAGTTTATCACATAAAATAATTTTTTAAACATACAAAAGTTGACAATTGAACATAATTTATGCATTTTTCAAGACAACATGATAGAAATTAATGAAATAAAATATTCAATTAATATTTTTTCCTCCATAAAATTTATCCATGCCCTTCACTATATAAAAATGAAAAACTTTTTTTAAGACGCATCATCAAATTTTGTAATTTAGAGGGCCAAAAGCATGTTTGAACCAAATGTGTAGATATGTGTAATAATTTTTTTATATATTAATCTCAACTCCTTTTGCACTTTTAATCATCAATATGAATTTCTTTTCAAATTTTGGGAATGAATGGTGCACATTTGATAAATAAAAAGGACGTTCAAACTAAAAACATTATTTGACGACTAGATTTTAAGTGTTTTATGTGCATGAAAGGACTCTCAAAATTTAATGAAATGACTTTAAATTTGTGAAAGATGAAGATCATTAGCAAATAAATATAATTGAAAAAATAAATAGTAATTTGAATAAATTCATTACACAAACTTGTCTTTCAAAGTAGACATGGTATAGTATCACATTGCATTTGACGATTGCTTTGACTCCTTTTACTGTGAATGCACCCAAAATGCATTGACTTCAAAGATGGAACTTTCATCTTGGTAGTTGTATTCTAAAGTGAAGCATTGGATGTAGAACTAAAAAAACACCCTAAAAGTCAAGGACAAACCTAAAACAAAACAAGAAAAAGAAAACTTGAAAAGAAGAAAGAAAAAGCTTGAAAAGAAGAAGAAAGACGAAGAACTTACCCTCTTTTTCATCCTTGTGGTTTAATTTGCAACGTCTTTGCAAAAAAACACAATCCCTTGAAGCTCCAAAAAAAATTTGATCTGGAATTCTTTACAATGCTAAAACTATTCTTTGTGCAAAAACTAAAATGCCAAACCTAAGTGCTAAAGGTTGTAGCTTCGTTAAACTCTATGTAAACAAAACATCTAAATCAAGTTTTATGCAAGAAAAATGAAGAAGAAAGTGCATGCTCTACAACAAAAACAATGAATGAGAAACCCTACATGACTTCCACAATGTCAACCAAAATTTTGAAACACCAAAACCCCTAACACCTTGTGTTGTGCCAATTGTTTTTCATAGAGATGACATCATATGATGTCATCAATTTAAAAATATTTTTTGAAACCACATTTACAAATGTACCAATGTTTGTTCAGGGGTCATTTTTTCCCAAACTATTTTTTCTTCACTTTAATGTTACTTTTTTACATTTAATTCATATTAATACTAACAATAATTTTGTTTTTCGATATTCTTTCCTCAAAATATTTAGTAATATTATCATCGAAGTACCATTTTAGACTAGATCAATTTCTTGTGATTAGTAGAACCCTAAACCCTAAACCCTACCCGATGTGTGATCCCTCCAACATTGTCCATATGGGGTCAAATTTTAACATGATATCTAAATAAACTAAAATAAATTTGTGCATGTCTTTTGAAAAAAATCAATCATGGTTACTAATAATATATTGGGATTTAAATGACACATTGTTTAATAATCCAAATTTCCCTATCATATTTAATATACAAATTTAAGATCTAAATTGCATGTTAGAAGTGAACAAATCCTTAGACTATGTATTCATGATCAATTATTAAGTTGAATTTAGATGTTTTCATTAGTCTTTTTTGGAGAAATTTCTTCATTAATGAAAAATTCAATTTGAATCATTATGATTTATATGGGTAGATGAACAAAAAATTTATCATTACAAAATTTTTCATTCAAAATTTGCATGTCAATGAAAAATCCTAATAAAGTTATAATACAAGAAAATTTAATGATTTCCTATTATTTGGATATAAAATATTAATATCCTTGCCACTTATGAAAAACCATAAAACTATTAATTGTTGAATATTCATATGATGATAGAAGATGAAAGTATTACATTTTAGAAATTGAAAATTTGTAAGGTAAAAAAGTTTCCATCTTTGCATCTAAAGGAATTAATCCATGTCAAGTGGCTATAGAAGGGTGAAAATGCAATCCCCCAATAAATTTATTGTCCTCGTGAAGGCATTGTGGAGAGAGTCATTGAATTCAAATTAGTCCTAAGTCTACTTCTTGTAAGAGAGCTAACTACTAGGGTGAAATAGGAAGAGTGACACATTGTCCTCCTAAGATATAGTAGTCTTAATGACTAGGCTCGCTCAATAAATAAAACCCATGTTAAAGGGGTTTCAACAAGAAACTTATGAATGAGAGGGGATTGGAAGGTAATTATTAAGCTACTATGACCTCTCGAGATGAGTAATGTAGGTCATTGGTGGGTTTTCACATTGCCTCCAACACCAATTATAATTGTCATAATTGTTGTTACTACCTTCCGTCTTCAACATCTTTCTCCACCACAAGGTCCCTTTGTCTCTATCATATTAACACTCTAAATGAGATAAAACATCGACATTGATAAACAAATTTTCTAGACTATTAAACTACCAGTTGATTCAAACAACATTCTTGACATACAATGAGGACTTAAGATTGTAAGCTTTTTGCTAATTTGGTTTAAACAAAGCTCAAGATACAATAAGGAAAAAATATTGCAAGGATTGCAGTGGTTAGTTTAAACAACACTCAACATACATTGAGGACACAAAATTGCATGCTTTTTGTTAGTTTGGTTCTAGCAATGGTTAGTTCATACAAAGCTCATCATATAATGGGGACATAAGATAAGACAAAATAAGCTTGAATTGCCAATTCGGTTCAAACCAAGGGAACATCCAATGAAGACATTGGGTCTGCATTTTGGCATGAATATGGTGTTGAAAATTCAAGCTCAACTAGTTAGGTTTCATTAGTTACTGGCGTACGAAAGTAACTGCGTTACTTTCACAAGGTTGAATTACTTTCGTTACTTATTTTAGTTTGGTTATTTGTGGTTTGGTCTTTTAGTTAAATACCTTGGTGTTGATGATTTGGTTTTTTTTTCTTCATTACACAAGTTTGTGTATTTCATGTGACAAGAACCTTGGAGAGTTCTTGATGTTATGTTTTGTGTTGTGAACATTATGTTGTAGTTTCCTTTAAATAAAAATTTATGTTTGCACTTGAGTAGATTTCTTATTTGTTAACATGGTATTAAAGCTTAGGTTGTTTGGTGAGAAAGTTGAAAAAGATCTAGAGCTAGAAAGTCTCTAAAACTAGAGCTTGAGAGTCTCTAGTAATATCATAGGAGTTTATCAAATGCAAAAGAGAAATGGGGAAAGGAAAGAATGTGAAGAAAAAGAAAAGAAAATAAAAGAGGTGAAAAGAGATCAACATTTCAAAGTTGTGGAAGTCATATCTTTAAATCTAGATCTAGATCTACTGTGAAAAGATCTTGGAGTGAAACTTTGAGAGATTATAGAAGACTATAAGACGTTTCTATTCTCAAATTTTCAAAAGAAAAAAATATGTTTTGTGAGAGTTATGAGCCTTTGAAGATTCTGTGCCAGATCTAGTTTTTTGGTCATATCTCCTTTGTTTGAGCATTTTTGGATTTACAGCTTTGGGATCTTATAAGGGAATATATACGTGAGAAAAATTTCATGTCATTTGGATCTGTATTGAAAGAGATCCAAGCATCTAAAGTTTTAGTCTCAGTTTTGAAGCTAGTTTCTTTTGAAAGTGATATCTCTTTGTGGTCAACATCAATAAAGCTGAAATTTTGAGAAAATATAGAAGACATATATCTAATGTGTCTCCCAAAATATCAAGGATTTTAGAGTTTTTGAGAGCGAGTTGTAAGCCATTTTGTGCTTAGGTCCCAATTTGAAGTGACTTCAAGGAAGTAGCAAGATCTCTCATTGTATGAAGTTAAATGAGCTGAAATTTTGAAAGAAGGTAAAAGACATAGTTTTTCATGTTTCACTACAATTTCAAATCGATCCAAGGTCATATGTGTGTGGAGTAGCTTTGCAAAGTTGATATGATAGAAGTTTGTTTTGAGAAGACATCAAAGCAAAGTTTTGAAGTGGAGCAAATACAACTTGGGAGAACTTGAAGGAAGGAGTTTGAAGATTGAGAAGCGTAAATACATTATCAAGACCTTCGTACAAAATTGTGGTATGTAATCATGTACTTAATACCATACGAAATATTATACGAGATACGTACCTATACGTAAAACTTATGTATAGTATAGAATTTCGTATAATATTCAAGACATACATACATATGCAAGGTCCATCTTGTCCCTAACCCTAATCCTAGAAACCCAAGGAAGGAATTAAAATCATTGTGAAACCCCAAGAAGACATTGAGTGGTGCCTTGAGAGATGGCGGACGGTTTTTCTCAAATTGCAATTCAGAAACTAGACAAGAACAATTTCCAAGTGTGGAAATTTAGGATTATGAATTTCTTGATGGGGAAAGGCTATTGGGAATTCATAACTGGTGATGAGAAAGAACCTCCTCTCCCAGAAAACCCCA
>Ga0116231_10011394_pt1 | contig 13700 bp, 15 predicted proteins | sample S1TSphgellanicum_2_FD_89695 | JGI IMG/M metagenome (GOLD analysis project Ga0116231, IMG submission 89695) | Host-associated microbial communities from peat moss isolated from Minnesota, USA - S1T2_Fd - Sphagnum magellanicum MG | ecosystem: Host-associated > Plants > Peat moss > Unclassified... | reverse complement strand
TTGAAGAAGTTGATGAAGCATGTGAGCTTGAACAACCTTTTGAATGTTTGAACATCTTGAGCATGAGCGTCTTAAACATGAACTCTTGAGCATCCTAAGCACAAGCTTTTGTGTGTTTTGAGTGTCCTAAACGTGAGCTCCTGTGTGTCTTAAGTGTTTGAGTTTTGGGTGCCTTGAGTTTCACCATTCCAACTTTTTGCACATAAAAAATGACAAGGGGGGAGAAAGACCACAAGATGATTAAAAAACTCCAACTTCCTACACAAGAAAATGATTTGCCTCTAGCTCAAGGGTTGTCGCATGTATACCCACAAGCATGCAAAGAATACAACAAAGGTGGCATCCACCTATCATTAAGTGCATGAAATGGAGAATTTGGGCCGTAGTTTTAAAGAGGGTTTTTCCATGAATAGGGTTGAAGGTGTTAGTAGGATTGTATGTAGTGGACATTTTCGAATTGGTTTTGTAACTTGTCAATTTCCATCCACCTATTGTGCACATAAAGGCAAAAGTTTGCATTTGAAGACATGATCCCCTATGACATCTAGATATATGTAAAGCAATTTTGGTTTTTGATAAACATTTTTGTCATGGGCTAAAACCCATCTTCTATTATTGCATTATGATTTCACATTTACATTACTAAAATTTAATATTCTTAAGCAATATTTATATAATGTTTTGTAAAATCCCTATGATGTAAGGGGGAATTTGCAATACCCACAATGGGTCACAAAATAGGTGTTGGTTTACACATTGACATTTTATGCACCAACATTTTAAGAATAATTGTAATACTTGCATAATGGTCACAAAATAAGTGCTACTTTATTGGGGTTTCAAAACTCGATTTGAAGGTATGTAGATATTACCTTTTGGGAATATGTTTTCAACTAATTAATTATGAACCAAAATTTGGTCATTTTCATCAACAAACATGTGTGAAAATTGCATAAGCCAAAGCCATTACTTCAATGCAATATGAGTGTTAATTTTGGGAACCCCAAATTAGTTTAAACATGGTGGTTTAGGGTCGATGCATGTATTGCATCATACAAAACCTTAAATTCAAACCATTAAATAATCCTATTAATAGATGCCTTCAACCTTAATGATTATACAAGCATATAAAAATGGAAAATTAAAAATAATTATGATAACTAATTGTGCTCTAAATTTTATAGTTAATCAAATGAAAATAATAATGAATGGAAGTATTAACCCTAGATTTTCAAATTAATTAAAGAAAAAATAGTGGAAAAGGAGGTTGAAACCTTTTCCACCCCCCTTCAAAAGAAACAAAATGAATGATCTTGTTCCATATATTTTTAAATGAAAATTTCTACCCAAAATCCAATTTAAAGTTGATTTTAATTAGTATAAAGTTGCAAAAATTATAACTATTTGGTATGAAAAAGAACCTTAAATGTAAACCATATTGCTAAGTACATCATTAAAATAGGCACGTCAAATTACTGAATTTTTACATTTTTTTAATTAAATTAAATTAACAAAATTAAATACATCATGCATTAAGTAGCCCAAAATGGAATTAAAGTTATAAAGCCAATGTTGTAAGGTTGATTGCTCGCATTCAAGGTGAACATTTATTGTCATCAAAAGTTCAAACAAAGCCAAAATAATTATTAGTGAATTTATTGCAGTACTTGCATTTTACATCATAATTGTAGTTATCAAGGTCAACAATGTGTAAGTGTTAGGTAGGTTTAACAATGGGTGGGTATGTAAGTTTTCATAAGAGGTAAAAAGGTTCAACTAAGAAGTAGAAAGGTTTTGTAGAAAAATAAAAGTTTAAACAAAAAATAAAAAGGTTTTGGTGAGAAGTAAAGGTTTAATTACAAAGTAAAAAGGTTATGCCAAGAAGTAAAGGTTTAACCAAGAAGAGATAAAGATTTTGTCAAGACATAATGGTTTTGCTAAAAGATAGAAACTTAATTAAAAAGAGATAAAGGGTTTTCCATGAATAGAAGTTTAGCAAAGATGTATAGAGGTTTTGTTGAGATGTAAAAGTTTAAATAGGAAGTAGAAAGGTTTCACTAAAAGGTAGAAATTTAGTCATGAAGCAAACGGTTTTGCTAATAGGTAGAGGTTTCATAAAAAAACAAAAAGGCTTTGCTAAGTAGTAAAGTTTAACTAAGAAGAGATTTTTTTTTGCGAAAAGATAAAAGTTTAATCAAGAAAAGATAGAGGTTTTCCTAAAAGGTAGGGGTTTATGCAAAAAAAAACATAAAGTTTTTGCTGAGAAGTAGAGCTTTAACCAAGAAGTAAAGAGTTTTTTCTAAGAGGTAGAGCTTTATTTAGGAAGAGATAGAAGTATTGCAAAGAAATAAAAGTTTAACCAAAAAATGCTAAAAGTTTTACCAAAAATAAAGGTTTAGTAATAAATAAATAAAAGGTATGTAGGTAAGGAGGTTAGTTGTTAGTTTATATGTAGGGCCAAGCTGTAGGTCAACAAGGTATCTAGGTCAATAGGATAGTTAGGTGGAAGGATAGTATGTAGGTTAAGGTGGGAAAAACCAGCCCAAAAACCTGTCAAAGTTCAATAATTGAAAAAGTTTGGTTGTGGTACAAAGTTGGTTAACGTAGGATCAGGAGTTAAATGAAAAAATGCACCCCATCCCATGGACAAAATGACCAACTTGTGCATTGGTGGGCTATGGTTCACTTTGGCCTATGTTTCCAATGGATGGTGCATTGGGAAGTTATGGGTTAGATAGTCTTGTAGTTCTTAAGGGTGTCTAGTGAACTTCACAACTATGAACTACCATGACAAAGTTGAATTAAAACATTAGAAGCCAAACTAGAAGAAAAAGTCGATACTGTAAACAATAGAGTTAACCATAAAATCAAGAAAACACAAGGTTTCGATATTAGGTTGAAGGAAAAAAAACGACCACAAAATGGAATGGAAGGCATTTCCTAACGGCAAAAGAGATAGGAGGGTGAAACACATTAAGGGTGAACCACTTTTCACCAAAAAGGTCATGTATAACGAGTATCATAATACGCAATAAACTAAAATCTTGATGGTATTCTTTGGCCATCTTAAAAACAAACAAAAAATTTAAAAATTTGCATGATAACATTTTGGAACTCAAATTTCACTTTGAGTCAAAATCAATCTTGATCCAATGGTTATATGAAGAGGATTGGATAAAATTAATGTACATACAATGTATAATTTATAGTTTTTTAACGGCCATAGGGCCTCATGTTTATGGTTCATGAAACATTACTAAATTAAAAAAATTGAAAAAATAATGCCATGCCCATCTAAAAAATCTCCTCCTCTTTGATATGGTAGTGGTTTTTTTCCTCAAAAAAAACTATTATTACGCATTTATTGTTCAAAAATGGAAAAACCACACATTTTTTGAATGATATTTCATCCAAAAACTTTAAATCTCTAAGTGGTCTTAGATTTAATTCATGTATATCAATATCAAACACCATAAAAAAATTCACCCAAGAATTCCACTCACAACCTTAGTTTTGAAATGTATATGCAATTTTTACAAACTCTTTGACATGTATTATTTTGTCACAAATATATTCCATACATTCAAGTTTTTCATGGTTTATTGGACTTTTTAAAATAATTGATTAGATTAAGTTTCAACTTAATCACACATACTTTTAAAAAACAAAAATAATTCAAGATGTGACATCCATACATTACTAAAAAAAAGTAATTGTAGAAAGATTATACTTGTGACTATAATTTTTGGGGGGCTTGGTGTGCTTATGCTTATTCAAAATTGCTCTTTAACTCAAGATCAAAGGAGTTTCCTCTTATATCTTATGTTTTTTTTTAGAGTGTTTTTTGCAAGGAAGGTTTGGAGCGCAACCAATTTGTGAAGAAGGTCTAAAATGAAATTGTGAGAAAGGTCTAGAGAAAAAGCAATTTGTGAAGGTCTTTAGGTTTAACAATTTGTGAGCTTTGAATTTTACAAGTGTTGTGGTCTTTGTTGTGAACTTTTAGCATTGTGGTTTGTGGTTTTGGTGGTGAGTTGCAACTTTGTTAGCAAGGAGCTTCGACAGTAGCTGTAACTTCAATAGGGAGGAGCTTTGATAACGACCTTTAGAGCAACAACATGGAGTTTGCATAAAATTTCTATACTTAAATTTCTTTTCTTTTGTTCCCAACTAAATGGTCCTCGTTTCTAGATTGTGAGAAAGTGCAAATGTTTTTTTCGATGCTTTAGATCGTGATCTAACTCTATGGGAGGCGTTCCTCTTATCTTGTTGGTCTTTGTTTGTATTTTTCCACAAGTTTTATGAATTAATCACATATGTAATTACATCCCTTTTATTGCAATCTTTGAAGCTCGGTGTCCATCCTAGGGTTCCAGATTCTTCCACTCCTAATTTTTAAAACTTCTAATAGCTTTTCATCATACCAATTGTTGATGATGTTTGCCATCTTCTACCACCTCTCATAGACAATGTTGTAGTTGCATACAATGTTCCATGCTTTGGCATTTTCGCTAAGTAAACAAGGGGTAATGTATGGCAGTGGGGGAAATAATTGCATGGAATGTTTTAAAACTTGTCAATATCAATAATCAAACTTACTAGAAATTTGTAGCCATGCATGGTCTCAAGAAACATTTTCTTCATGAACGACTTCAAATTGAAATAAATTATTTACAAGATTTTTTAGAATGGCATGATACATTTGAATCCTTTGAAAATGTGGAATTAAATGTGAATACAGATTTTTCTTCTTCTTCATTAAGGTTGTTAGTTTAACTTATGTTATGCACATTTTCTAATTTGATTGAATTGGAATCTATAAAGTTTTCTACTTCTATGACTTGTTGGAACTTGCTTTCCTACTAATGTCATGTTCATTTATTGTGGTTGTTTGCTTCAACCCAATGAGCCCAAGGAATTAGTTGTTCGACATATAAACCTAGATAGTCCAGAGATGTTATTTTGTTGATCAAGGCGGGGTTTAAAGTTTTGTTTGATCAAGGTCCAAGAAATCCAGCTAGTTGTTCACTTCCATCCAATTAAGCCATCATTTCATCTACCTATTCACTTGAACATAATGCACCCAGTGAACTATTATTCTAAATTCAACCTAGAAGCCATCTTATGTTTTTACATTGATGTTCTATTGTTGGTTAATGGTAATTATAAGGTTTTGTTTGGTTAAGGTCCATGCAATCCAATTAGTTATTCACTTGAACCTCTTAAAATCAACATGTCATCTAATTGTTGATTTGAACGTAGGGAGTTGGTTGTTCAACATATATCTTGGACATTCATCAAATGTTTCTAACATATTAGATATAATTGAATATGCAAGTAAGGTGCATGCAAGAGAGTGCCACATATTTATGGTTTAAGGTATCTAAACTAAGTGCATCTTCTTTTAGGTCAAACTGCTAATTTTTTCAACTTGATCAAATGTAAATTTCTATAGTTGAATATATAAGGCATCTTTCTTGGTTCTAGAACATGTGGAAATTATTACGCAACATGTGGGTTTCCAATATCTCCAAAGCACATGATGAATAAAATTTGCCAAGTATTTTTATAATCAAGGTCCTTGCAAAACCCATTTAATTTCAAAGTTTGAATGATTTCTTTTTGTGTAAGAAAGGTAATCTCAAACAAACCCTAAGCCTATATGTAATTTGCTTAAATAAAATTATGCCCTTCACCCACCCTAAAGATGTTAAGGTCAACCATGCTTTTAATTATCACAAAAAACATCATGAGGTCCAATAAGCACTAAAGTTGCTAACAAAGTGGCAAACTTTCTCTTGAGTGCTAATTACAGCCAAATAATGGGCATTGGTTAGGCTTCATTCACCATTTGGATTAAACCCTAATAAAAATCATATTTCCATGAAAATAAAATGATGATTGGTGAGATGGAACAAGACATATGGGCAAATGGCTATGCATTGATGGGTTTGTGTTTATGGATGTGGGGATTAAGGTTTTATTTTATCAATGTTCAAGAAATTTAGAGCATTGTTCATTTCAACCTAATGAACTAACTATTTCATCTTGTTTACTTGAACCCAATGAACTAAGGGAGTTGGTTGTTCAACATACAAATCCAAACCTCCAACAATCATCAAATGGATGTCATGATGGGTTTTTGTTTTTTTTGTCATGATGGATTAGGGATTTGTTTAATTAGTGTCCAAGAGATCCAACCAGTTGTTTACATCAATTCATTTAGGTCATCATTTCATCTACCTGCCATCTTGAACAAAATGAACCCCAAAAGCTAACTATTGCTCATGAATTCAACTTGGACATTTATCTCATGTTCTTCCATTAATGTTATTATGTTGACCATTGTGTTAAATTTAAGGTTCTATTTGATCAAGGTTCAAGAGATTTAAAACATTATTCATTTGAACCTAATGAACTCACCATTTCATCTGGTTGTCACTTTGAACTTAGTGAACTCACCATTTCATCGGGTTATTGTTTTGAACTTAATGAACCCAAAAAGCCGGTTGCTCAACATACAAACTTAGATAGTCATCAACCCAATCAAATCATCATTTCATCTACTTATTCACTTGAACATAATACACATAATGAACTAACTAGTACTCATCTACCTAGATTTTGAACATAGTGAGTTAGTGAACCTAGTGAGCTATTTGATATTCATTAACTCAAGTTGGAAGGCCATCTCATGTTCTTGCATTAACTTTCTTTTGATGACCAACGGTGGGTTTAGGGACTTGGTGTTAGAACAACCATAGTTTAGCTAAAGAAGGAAGGAATCTACAAAATTACGAGATTTTGAATCAAATACATCTACACTACAATTATTGCAGTAGGTTTTAATCCAAGGTTAGTCATATTTCATCTAATTCTAACAATCCTTTTTGAACTCATACATCTATTGCTATTTGTTGGTTTAAGATTTAACATCACCTAGGTTGGGTAGCTACTTAGAAAGGTGCATAAAGAGGAACAAAGACAAAGAAACAAAAAAGAAAGAAAAAAAAAAGACAAAGAAAGAAAGAAAGAGAGAGATGGAGAACAACAAAAACACAAAGAAAGAAAGAAAGATGGAGAGACTTAGAGGTGTAGAGCAAATGAGAGAAAAAGATGGAGAGACTTAGAGGTGTAGAGCAAAAGAAAGAGAAGGATGGAAAGACTCAAAGGCGCAAAAAGAAATTAAAAAAGATGGAAAGACTTAGAAGCGCAAAGAGGAGAAAGAAAGAAAGATGGAGAGAATCAAAGGTGCAGAGGGAGATACAAAAAAAAAGAAGCAAATAGAAAGAAATAAACAAAAATGGAGAGAGTCGGAGGTGTAGAAAGAGATACAAAAAAAAAGAAGCAAATAGAAAGAAATAAACAAAGATGGAGAGAGTCGGAGGTGTAGAAAGAGATACAAAAAAAAAACAAATAGAAAGAAAGAAAGAAAGATGGAGAGAGTCGAAGGTGCAAAGAGAGATACAAAAAAAAAGAAGCAAATAGAAAGAAAGAAACAAAGAGGGGAAAAGATGGAAAGAGAGAGAGTTAGAGCTGTAGAAAGAAATAGAATGAGAGAAAAAAATAGAGAAAAAAGGAAAAAAGACAGAAATGGAGAGAAACAAAGAGAAACAAAGATGGAGAAACTCAGAGGTGTAAAAAGACAAATAGAAAGAAAGAAAGACAAAAACAGAGAAAGATAGACAAAGATGGAGAGAAATAGAAAAATAAAAAATAAAGAGAGAGAGAGAGACTTAGAGGCACAAAAAGAGACAAAGAGAGAGAAACGAATAGAAAGAGAAAGAAAGAAAAATAGATAGACAAACAAAGATGGAGAGAAATAGAGAGAAAGAGAAAGGGAAAAATGGAGAAACTAGAGGCAAAGAAAGAAACATAGAGAGAAAAAGCTGGAGAGAAAGAAAGAAAGACAAAAATAGAGAGAGATGAAGAAAAACACACACAAAGAAAAAAAAAGATGGAGAGACTTAGAGGCGTAAAGAGAGATAAGTGAGAAAAATAAATAGAGAAAGAAAGAAAAACAAATAGACAAACAAATAGAGATGGAGAGAAACATAGAGAAGAAAGAAAGAGAGAAAGATGGAGAGAAAGAAAGAAAGAAAGATAGAGACATAGAGAGATGGAGAGAAACATATAAAGAAAAAGAAAAAAAGAAAGGAAGGAAGATGGAGAGACTCAGAGGAGTAGAAAGAGACACACACATAGAAAGAGAGACAAATAGAGAAAGAAAGATAGATAGATAGATAGATAGATAGATGCAGAGAAACATAAAGAGAGAGGGGTGCAAAAAGAAAGACACAGAAACAAATAGAAAAAAAAAACAAAAACAAAAAGAGAGTGAGATGGAAAGAAATAGAGGTAGAGAGAAAGAGAAAGAGAAAGAGAGAGAAATGGGGAGAAAGAAAGGATGATAAAAAGAAAGAGATGGAGAGAAACAGAGGTAAAGAGAAAGATAGAGAGAACTAGAGAGAGGGGAAAAAGAAAGAGAGGTAGAGATGGAGAGAAATAGAGGCAAAGAGAAAGACAAAGAGAGATAGAAAGAGAAAAAAAAGTAGAGATGGAAAGAAATAAAGGCAAAGACAAAGACAAAGAGAGATAGAAAAAGAAAAAAAAAAGAAACAAAGAAACATATGGAAAGAAATAGAGGTAGAAAAAAAGATAAAGAGATATAGAGAGAGAAAAAAAAGAAAGAAAGAGAGATGGAGAGAAAGAGAGATATATATAGAGAGAGAAAAAGAGAGAGAAAGATGGAGAGATTCAAAAAGGCGCAAAGAGAAAGACAGATAGAGAAAGAGAAAGATGGAAAGAAAATAGATAGACTCAAAGAGGTGCAAAGAGAGAAATAAAGAGAATTAAAGAGACTCAAAGAGAGGTAAAGATAAACATAGAAAGATAAAAAGAGAAAAAGTTAGAGATTTAGAGAGAGGTAGAGATAGAGACAGAGAGGCTGAAAGAGATAGACAAAGACATAGAAGCATAGAGAAAGACAAAGATAGATGGCCGGAGAGAGAAACATAAAGCCACATAAAGAAAGAGATAGAAACATAAAGGCACAAAGAAAAAGAAACAAAGATAGAGGCAAGAAAAGAAACTAAGATAAAATGATGTGGAAGTTTGAAGGTTTTTCAGGCATGGATGGGCCTATTTATGTTGGGGTGGAAGGTTATCAACACAAATAGAACTTCCTAAGTGTGCATGTGTTAAAGGCACCACATTGAAAGAAAGGAAATCGTGCCATTGTGGATTCCACTCACTTGAGCAGCATGTGTGCTACCTATAACCATCACCTTGCTATTTATAGCAAAGACAAGTCCAAAAATACACAACTCATTCTTAATGCAATGTGGAAGCCTGTTTATGCTTCATATAAGTCGGACTACCTAAAATTAGACTTCCAAGAAGAAACCTTGAAAGAAAGCTTGTGGGAAACATTATGAAAGTTGAAAATAGGGGCATCAAATGAAGAGGGATTAGATAGAATGGTTTAGTAGGACAAAGAAGTGTTGGTACCCTTGAAATCAATAGATGGGCCATGTGCAATATTTTGAAATGCTAACAAAATCTCATTGATGGTATTAATAATCCAATAACCCCATTTATTTCAAACTTTATTCTTGGATATGCTCTTCCATCTACTCTTACATTCATTTTTATGGACTTAGACCTTCCATTAGTTGGGCCTATTGTAAATTCAGGCCCCTCATTTACTTCCACTCTAGCTCTAGCAAATAAAGAGAGGATGAAGGGTGAATATTTGTAGCAAAAGTCACGAAGCATTGAACCTATGGCATCCACCACAAAAGTGGATTCAGAACAGTATTTGGTTATGATGTAAGCAAGTATGCAAATTCCTATTAACAAAGCAAACAAGGTGAAAATTAGCAACCTAAAAACTATTAAGAAGTTATGGGTCATTAATGAAGAGGAATTCAAAATAAGAGTTTAAGAGATTTTAAACATGTAGAGTTAGAAGTCTTCGTCCCACTCATGGTTAGCAGGGTTGGGCAGCTGTTCACCTATGACAAATGTGAAATCCATTCGGCGTCTATGTAAAAAGTTTGTAAATATAATTTTAGTTTTAAACAAAATTATGTACTTTGGCTTTGTGGAATCAAACCTTTTCATTAACCATCTCCATTTCTTTTTCAATCCACCAATCCCCGAATCCCCCATTCAACTCACACTTTATACCTAGCATGCATTTTGTTGTAGGCTCTAATAACATCTTGGTTAACATTAGAACCTATTTCACACCTCCCAATCCTCTTCATGATGAACATCTTTTCACCTAGATAACCATGATCTCCTAACAAGTATTCAAAATATTCATCAGCATGTAAAAAAAATTGACGCCAATTTTTATGTAGGGTTTATTGACGCAAAATGGTGACGTCATGGTAAGAACCTAAATACCCAAAGTCTAGGTAAATAAATAAACCTCAATGATCAACAACCATGGTGTTGTTCATTGAGTAAATCTTCTTTTGCCCATTGAACCAAACATTATCGATCCCATCATTCTAAGGTTTGTGAATCTCGATGAACATGCCATCAATGAGTTCAATGCAACCCTAGAATTCTACCAAATTCATGCCCAGCATAACCCGCTCCTATGCTATGGGCCATTGAATTTCATCTCTAATTGCATCATTAATGGAAGATGCAATGAAAATGGCATCATCATAAAACTGCACTCTTTAACCAATTCCATACAAATGCATCATACATGGAAACATTATCATGTCTCATATACAAAATGAACTTTAGAATGCGTTATTTCAAGGTCAATTTTGAAAGACACCTAATCCAAATGTGGTGATCTCTTGTAAGTCCCAACTTTTAACTATAAAACTAAACCTTAATCCAAACCCTAAAACTAAACCCTAATCTAAGGCGCTAAAAAAAACTCAATCCAAACCTTAAGTCTAAACTTTAAAACCCTAAAACTCTAATGCAACGTACAAAACCCTAAACCTTAACCCTAAACCCTAAATCCAAAGCCTTAAAACAAAAACCCTGAACCCCAAGCGTTAAAACAAAAATTTAATTCAAACTCTAAATCTAAACATTAAAACTTAATCTAAACCTTAAATCCAAAAGCCTAAATTCAAAGCCCTAAAACTAAAACCCTATCTAAAGCATTAAAACAAAAATTTAATCCAAACTTTAAATCTAAACCTTAAAACTCTAATGCAATGCACAAAGCCCTAAACCCTAATCCAAACTCTAAATCCAAGCCCTAAAACTAAAACCCTAATCTAAAACATTAAAACAAAAACTTAATCTAGACCTTAAATTTAAACCCTAAAACTCTAATGTAAAACACAAAGCCCCAAACCCTAATCCAAACCCTAAATCCAAAGCCTTAAAATTAAAACCCTAATCTAAAATGTTAAATAAAAATTTAATCCAAACCTTAAATCCAAACTCTAAAACCCTAATCCAAAATTATAAATCCAAAGCCTTAAAACCATAAATCTTAAACCCAAAAACTGAAACCCTAATTTAAAGTGTTAAAATAAAAACTTAATCCAAACCCCAAATCCAAATCCTAAATCTAAACCTTAAAATTTTAATGCAAAGCACAAAGCCCTAAACCTTAAATCTAAGGCCCTAAAACTAAAACCCTAATTTAAAGTGTTAAAATAAAAAATTAATCCAAACCTTGAATTTAAACTCCAAAACCCTAATCCAAAACCATAAATCCAAAACTTGAATGTGATGCTCACCTATAGATCATGCATGGCACACAATGGTGGGTGCCACTAATAACACCAACTTGTCAAACTCAGCCAAAATGAAGTTGGTTAAAGTTTTGAACAACTTTAATGTTGATCACATAGTAGCAAGCACATCCCAAACTCCCACACTTGAATGCATTGAGTGACCGAGTGACCCGTGCCCTCTTCTAACTCATTGGCATTGAACATGTCAAATGAATTGGCAACAACAATTGCAATTGTTAAAGCGCACTATTTCTGTCTATCCATGTCTACAAACATCTCATGCATCCCATCGTCACTTGAGGATGAAGAGCTAGAACTATTTGATCTAGAAGTATTAAAACTATCTTTCATAGAACTAGAACCATGGTTTGAAGATGAAACCATGATCTTCAAGAGAGAAAATCCTTCAACTTGAGTGAGAAGTGAAAGAGAGAAAAAATGAGTGAAAGGTGTTCCCACTTATATAGTTCCCACCCATAAGACAAAACATATTGAAGCAAAGGTTATGGAAACCTTTTTTGCACAAGGTTGAAGACTTAGATTTGGATGGCACTCTTGGTTGAGGGGTTTAATTATGAGTAGGGATAAGGATTAAAAGTTTTGATTATGATGTCAAACTAGGATTTTAACAGCCCTTATGATAAGTCCTATGTAAGACCCTAGGTACCCTTTCATCTAAGTCAAATTTACTTAAGTAACTCCCTATGTAATCCTTAAATAACCTCTTTTGTAAGCCCATAAGTAGCCCCTTACATATCCCATTACTTACAAAGTCCTCAGGCATCCCAACCAAGATAGACAATTAAGTGGTCTCTAAATATTCCTTAAATAGTCCCCTATGGAGCCCTTAAAATAACCTCATAAATATTCCTAAACTCTTAAAAAGTCCTCAGGTAATCTCCTAAATAAGGCCTATGTAGCCCCCCATAAATAGTCCCTAAGTATCTCCTACCATAAAATATCATTAGTTAGTCCCTAAATAGTTCCTTAGGTAACTCTTGATAACTCCTTAGGTAACTTGTACTCAAACCCATGGCTTGGTAGTCTATATATAACTAGGTAGGTGCACCTACCCCAATTCACCACATATAGTAGCCCCTGGGCTGCGGCCACAAAAGTAGACTGTTGTGTGGTAAAAAAAGTGATTACAGTAGTAACTTTGGAAGACTATATCTTATGTTTGCAGGGTTGGTCCTGACTTTTATGCACTTTAAGGATAGCTGAAAAACGCAGGATGAGAGGGACATGCAGGATCAAAGGCAGGCTAAAACGCAGGATTACTTTACGGATAACTTTAACGACATAGTAGAGTTATCCGTAAAGTAAGAAAAACACAGCACCAGAACCCTGAGTTTGGTCATACACCAAAACAGGGTTACTTTGCATATAACTCTAGTAACTTGGCTTTTCTGAGATATAATTGAATGGTACCAATACTGGGGTTATGTGTTTAAGAAGAATGGGGGAGGATTAAATATAGCAAAGAAATATTTGTTTGAATATGGGCATTGACATAAACTCAATAAGTGCTTCTTTCTGTAAAACACTTGAGACTGGAGATGTACTACATGAGCGGGTTTAGGACCGAAACTATGTATGTTTACTACATAGTTATGAAATCTATGTTTTTGGTTGTAAAACTATCCTCCCAACCTACTATTGGTTATGCAAACCTCACCATTCTCCTTCCATGAACTACGCATAAACAACACCAAAACTATTCAAAAACCAAAAAGCTTTTCCAAAATCAAAACTTCCATTCTCACAACTTTGTATTCCTATCATAACTTCGTACAAAATGAAGGTGTTTCTCAAGGTCACAAACACCTCCTTACATACTAACCAAATGGAAATTACTCAAGAAACTTCCCAAAACCTATCCACCACATGGTTCCCCAAATAATCAAAAGAAAACAAAATCACATGGTTCCCCATGTGATTCCACAATTAATCACAAGAAAACAACATCACATGGTT
>Ga0116231_10011390_pt1 | contig 13706 bp, 5 predicted proteins | sample S1TSphgellanicum_2_FD_89695 | JGI IMG/M metagenome (GOLD analysis project Ga0116231, IMG submission 89695) | Host-associated microbial communities from peat moss isolated from Minnesota, USA - S1T2_Fd - Sphagnum magellanicum MG | ecosystem: Host-associated > Plants > Peat moss > Unclassified... | reverse complement strand
TTTTTTGACAAATAGTGGGACATGAACCCAATGAGGGAAAAAAAAGATTTCTTTTTTGTCAAATAGTGGGACATGAACCCAATGAGGGAAAAAAAAGATTTCTTTTTTGTCAAATAGTGGGACATGAACCCAATGAGGGAAAAAAAAGATTTCTTTTTTGTCAAATAGTGGGACATGAAGGAACCCAATCAAGGATAAGGTTTCTTTTTTTGTCAAATAGTGGGACATGAAGGAACCCAATGAAGGAAAAGATTTCTTTTTTTTTCAAATAGTGGGACATGAAGGAACCCAATGAAGGAAAAGATTTCTTTTTTTTTGTCAAATAGTGGGACATGAAGGAACCCAATAAAGGAAAGGACAAGATTTCTTTTTGTGAAATACGGATAATACTCAAGTATATTCACAGCTTGTGATACGATAGGAAGTTGTTTACTTACATGAGTGCCACTCATCTAATCATTTTATAATGTAAAAGATTCAGTGGAAATTGTCCCCCAAGGCATTTATTGTTGGCCTTGGCTTACCAAGGGCAAGGATATTGTTGTGTTTTAGATTCATTATAGAGTATAGTAGCTTAATGGATTTTGGCCCCTACTAGGTAATAATAAATAATAGGTCTATTTTTATATGAGGATTTTTGAAAGATGATATTTTGGCTGGTGTTGAAACTTGAGATTAGTTATTATAGAGTTATAATAATATCTTGAAGGATTTTGGTATCTTTTAAAGGATTTTTTTTTTTAAATTTGGGTTTTTTTTTTTTTTTGGGTTTGCATTGTGAAATATTTGAGTTTCCATAATTCTTCTTTTGCCTTTCAGATGCTTTTTAATGTAAATGGCAAGGCCAAAATGTGACACACCCCTTGTTTTTCTTTTCTATGATGTGTTCATAAAGTGGTAGCCCAATATTTTAGGAAAAAAAATCAACTTTAAATTTTTTTTAAAATTACACTTAAACTTCAAAAAAAATAAAAATCAAACTCTTAAAAAAATTCCCCCTTTTAAAAAATTTCCCTTTTTTTTCCCCCTATTTTTCTCAATTCTTTCTGTTTCTTTTTTTCATCTCTGTTATTTTTCCACAGGGGATGTGTTTTATCCCTCCTTCTTCTTCTTTTTCCTTTTTTTTCCTCAATTCTTTTATGTTTCTTTTTTTATTTAAAAAATATTTTTCATGGAGGATGTGTTTTTCTCCTTTCTTTTCTTTTCTTTTTCCCTTTTTTTTCAATTCTTTCTGTTTCTTTTTTCTTTTTGTTCTAGTTAAGTTTTTCACCTCTTTTTTTCTTTCAAGGAGGATTTTTTTAATCCTTCTTTCTTTTTCTTTCCCTTTTTTTTTTCTTTTCATTTTTCTTCTTTTTTTTTCTCTGATCTTCTTTCTTCTTCTTTTTTCTTTCTTCTTGGAGACTGTGGTCATCCCAGTGATTGTTTTTGCAACCATTTTTCTATTTTTTAAAAATTCGCAAGCAACATGGTGAAGGGAACTTTAGGAAAAATTCCCAAAAAATCACCACATTTCAAGGAAATTTTTTTTGAAATTGCAAAAAATTTCAGAGGATTGGGGCAGATTTCTAGCTTTCTTCTTTTGAAATTGCCATATTTAGCTAATAGGTTCTAGTGGTTAGCCAACATGTAATAGGATTCCCTAGATTTTTTAATTTCTTATTTGTCTTGTAGCCAGATTTGGCTAAACTCAGTTGTGGCTGATTGTCACTTTTGGGGCAACATAAGAAAATTGAAAAAAAAAAAGGACACCACATCAATCCTCAATTTTCTTTTCTTTTCTTTTCACTATTTTTTTTCCCTTATTTTTAATTTCTTAATTTCTCTTTTTCAAGTAGGATGTCGTCACCTTGGCTATGGTGATGAATGAGAATTAAAAGATAAAGTGGAAATGAAATTAAAAAATTAAAAAAAATTGTTGAAAAGGATTAGGAAGTTAATTGAAGTTTAAGAAGTTTACTTAAGAACTTAATTAAATTGTGTCATTTTTATTTATTTTTCAATTTGTAGGTTATTTGCTGAATAAGCAGGGTGAAAAAAAGGGTGCAAAGAAGAAGAAAAAAATTACCGGGTGGGAATGGTGAGAACTTTGGGGAGGACGGAGGAGGCGACTATCGTAGGAGTGGCGAAGGTTGTTCGCCACCAAAGGTGAAATAAGATTTTCCCTTTTGAAGCTTTGCCGGTGCGATGGGCGTAGTATGCCAACAATTTGCACCATGGTCTTTAGCAAAACCAAAGGTTTCTACTTGAAACTAAATGAAGTGGCAATTGCCTCGGTGAGGTCTTGCCTTCGACCATGGTGAACCAACACCCTCATTAGGACCTTCACCTTTTGGAGTGAGGCCTTTTAGTGACCGTAATAAGCCCCAAAAAAAAACATTAGATTCAACTCGAGGATTTCAAGACCTTGATTTAATAATCTAAGCATGGGATATTTGTAATATTTGGAAGTTATTTAAATGAAATTTGAGATTTTTACCATGGTTCCAAACACGAGGATTGATTCACCCAAGGACTTGCCTTCACCTCAAGGAATGGTTTGCATGCTTCTTCCACCTCTCTCCCCAAAAGAGGGAAATGAACTAGCATTCACCTCAATGAATTGAAGGCCTCCACATTAGTGAAAGATTTGCATGCTTCTCCACTTCCCCAATAACATGGGGAAGTGAATTGGTAGAATTCTTACAAAATTGTAAGGTACCTTATTAATTAATTATTTATTTATTTTTCATTACACTAAAATATAGGGTATGTAACATTTTGTTATTACATTCGGAACTTAGTTTTTGCATTTTGATTCTTCCATTTGAGTTTGTATGTTTATGTTGCGAATTTGAGTCGAAGCTACTCGTTTTAGTTCTTTTGTTTGAGCTTTCTTGAATTGTGATTTTTATATTTGACTAAAAATAAAATAAAAATAAAAATAAAATTGTAGTTTATAATTTTAGGTTGAGTTCATTTTTCATTTTTGGAAATGTGTAGGAACTTTGTTTTTAAACAACTTCTTCAATATCCAATTAGGATGAAAAAAAAGCATGATGAGGGATGAAATTCATCCATTATTATTGATCCTTATTATTGTACATGGCAAGGCCACAGTGTGACACACAATAATTATGGCAACTCAAATATTTCACCATGGCCAAAATATAATCTTCAGAAAAAATCCTCTGAAAGAAACCAAAATCCTTCAAGATATTATTATAACTCTATAATGACTAATCTCAAGTTTCAACACAAGCCAAAAAATATCATCATCTTTCAAAAATCCTCATATAAAAAATAGACCTATCATTTATTATTACCTATAGTAGGGGCCAAAATCCCTTAAGCTACTAGGTATACTCTATAATGAATCTAAAACACAACAATATCCTTAAGGGCCTTGGTACCAATCAATGCAAGGGCCAACAACAAACCATCATAAACTCATGGTTTCTCTCATTTGGTTCTTTCATGAAAACTGTGAGTTCGTTGAAGCTTTTGAAATAATTAGCCACAATAATGATAATAAGAGGTTCTTCAAAATGTTTGTGGCCAAATTGGAGCCTTTCTTTGGCTTGATTTGTTTGATTTGTTTCCATACCTCTGCTGATTTTTATGAGCATTTAGGGATCAATGGAAGATAGATTCAAGCTGCATTTGTATTTTTTGCTGGGTATCTCAATCTGGAGTTGCACTGGTAGCAATTCTAATATCTCCTAACAACCAAAAAAAACAAACATCCACAGAAGCAGGCACAATGGGTAGCAGAGAATTCCTTTCAGAGAAATCAAGGAGCACATCAGCTGAGCTGCATGAATGGTGGAGACTTTTGCTTGTTACTACTGCCAGCACCCAACTGTAACTCCATGGACTGCAATTGTTTGTCAGGATCAAGTTCTCCCCCATGACGCACGAGTATAACATCTCTGATTCTAAAACATGCATTGCATTATTGCTTTATCCATAGGCTTGCAATTCACAATCTAGAAAAAGGAGATGGGTGAGACAATGTGTTGATCGAGTGATCAAATGAATTGCTGGGTTGGGTGGATTTTTGGTCAAAACTTCTTGAGTCTACTGCACAGGTATCCAGGGTGTGGATTGCCCACCAGATGTGTATTTGGAGTCTCAGTAGAATGCATGGGGGGAATGTGGTGACTGCACTTCCATGGAAGCTTGTCTGCCAGATGTATCAGCATGCTTTCTCCTCTTGAATGGAGTCCCCAGTTCATGTGACTTGTTGAGATCATCATCATCGCCACACATTTCATGGAGCAAGCAAGCTGCCTACCATAAAATTCGCCTACATTGAAAAATCTATTGCAATGATAGCTTGTTGTTCTGACATCCAAATGAGTAAAAAAAAAATCCTCTTTTGAGCTCTACTTATGTCCCTGCTCTTTGGGTGTATAGAAACTGAATGATCCACAGTTTAGAACCGAAGCAAGAAATCATCAACGATAGATGATGCATTGAATGAATGTGGGTTGGGGAAATTCAACAATTGATGAAAATGGAATCCTTGTTGACAGGCAAGATATCCTAGATGTGATGGAATAGTTTCTAATTTGAAACTAATTTCTTATTGAAATAAAGAAAGAGAACCACCTAGTTTAGAGAGTGACCAAATTTTGGTGGGCTCTCACCATTGAAGTCATGGAACCTAAGTAGAGTGTCTCTTAACGCCAACAATTTGCTATGCTAGGGAAGCACTTGGTACTTGGGTTTTGTTTTGGCAACTAACAATGCAACAAGGTGTCATTAATGGTGCAACTAATCACCAACACAACTTGTCCATGTATCACATTCAAGCCAAAGTTGTTATAGCATTTTATGTTACACAATTGATCGAGGAATGCTTTCAATCGAGTTGATGATGAGAGCAAATGATGAGGCATACAATTGGAAATTGTACCCATTCATGTGGAATACTTTCACGAGAGTTTTTCAAGTGTTGAATGATCGCTTCCAAAAAGCATGACAATTCTTCCCTATGCTAGTAAGTTCCAATTGGCAAAAAAATCAATATATGGACATGTGTTGATGATTGTTGTTTGGATTTGTCCAAAGTTTATGGTTTCAAGTAGTCATATATACATATGTAAGTAATTCAAAAAATAAAATGAAAAGTCACACGTGCCTTTTGATGTTCATGTTATATGATAAAAATTGAAATTCACACAAATAATGATGAATTATTGGAAACCACATGGGACATATAAGGGAAATTAAAATGGGGGTGGAGGAGAGATTATTAAACCCTCCATCTCCTTCACCATTATTATTTTTATCCCTTTTTCACATTTTCAAAATGAAGCTTAAATTAAAATTATTTTTTAAAAAAAACTATCAAAATACATTTCATAAATCCAATTTTTTATTTCCAAGTCCACAAGATTTTAATACATAACAATATTTGGTCAACAACCATGTAGTTTCACAAGAAAATGTTCAAACAATCAAATTTAACAAGAATGACATTTCAATGAGTATCCACAACATGAGCAACTATATTCAACAATAAGATGACAATATGAAACATTTTAAGAATTTGCATGAAAGTGATTGCTTTTCTATTTGTTGATGACACTAAAAACCCTAGAAATGAATTAGAAAATATTAATAGAATTTTGAGGAGTAAGTAGTTAGTTGCACAAGGCTTGCAATTTGAAGCTCATAAGATTATTCATTTAAAGGTCTATGAACTTATGAAGATGTGCCCTTTAAGATTTTTGACAAGGAATTGAGGTGGTGCTGGTGAAGTTAATGGAAGATAGTGAATTAAGATGGGATTGATCTTGATTTCAATAGGTAAGTCCTAGTCATGGTCTTATATTACACACAAGGAATGCATTGGCATTAATGTTTAAATTGCTTTCAATTGTTTCAATGTTCAAATTTAACCAACTTATTGGGATAACAATTATTCAAATTAAGCATAATCATGGGAAAGGTACCCTCCCCCAACGAACCAAGGAAATATATATGATTTTTTTCATTATCTATCAAAAGTAGAATTTACACATGACAAACTTAATTGTTCAAAAAATCTAACAATTCAAATTAGGATAATTTGCATGGTGGTGATGATTTTTCACGTGTACATTGTCATGCATCAACAATTTAGTTTTAAACCATAAATGCATAAAATGTTTAAATAAGCTTTTATAAACAACTTGAAATTTTTTTTGCATGATTATTTCCTTTGCATATACAACCTACACCTAGGACTATAAATTTCGAGATCAATGAATACAAATAATCAACCAAATGGCCAAAAAAACATTTCTCTTCTTTATAACCCCACAAAAGGATTCATGTGGCTTTCAAAATTCTTCATATGGTTTATAATTTAATCAAGTTCATCAAATGAACATTATTGAACATAGATAGAAACATTATTTATTTTATAAATAAATTTGAAATTAAATGTATTAATTAATGCATTCCTTTTGATTCCTTATAAAAATTATTGCAATAAAAACAAATGGCATAGTTATTTTGAAACATTCAAAATGACATTCATAATATATGTATATAATTTTTTAATTTTTTCAATATGACGCTATTCTAATTGTAGGCACATAACAATACATATGATTGTAATGTAATAAATATTACAAAAAATCAAGGTTGTCCTATGTACTAATCTTTTTTAATACCGTTACCATGATTATACTCAATTGTATGAAAGCTTGCAAACATAAATTTAACATCCCTTTTCCACATCCCAAGTTGTTTTCTTGTTAGAGATTGTCAAACCTTCCTTATTTCAATAACTTGTTTGAGTTAAAACTCTCAACATTCATTCCATTATTGAATAAAAGATGAAATGTCAAGAGGTCATTTGATTAGGAAATCTCTTTTAAAACTAGTTGGTTGAAAGGTTCAAAACTTGGAAGGAAAATAACATGGGCTCGTTCAAGGTTAGAGTTCCAAAAAGGGATGTCTAATTAAAAAAAGATTAAAAAGGACATTTTAGATTTTCATAGTGTTTAACATATCACAAGTATGGTTTGTTGTTGTGTTCCTAAAATTGAAAGATTAAGAGATCAAGATTTTTTTTTAAATCAATAATTATTGGATGTTGTATAAAAGTCTTTTTGAGTCCTTGATTGATTTATAGTTAATTGTTGTGATTACAATTTTTTATAAAAGTACTCAAAAGGAATGCATAAAATGATGTAATTGATTTCATAAATGTTTTACAAGAAAGACGTGTTTCCTTTTATGCAACTATATGTTCATTAAGTCAATTTGATGAAAAAATAAATCATTAATTTTTTTTCAAAGTCTTCAAATTTTGAAGCAATGGGTTGCGAAGGAAACGATTCTTTTATTCAATCATTTGCATAGTTATTTACATTCATTAAGTTCAAAATTTTGAGCTCTAGATACATGTCACATGTGCAAGAAATAATCATGCGAAAAACCATATTTAGTTGATTTTTAAAATTCACTTTGACATTTATATGTTTTTACTTGTAAACCAAAATATTCATGCACAATTATGTATGCACATGAAAAATCACCATTGCCAAATGAATTATTTTATTTTCAACTATTCAATTTTCATCAACTAAATTTGTTTCATGAAAATGATATTTGTAAAAGTAGCCCTAAGAAAGTCTTGGGGTCCTTTTTCCTTTTTTTTGGTAACCCAACCTTGAATACACCCACATTCTTAATGAGGTTGTTATATTGCTATCCAACAAATTAATTGAAAGTCTAAGTATTTCAAGAGAAGAAATCATGTCAAATGAAAAGGACACATTTTCATTGAAGTTTTTTTTGTGAAGTGAAAACATTTCTTGGAATTTAATGTTGAGAATTCCTAAATTACTAGTACTCAAAAGTTTTTATTAACATGACCTAGTTATTCCATTGAAATTTTGTTTTGCCCATTAAGACCTCTCATACTTAGTCATCCTTACACAAGATTTTCTTGTTTCTTAATTTCTTGTGTTATGTGGATGTTCCTTTTATTGTTCATGTGTGTTTGTATGCAATGATAATAGCACCTCTAGGTTTCTTTCAATAATAAAATCTTGTTGGACTTGGAACATTGTGTCTACCTAGTAGAGTTAATCGCTATTAATGTTGTCATATGTCATAATTTAATATACTCACACACACCTAATGTTCCTTTCATAGATAGATATTAAGTCTTTTTACACAAAATCTCGCTAGCTTAATGTTATTTCTAAGAAACTTAGTATCCCTTTTTTTTTTTTTCCATTTTATTGTTTTTATTTCACGACTACAATTAGTTTTGATGGAAGGAATTGTTTTAAGAGCTTCTTTAGAAAGTGGCATGACATGGCATCACATTCAATGCTTACAAACCACATTACTAAAGACATGGTGTAAGCTAGATAAGTTCAACGGAGAAATTTTTTTATGGGGTCATGTTCCATGTTAAAAGGTTGTTAGGGATAATTGATGAAATAAAAAAAGAAGTAATAGGAGATGATAATCAAACTATTTGTTTACACAAATATACTATATGTCAAGATAATTTGTGCTTTTATAAACAACAAGTTCTTATGACAAATAATGGCATGCTAGATTGCTTGCCAAATGGGATGATAACTATGCACAATTTATGAGCAAAATGTTGTTGAAAAGCTTTAGTTATTATTTCATTAGTTCTTTGAGCTTTACATGAAGCCAAACAATAATATTGTTAACCACATTAACGTGATTGAAATTTTGCCACATCAACTTAATGATATTGGGGAGCCAAATGCTATTTGATCAAACTATGACAATTAAAATTTTGTATACCTTGCCACACAAAGCACGGAGGGTGAGATAAAATGAACCATTGAACTAGCAAACCATTGAAAATCTCACATTTTGGTTATTGAAAGAAGAGAATTGGAATCACATCCATGAAACAATTGATGGGATTGGAGACCATAAGGCATTTTTTTGCTCACATACCAAGCTCTAGCCATGCACATAAGGTAATTTTGACATAAAACAAAAAGAAACATGCATAATGAATTGCAAAGTTCAAACATAAAACCAAATGTAATTATTGTTGTAAGAAAGGGCATTGGGAGAAAGAGCGCAACAAAAGGAAACAAGTGTGTTGAAGCCAAAAAAAAAAAAAAGACAAATGTGACCATTGCTAGTGACTTTGAAAATGAAAGTGCATTGTTTTTTACAAGTGTAGCCTTTAACAATCACCACCTTCCAAAACTTTTTTGTCATGAATGTTTAGTATGTTGATGAAAAGGTGGTTGATTGCATGATAGACAAGATTGAGTGGTTTGAAGAAATTCTACTTGAAAAATGGCCAATTATGATGGTTAATAATCATAAACTCTAAGTTTACCAAATACAAATGGAATCATTAATTTTCAACAATACAATTGATGGCATATGTTTCACAAGTGTTATATGTGACATAGCTAAAGAAGAATTGTTTTTATATTTGTTGGGTTGTTGATAAATTTGTGACCATTTACATGCAAGGAGAATGCCACCTTATGAATCAAGATGGGCATGGCAAGATTGTGTTGATTGCAATCCAAATTGACAAACTTTATGAAAAGCAATTCAAAATTGATGTTCCAAGCAGTCACATCAAGATGTAGTTTGTTAGAGCACTTCAAACATTCAAGTATGTCAATGGTTTAAATTCATGGAATCACTACAAGAATTCTTGATTTATTTAATTGCAACATTGGTCAAAATGACATCTCACAACTTGACAAGTCAATTTTGACATTCTAGTTTGATTGAGTGTTTTGGATAGATTTTTTTTACTAGGGTTTTTTAATTGGTCAAAAAAAAGATGGCAACCAAAAACAACTTATAATTTATAGTTATTTTAAAGAAAATATGTCCAAATTATTATTCTTTACCTTCCTACCTACCTTAATAAATATTCCACAAAATATTATTTATTTATTTACCTACCTATCCTAGCTAAGCATGTAAAGTAGGCTACCTAGCTAGTTAGGTTGCCTAGGTAGCCTAGTTTAGGTAACCAAGATAACCTTCACTGATGCAACATTTTTTTTAATGATAAAGTTTTGCCAAATTTCAACTTGAAAAACATGATTTTGACCTATGCAAAGGATTTTTAATGGAAAAAACGGATCAAATTTGCAAAATTTTGAAAAACAATTCCAAATCGCCAATTTTTTATGATAAGTTCCAATGTTTCTTGTTTTAGAAAAAATTCACAACTTGACAAAAAAGAATTCAGAAAATAAAAAAATAATGAAATTTTGTCATTTTGGTATTTTTGGTCATTTTTTAGAATAAAAAAACTAAATTAGCCACTTCCGGACCTAGGCACTTCCTAGGTCACCAATTGTAAAAGCACTTTTGTAGAAATGCCATAGTCCACCTAGGACCATGACATTTTATGCTAATTAATGTTGGGGATCTTCACCATTGGACCTACTCAAGAAATTTGAAAAAAAAAAAACTTGATAAGCTCCCATAGGTAACCAAGAATCTATGGTTTTTTTATAGTTTTTTTTTACTTGCGTACATAATACGTAACCAAAAATGGCTAAATCATTTTCAGGTGATCACCATTTTGACTACATCACAAAACCCTTAAAAGAAACCCTTCACCCATGGGCTGCTTAACACTCGATGAGCTATTTTACATGACAAAAAATTCAATGCAACATTCAGAGAGGAAGGCTTTTTGTGAAATTTACTCACCTCTCTTCTCTGAAAACAAGTGTTCAACGAGGAAAAAATAATTGTGCACTATAACATGCCCTCTAGTTACACTACAAAAAAAATGTTCAAGAATTTTAGGACATTTTATTATAAAATGTGTGATTTTATCATTCACAACCAAATTGGTTGAATAGAGCCTTGAATTGAATAGAGTTATCCGTAAAGTAGCCCTGTCTTTATCTTGTCTTTGGGCCTCCTTTCACCCCCCTGGGCCCTATCCTCTCTTTCAGTGGTATCCGCAAAGTAAAGACATTTTATTAAGTCTCGGTATGAAATGATGAAACTCAGCATTTAATGCACAAGGTTCGAGACTAATTATAGTAGTTGTACAGTTAGGAGAAGTGAAAATATCTGTAGCAGCAGTGAAGGGAGGCGCCCAGGAGAAAGGAAAGAAACAGGATGAAACTCAGTTTACCACCAAAATTGATGGTTTTATGCGTTTCATCCCCTGTTGTTGAATGCTAATGTACTTTTTTCGCAGGTTTTTTTAAAAATCTCACCCTGTGCCTGACCAAACTCAGGGTTCTCGTGCTGTGTTTTTCTTACTTAACGGAAAAACTCTAATGCCCAGCAAGAAATATAGTTTTTGCCTTGATCATAGTAATGGGTAGGTAATGGTTGCAGAGAGTACCTGTAAAAGCGTACTGACAATAGTAGTAGTCTAGTAGTAATTAATGGAGATCTGACAAATAGAAATTGGAAGACATGAAGATTCAATCCCTGGCTCCTCCTCCCACTGTGACTGAAACTTATTAAGGTCAATAGAATTTGGTGGCTTTTGCGCGTGTTGGAAGCTTAATTAAATTCAGGCGGTTGTTGAAACGGTGCAGGGAGAAGGACTATATTACCAGTTGCGACATGGAGCACGGATGGATCGTGATACGTAAAGACTAAAGTACTTATCTCTCTCTCTCTCTCTCTTATTACTACTACATGGGATTTGGTTCCTGACGCTCCCATGACTGAATGACTGACTTTTACTTGCCACTCTTGCAGGTTTTCTTTTGTTGTAATCTCTTATCAGATCAGCGTTGTTTTGTGGAACTTGCAGGCTCTGCGTTGCTGCTGTTGCTGCTGCTCCTGCGCACTACTAGTGAAGATCTAGTGGTGAAGATCAACTTCTTCTAGCTTCTTCTTTTTCTTCTTTTCCAGCTCCTCTTCTTCTTCTTATGTTCTTGTATGGTTTCTTTCTTTCAAATGGTTCCTCATTATTTATTTGTTTGTGTCAATGTTAAGTTTAATTTGAACATGAAATTTGATTTATATCATGAACATGAAATATCAGGCACATGTTCTTTTCTTGTCTTTTCATATTCATGTTATTGATGGGTAGAGAAGAGAAAAGAAGTATGATATTACAAAATGTGGGTGCAATTCATTAATCCTTGTTCAATTCATTATTTTTCAACTAGTTCTCGTTTGTTAAGACTAGTGAATTCATTCAAAATCCAGTGAAATCATTTGAAGTACATTGACACTTTAGACTAGTGAATTCATTCAAAATCCAATGAAATCATTCGACATACAGAGACACTTTTTGTTGCAGTGATGATTTGGAAGAAGGAAAAAAAGAAGTGAGATAGTTAAGCTTGAAAATGAGGTAGTTGTTTTTGGAAATTTGTTACAAAGACGTAAAATAGTGGAAATTTTCTTTTTCAAATCGTTCATCGTTATTTATGTCAATGTTAAATTTGATTTTTGAATTGATATAAATATCATGCACATGTTAATTAATTTCTTGCCTTTTCATATTCATGTTGATGGGTAGAAAAGAGGAAAGAAGTATGGTGATTTTCAAGGAAAGAAAAGTGAGATAGTTAGGCTTGAAAAAAATGATGTAGTTGTTTGTGAAATTGTTTGTTGAAGATGTAAAGAAGCGGAAGATTTTGGTTTGTGATTTTAAAATATATTTCATCACAAAATATATTTCACCAAAAAAATCACTGATTTGAAGATGTAGAGAAGTGGAAGATTTGGCAAAATCTGGCTATATATGCTAGAGATGAAGTAGAAAACTTTAATCATCCTTCTATATTTTTGGCTACACATTGAAAAAATAAAATATTAAAATATTGTGATTTTTACTAATTTTTTCCCCCCTTGCTTCTAGCTATTGAAAACCTCCTAAATCATTTAATTTTGGAATTTTTGGAGTTTTAAATTCTCTTTTTGGCAGCATTTCGCCAATAATAGAAAAGGCCACTTCTTATGGCATTTGCTTCCCTTTCTCTCTGCTCAATAAAAGTAGTCCAACTACTTCTATAAAGTCATTCTAGATATGTTACAGGCTGCAAATTTTTTGAGGGTGAATTTTCGCAATTTTTTAACCTGAAAAATATTATTTCAATATATACAAATGATTTTTTTAAAATGGCCCTAATTCAGCAGCTTTCTGCATCCCAGGTTCCTCAAAAAATATAGAAGAGTCTTAAATTTTTCTACTTTCATATCTGGTCATAGCCAAATTTGGCTAAATATTCCTGTGAAAGATCGCCAATTTGGCTACATCACAAAATTGGGAAATTAAATTAAATTAAATTAAAAAACCCCGGTTTAACTAGCAAGCAGGTAATAAATCAAGTTCCATAATTTGTGTTATAACTTTATTATTGGGTACACTGGGTATCCAAAGTTTGGTTGTAACTTACGGGCATGTTCATCCAATGATTTTCATCCATATAATATATATATATATATATATATATACCCAGATTATCATTGTACATGATTGGATTCGGTGGGGATGAAAATCATTCTTTAAATTGTCCATTTTTTGGCCTCGCCTACCAAGGCAAGGATATTGTGTTTAGATTCATTATAGAGTATACCTAGTAGCTTAAGGGATTTTGGCCCCTACTAGGCAATAATAATAATAGGTCTATTTTTATATAAGGATTTTGGAAAGATGATATTTTGGCTTGTGTTGAAACTTGAGATTAGTTATTATAGAGTTATAATAATATCTTGAAGGATTTTGGTTTCTTTTAGAGGATTTTTTTGAAGATTAGGTT
>Ga0116231_10011389_pt1 | contig 13710 bp, 12 predicted proteins | sample S1TSphgellanicum_2_FD_89695 | JGI IMG/M metagenome (GOLD analysis project Ga0116231, IMG submission 89695) | Host-associated microbial communities from peat moss isolated from Minnesota, USA - S1T2_Fd - Sphagnum magellanicum MG | ecosystem: Host-associated > Plants > Peat moss > Unclassified... | reverse complement strand
TATATATATATATATATATATATATATATATATATCATTGAATTCTTTAATTTTATACAACATGGTTAATGTGTTCGCCTAAAAAATCTAATGAAATCCCTTTTTAAAACGTTTCTTATATTTCTTAAAATTTAATGTGATGTTTCTTGTGGGTCTACCCAATCATACTTCCACCCATTTCTAATCACATCATTGAAAACAAGAGAAGAATAATGGTGTTAAAAATTTGAAGTTTTATTCAATAGAAAATTTCCGTAAAAGGTACCTAGTAATTTCATATGCTTTTTAAAAAATTTCCAACTAACCACTTGAGATTTTGTAACTTTTATACTTCTTAGCCTTGTTCTATTCATTTACAAATTGTACCAAAAATGTTTTTCGAAGGGTTGTGGCTTTTTTTTAATAACATTTCATTTATAAGGGTCCCATCTTTAAAACATATCTATTCACATAACAAATTATTAAATAATAATAATTTCAAGTTAATTCAAGTGCACATTGACAATATTCCCTCATTAAATAATTTTAACTAAGGGCTTTCAACACCACTCAAATGTTATAAATAAAACCAAAAAATATAAACATTGTGCATTTCTCCCAAATAATGTTTGACAAAATCATGGGGATTAATGATGTGATTTATTTATGCAACATTGCTTAGGATGAATGACAAAACGACCTAATTCACAAAATAATCTCGAAGACATGTGATAATGTATCACAAGAAACAAACAATGATTAATCATTTTTGCTTAAACGTGTCATTTGAGCCATGTCCAAAATTAAATCGTTGTCATCCATAAATAATGGTTTTTCTCAAATTTGTGAGTACATTAGGTGGGTTGACAATTATGCACAAAAGATTTAACCAAACTTGATTAAAACTTTTCACTCCTCCATGATGTAGGTCACAAAATTCGAACAATTTAGACATGTGCATAATCAAAAGCTAGGCTTGAGAAAAAAAAATTACCTACTTGAACCATGCTAGTAGAGTAGCTTCAAGCTTATGGAATTTTGCTCCTTAACTCTATTCACAATTTTGGAAGTTTCATTAGTGATTTGACCTAATTTTTCAAAATCCTTTGGCACTTGGAGAACTTGTGTTCCTTTTCACTTGTTTATTGAACTTCAAAATTGAATTCATCAACAATTGTGTTATAGGTCCATGAAGCATGAACTTTATGAATGGAGATTAACTCCTCTTGAATTGTCAAATTGGTTTGTTTCCTTTTGTTATTTGTTTCCATTTTGAAAAACCATTAATATACCACATGGCAAAAACATAATCATGGGAAAAAGGAGCAATCACTAGTCAATGAAGGGCAACAAATCCAATGCAATAATTGACCTGAGAGAGGCATAAGGAACTTGAACATGATAGTACCATGATATCTATATTTCTAGAACTAGGGCCATGCTTACATGGGGTTTTAGCAAAAAAAATTCTTAATGCTCCTCAAGCAAGTGTATGTAAGATTTTTATTGGCATTCCTTAGAAACTAGTGTGAACCCTGTGCATAATGCACAAGTGTGTTATTTCAACAATGTTAACTGTCCGTGGCCACTGTTTGTCCAGAGTCACTGTCACAGACAGACGTAGTGAATTTATATATAAGATGATTGAAATTCAAGGTCCCAAATAAAACCTTTGCACCAAAAAGGGCCCCAAAAAAGAAAAAGAAAAAAAAAAGAGGTTTTGTATGATGACATTGAAAAACAATGCAAAAACATAGCCAAAAAGTTGCAAAAATACAGACAATTAACAAACCCTAAATTTGAAAAACAAATGGAGAAGATGCACTACAACATACTTCATAATTTGGTGGACAGAGACTGTAAATTTCTTATTTAATAATATGGCGTGCCATGGCGATGGTCGTCTCCAGATTGCATTGCAGAGTTGGGAGCTGCAGATCCGCTGGCGGTAATCTCAGGAAGGAAGGAAGGAAGCCTCGTAGTTGTCGTAGAGTGCAAGGCATTGAACCGATTGTTTTCTTGCATGTGTTTTTTTTCCTTCCCTCTGATGGTGTAATTGTGTAACGCCATCGTTGGAGTTTTTTTTGGTGGATTCTAGAGAGCGTTAGATCTCCTGTCACACATCCGTAGATTGTAGGTTTTGAGACAGAAAGGGAGCCGGACAGTTTGGATTGTCGGTTTTGAGAAGGAAAGAAGGGAGCCGAAAAGCTTAGATCGTCGGTTTTCGGAAGGAGCTGGGGTTAATTGGATTGTTTTGAGGTAATGTGAGTAGTACCTGGGGTTTGTTTTTTTGTCGTAGTATGGGCTTGGATACAAGCGGAGCTCGGTTTGAGGAGACGATGGCATCGGAGGCTGGTAATAGCACTAGTCCTGCAGGAAGATTGGTGGAATTTTGCCTCAGATCTGCTTGCCGTGATAAGCACAGTGTCGCGATATGGCGTCGACAACGGAGAACCCTGGCGAGACTTCCATCTCAGCTGGCGGAGCCTCTCTTCCATCGTCTGTTGCATTCGCATCTCCTCACGCCACCTCTACTCGAGTATGCAACTTTTGGTTTTGATTACTCCATCCTTTTTTATCTTTGAATTTGAAGCTAAAGAATTTTTGCAGATGGAAATGGAAGCAGTCGTTTTTCGTCTTGTATTTCACAAAGTGCATGTCTAGGGATGTGGCTCTCAAGTCCTCCAAAGCAGCCAATCACATTCATCGCAGTGATGACTTGAACGCACACACAATTGCAGGGTGGCGAAGAGCCCCGACCAGATGTGTTACTGCTATTGGCTTGTTATAGCCGCTGTCTATTTTCTTGGAACAATGAAGGAAGGGTCCAATTGTGTATGATCTCCATACATTCAAAGGATCATGTTTATGGTTTTTGCTTCCTTGCTTCTGGAATTGATGTGTGCAGGCTATTTCAACATAGTATTGAAGAAGCGGATCTGAGCGGGGAACTGAGTGTTGATGCAGAATGGATGGCATACATGGGAGGTTTCCACCACCTGCGCATTCTTCGTGCCACTGACTGCAGATCTCTGACTAATAATGCCCTTTGGCACCTTGTAGGTGTGATTTCTCTCCTTTGCTTTACAATAACAATGCATGGAAATAAGCGAGGGTTGTATTTGATCCAGGCTATCCTGCAAAGTGGAATTCCTGGTATTGGTTGGTCAATACACATTTGTAGGAACACATAGTGCTCTGGAGCTAGATCAACGTATTGCTGTCCACTTGGTGGTGACCTACTCTGCAGGTGGGTGGTTCATAGGCTCAAGGACCAACGGACTGCTGTGTTCCATAAGCTGATCAGAATTCTGAGTTTAGTAATGCGAATTCAGGTCTAACAAGCATAGAGGAGCTGGAATTAACTCGCTGCAAAAAGCTGAGTGATGAGGGTGTGTGTCACATTGTCTCACTGACCCAATTGAAGAAGCTTGGACTGGCTGAAACTGGCATTGGCACAAAGGGATTAGCGATGTTGCCAGTCCTCACAGCTCTCAATTACCTTGATTTGGGGGGCTGTCCTGTGACTGATGCCCATCTGTACTCTCTCCAGGTGAGGCTATCTTTTGTGTGCAATTCATTGCCTCAACAAGTTCAAGCATCTGTAGCAGGCATATGGAACAATCAACACAGTAGTCAATAGAAAAGCTCTGTGGTAGACTCCTATGAATGTGAAAGCAGTTCACTATCCTGTTGGGAAATCCATTTTTCATCAGTGTATTGATCCATTTCTGTTCCCATAGTCACCTAGACAACTGAGTTTTGAGTATAATACATCACACTTGGAATTCTAAGTGCTGGTCTCCTCAATCCTTTCATGGAGTAACCAGCACATGGCACTAAACAATGCTTTCTGATGTGGGTTTAAATTGCAGGCACTGGAGCAATTGGTACACATTGACCTCTGGGGTAGCAAGGTGTCCAATGCTGGTGCCGTTCATCTGAAGTCTTTCAAGTCATTGCAAATGTTGAATCTTGCCTTGACCAGTGTCACAGTCATCCCCCCACTAAGGTCACTCATATGTTTGAACCTTAGCAACTGTAGGATTGAGTCAATTTTCAAGGGTTGGGAAGAATCTGAGGTTCCTCTGAAAGAATTGTACCTCTCAGGAGCAGTGCTACTGTCAAGAGATGCAATTGTCAGCATTGGAACCACAAGAGTAACACTGTTGAACCTTTCTGAATCGAACTCCACAGGTGTAGATGGGCTCCTACTTATGCAAGAGCTATCCATGCTGGACCTCACCTCAACAAGGTTTTTTAATGATAGTGTCATGCATAGATTTGCTGGATTTGGGGGAAATCTCAGATGGCTCAGTCTGAGCAGGACAAATGTGGGATCCAAAGGTGTTGGGGCACTAGTGGGACATGTGCGACAGCTGGAGCAGCTCTCCCTCAGCTACACTTCTGTTGATGACCACGTCTTTGCACTCCTAGCTCTCATGCCTTCACTACAGAGTGTTAACCTCAGCAGCACCAAAGTGGAAGGTAAGGAAGAAACCAAAAGTTGCAGATTAAGATGCTGGGCTTCATGACATGGCTGAAAATGTAATAAGTGTATGTGGAGCAAAGAAGGGGCTCAATCTGGTGCTGAGAGGCCTTTGTAAGGAGAATTCACTAGATCAATGTTGGGCATCAATGTAGTGGTCCTGATTGTATCCAGGTTGTCAATTGTTTTATAAGCAAACTGATGAGCTAGAGTCCCAATTTAGGTCATTTCTGATGGCTGTAGCTTGTGGTGGCAGGGACTTTAGAAGTAGGTGCTGGAAAACAAACTTCAGTGCTTTCACACCTTCACCAACTTCCATCTCTGAAGAGGCTTGACTTACGAGACACAGGTATCCAAGACGGGAGCTGCATGGAGCTTGCAGCTCTGAAACAGATCACACACCTTTACCTCCGAAGTGATTTCTTGTCAGATGCATGTCTCCAGGCCTTGTCATCCTGCCCTAGCCTTTTGTGCTTGGGAATCCAAGGTGCAGTGGTGTCAGACACAGGTTTGCAGGAGTTCAGCCCTCCTTGCCTTTTGCAAGAGCTTGATCTCTCTGATTGTTGGCTTCTATCAGAAGATGCAGTTCTGAACTTTTGTGAAGCCTACCCAAGTATAATGCTTTGGAATGAGCGAAACCTTGTAAATATCAGCAAGTTGCCCAAAATTCAAACTCCTAGTAAGGAGTTTGCAGATGTGGTGAGTGGAGAGAAGGCTACTAGTTTTACCCGGGAAATGCAAAAGGCAAGGATACAGTCCAGGAAGGGCTCCAGTGGGCCTTTGAAAAAGGAACTTCCCAAGGCAAGAAAGACCACATCCACCAGTGGGACTGCTGGTGGCAGTAGCAGATCTGCAATTGTACTTGGTAAGTATGCAACTGACGTGCATATCTGGGTCACCTGCAGCTCTGGTCTGAGTACCTGTCACACTGTCAGCAATTCCATCTTTAGATTTCTGCATTCATAAAGGATGCACAGTCTAAATCTCACCAGAGTAGTTCACAGTCAATGGTTCAAGTCTTCTGCTGCAGGAAATCATCACACGAGTCTGTGGTTGTATGTTGTATCAGAGTAAGTTCATGGTCTTTGAAGGAATTTGTGTGTGAAGAACTTCTCTACTCAATGAACTGCTGCTATACCACCTTTACTTGGATCCCCCCAGGATTGTAGACACAATGGGTACTAGACAGAAAAAGAACCTTGTTACTTCTTAGAGGAGGAAAATTTCCAAGCAGTGGGTTGGTCATTTCTCATTCTTGTTCCTTCTTGTTGGTCTCAGAACTGAGAGTGAAAGTCCCAAGTCTAATAATGAGAATTTCCAGTTTGAATGGATGGGCCTGTTGTTTTCTCTGTGGCAGATGAGCGGTTAAGGTACACTATGAAGGAGCTTTACCATCTGCAACATGAACCTGCATCAAGTCTGTCCATCTCAGAAATGGGAATTGAATCCATGCTTGAAATTTTTGCGAGGGATTCTGTGTGAGTTGTGATCTGTACATGTGAATAAGATGTGAACACTGTGGAGCATTCCATCCTGGCATTAATCAAAACTCTTCCCCATCACTAGCTCAGTTGCAGAAATGCCTTTTATAAACATTATGGATGGATCTGCAGAAACATTCTGAGTGCCCTATACAACAGCTTACAAATGAGGGACTGTCTCCTGCCTTCTTGTTGTATTTGTTAGAAAAGCTCACCTGTCTTCTGATATTGCCCAGCCATGACATTTCTTGCAGGCCTCAGATTCCATGATAAGAATATCCAACTGTATGGTCCCTGGTGCCATCTCTACTTCTAATCATTGAGGGTTGCATCAACTACTGAGCCAGGGTGCACTCCTGTGTCTTCCCAAGTCTTGGAATCAGGTTACCTTGCTTTCACCTACAACCCAAATCCAAATCTAAAGACATGGTCTAGGCACAAAATAGATACAAGGATTCCAGATCATGAATAATGTGCAAGGATGGTCCTCTGAGGGATATGCAAATGTTGAGCTGTGCACAGCAAAGTATAATCCACCAGCAAATCCTGCATGATGCCAAATCCAGGTCTAACATGCTGGATGCTGTTCACCATGTGACATCTCTGATAAGATGAGGTTCATATAAGATTATCTTTTTATAATTCAAGTCATGGACCAAATGTTCCACCTTAAGAGAAGTTTGCTTTTACAAATATTCTTTGAGAAGTTGCTCAATCATACTTGAGAAGCAGGCTCTATCATTTTAAGTTAAGTTTCCTATTGGTGTGGGCAGTTGAACCTGTTTGTGAATGGGGTGTCTCTCTAAGGCCTGTGGGTAAAGCTCACTAACCCTATGCATGATGAGGGTGCAGGTAAATTCTGCTGCTACAAACAGGTCTTTTCTTCAATTGAGCAAGTGTTGTCTGTCAATTGCTGGTACCACTCATTCTCCTTCTGCATCAAGAAAAATGCCTCTGCACAACAATACCCAAAACCACCTTAAGAGTAAGGAAAACAGCAGATTTGACAAAGTGCAGATATAAACCAAAGTTTTGATTGATCTTTCCTATAAGAAATGATTTCTCTAAAATATATGACTTCAAAGCCTCAGATGAGATGGTTGCTAGCAACACCCTCTTCTTGCTTGTGGAGTACATAATGACCTCACAGGTGGGCATTCTGTTTTGAGAAGTGGCCCTGGGCAGGACAGGCCCATACAGTAGGAAATTGTGTTTCATGATTTCCTGCCATGCTGGTCTGCCGTGATCACTATGCAAGGCATTGGCAGCATGGCATTACACCCCAGACCTCAGGCTCGGTCTTCAGTTCACAATGTGCAATGCCCTGTGGTGAGGGTATTACTCTACACAAAACTCCAAAAAGAGCCCTAGGAAGGATTCCTTCATATATTGCATTCTAGTTTCTAGGGCTATAGATGTCAGTTAAAAACAGTAGAATAAAAGCCATCAATCATATGTAGACAAATTGCACTTGATTGAGAGGTCTCTCCATGTTGAGAGACTGAGGTCTTGCCATGCCCAACAAACAAATTTCCACCACCATTCAAACCTGAAAGTGATTTCAAACAACCTTTAACCTTTGCACAAACACCATAGGTGTGAACATGTCTAAACATGCTCTGAAATTTTTGGTATGAATGTTACCCTTTGAGGTAACACCTGACAGCATTTAAGATGCACACATGATGCAAATCATCATGCTATTTGCAACCCAATAGGGGTTGGTGGGTCCCACCAGCCCAACTTCCTTGCACCCTTGTGCCCTTGCACCTCAATGGTGTGGGCCATATCACACATGAGCAAACCACTAGGTTCCAAAGTGTAGCTTTAGTTGTAGTGAAAACATAAAAAAACTGCACAATGGTTTGGGTCATGTCATGCATGTGAAGAAACCATTAGGCTCCAATGTGTGGCTTTAGTTGTAATGACATAAAAGCACTTGCACAAGGTAAACCCATGCATTCAACTAATGACCACAAGGGTTTATAAGCTATCACCTTTAGGCTTGTTGGCTTTTTTTTCCTGCAGGAAATTAGAGCTTATGGGATGAGAGGGGAGTTGTGAACTTGAGAAAGGGGTGGCCATGTGGAGCAAGAATTTTCATTGTGAGTGCATTTTTCTTAGTGTATTTTTTCCCCTTGGGTTTGAAGTACAAGTTTTCTTTTTTTGTTAATTTTTCTTTTTCAAGCACATTCTGAATGACCATGGATTCCTCTTTCCATAGGACAAGTGTGCTTGTATGGATGCTTTTAACCACAATACTAGGTAAGTATGTTATTTTTAAATTAAAGGCTTGGCTTGTGCTGGATTTTATAATTGGCTTTCCATGGGGTTTTCTTTCATATCTTTGTTGTGGTTGATTGTGTCAAAGAAAAATCATGCACCAAGACATGTTTTGGGTGGAACCTAGGCAAGAGACACATTGAAATTATGTTGAGTGTATTATGTAGGGAGAACAAGAAAGGAGGGGCACCACTAGAAGTATATGAAGTTTTATAGAACGAATCTTAAAGCTTTTGACAACTTGGTTCAAATGTTGATGAGTAATCACTATGACATGTATTATAACAATTGTAATTAATGTTTGGTATTTTAAGTTTTTAGTGTCAAAAGTTGTATTGATGTTGCAAGTTTAAAATATTTTTACATGATCTCGTTTTTTATGTATTGTGGAAACATGTGAAATAATTTGGATTAAATTTAATAAGTATATGGTATTCAAAAGTGCACATAAATTTGAATTGTTTTCAAACTGACATAATCATAGTTGGTTAATGTTACCACATTTACACCTTAGCACCTTATTTAAAGTTGGAGTGTGTGAATCAAGTTCTACCCCAATTGGAAATTAGGAAAATTATGACATTAGTGGTTTATACAAGTATGCATGATATTATAACCCCAAAATGAATTTCTAGTGGTACAAGTTGTAAATAAAAAAATTAGAAGGCCTAGGGGTAAAAGACAAGCAAGTATGAAGATAAATAATTCAAGTTATGGCCTATGGGCATTACCTTGAGAATCTTTGATTAGGGGCCATAAGCTTCAACTTGTATGAATAATTTAGTTAATTATTTTGGATTACAGATAGTTGAAAGTGAATGATGTGAACTTGATTAAATTTTAAAGACAAAGATTATTAATAATTGAATAACTTGTTCATAGGAAAATGATAATATGTGACATATTATAAGTGACTTGTTATGAATGAATTTGTTTAGTAAACATGGATGAATGAGGACAATAACTCATCATTTATTCCCTTAGAATATATAAGGGGTTGTGAATGCAAACTTGGGCATGTATTTTTTTTTCTCATAATTTCATGTTCCTATTTGAGTTAAGTCTTGGAATAAACCTTTTGTGCAACAACTTTACATCATTATAAACTTATGTGTTCTTTTGATTGTGAAAGTGTTCACATGATAAAATGTACATGTTTTTGGTGAGTGATCTCTGTTGAACAAAGTTTTTAAATGTGTGTGATGAACTCCCCAATGGGTGTAGCTCACGTAACGATCAAATTTTAAACACTTGTGATTCTATCCCCAAAATGTGTAATGCTTATATCTTGCATTTTTCAAAGGTTTTTTTTATGATCAGTGAATGTTGTGTGGGGATTTAGTTGAAAATTAACCCTTGTGAGCTTGAACCCTTTTTAACTATATTACTTTTTTTATCATATAACAATTTTTTATTAAAATTGTGCCTCCGTTATTAAACAATACATTGAGATAATTTTTAACATTTTCATTAATGGAAAAAAGTTATTTAACCAATGTATCAACATTCTTATGAGTGCACGATTGGAAGACATTATTAGTAGATTCAAAGAATTTATAAAATTGTCAAATGGTTTTAATGTGATTGATGTGACATGTAATCTTTTAACAAATTATTATAACCATTAAGTCAACCTTGTAACAATTGATTTTTTTTCAAAAAAAACTGTTCAATTATTTTGTAAATGGTTGCATTCTTTATTTCATTAAAAATTTCACATATTTTATGTACATGTATTTTTAAAAGAATTGAAAATCATTACAAGACAAGAACAATAAAAGGTATGACAATGTAATGAATTTTTAAAATGTGTTGATAAATAATGCTTTTGGAATTTTGAAAAAATGTGACAAATGTAGTAATGCAATTTAACTCCACATTAGATAAAACCAAAAAAATTAAAAAATGATGTTGGTTACATAACTATTGTGAATAGTGGAATTAATTGGAAATCAAACAATTCATAGGGATCCATTTGTGAAATTTGATAATATGGGGTTCATTGTTAAAAAGGAGAAATGTGTAAAAACTTAATGAAAGATAAATCATTTGAAAAATGGACCATTGAACACCCAATTGGTCAATAATGTCCAAGAAAATTATTCTTTGTTTCAATTATAAATAAATATCAAACTTAATTAAATGTTGAAAAAATCAAATTAATAAAAAAATCAAATTGAAATTAATTTATGGTGAAAATAATCATTAAGGTGGACCAAAAATGAAATTTCATAATTTTTTTTGAGAAATTTATTTCCTTGGAAAAAAAATTTAGAAAGGTTAAAAAAAACCAAAACCTATGTGTGTGAAAATTAAATAAGAAAAGCAACAAAATGTTTGATTGAAAAGTCTCCAAATGCTTACAACTCCTTCTCTATGTAAATGTCCGTTGACTAGTTCCTTCATAAATTATGTGTACTTATAAACACAACCAATTTTTTAAAATGATGTTTTAAGAGTTTGTTCAAGATTTCACACACAAGTGTAAAAATGATATTTCTTACCTGCCCACCATTTGATTGTTTTGAAAAAATCAATAATTGAACATAACCATATTTGAATTTTTTTTTTTTCTTTTGAACAATGCTTCCATTTTTGCATAAAGTGACAATTTGCTATAAATCCATCAAAACATCTTTATAAGGAATAAAACAATGAAATATGATAGTCATAATTTGTCCCTTGTGAATAAACACAAAAAAATTATGTGATCTTTCAAAGACCGTTGACAAATGTTTGACTTTTTTTTTCCATTAAATTTTTTTAATGTTTTATCCCCAAGCTTAACAACCTTGCTTATGAACGAGGATTGTCATAGCCTGAAAATTAGAGGTGCCACAAAATCTAAGTGCTTTTTGTTTCTCCTTAATGCAATGTCTCATTCAATTGTGTAATCTTAAAACATGTCCCAATTTGTAAGCTTCTGAATGTAAACTAAAGTTTTTCACAAAAATTATGACATTTCAAAATAATCTCATCTAAAAATAATCTAATAAAAAAAACAAAAAGAAAAAAAACTTATCATCCTCAAGGTTGCTTCAATGTTAAACTTTTGTCAAAAATCAAAACAACTTCATTGTCATAGATGGGCACAATGTCTAATGAAACATTTGAACATAAAATGGTGTTAATCGGAATTTTTTGTGAACCAATATTTTAACCGGTAATAACTAAACTGATGACACCTATTAAAGTAGTAATAACAATATAACAAGTAATAATTGAACCGATGACACATGTTAAGGTAGTAATGATAGTACAACATGTCTAAATAATCCAAAATAATAATTTGGAATTCAAATTTCAACTTTCAAATCAAATAATTTCTTAAAATTTAAATTAAAAAATTCAGAGTTCAAATATCAAATATCAAGGTTAGATAAAAATATTTAAAATCAAAATGTTGATTTTATATTCAATTAATTTTTTTGAATTGAAATATTAATTTTTAGATTTGAAAGTAATAATTTAAAATTCAAATATTTATTTTTAAATCATATAATTTTTTGGAATTTAAATTAAAAAATTCAAAATTGAAATGTCAATTTTCAGATTCAAATAAAAATATTCAAAATTGCAATGTCCATTTTATAATCAATTAATTATTTTCTGAATTGAAATATTAATTTTTATCAAAAATAATAATTTAGAATTCAAATATCAAGTTTCGAATTCAAAGTTTTTTTTAAAAATTAAATTAAAATAGTAATTTTCATAATTGAAATATCAATTTTGAGATTTTAATGATTTTTATTTAAATTCAGAGAATTTTTTTAAAAATTAATTCTAAAATCAAAATATCAAATTTCAGATTTGAATAACAAATTTCAAAGTTCAAAGTTCAAATATTAATTTTGAGATTCATTTTATATATATAGTACATACATTAAAATACACCCCTATGTTATTGTAGAATACCTTTAAGATGCAACTAATTTGGTGATTATTGCAACAAATGGGACATATCAATCTAACTAATATGATGAAGTTTCAATAGTTGCATCATAATTGTGAAAATGACCAAAATAGTTGAAATTTGATCTTGTAGTTGTATAAATCGCATGTAGTTGTAAATGGAGTGGTTACATTTTTGTTAATTTTTACTAATGTCAATTGTATGATTTCATGCATTCCTCTTAATTAATTTTTTAAAAATGTATTTTAAACATTTGATTCCTTTAGTTTACAAGACTCAAAAAGACATTAACATAATATCCAAATTATTTTTAAATATTTTTATTAATTTAAGAAAACATCATTTTATTTATTAGCATACAACAATCCACTACAATTATAATAATGTAAAATAAAATAAATTTAAAATTGTCCTTTGTAATTTTTTTAATTAAACATTCATTTTTGGTACCCAAATCATGAATGGACCCATTTTTGTAATTTTATAAACATTTTTTAACACATTGATGTTGATTGTGACATTTTCCAATTTGGTGTTCTCAATGAAACTTTTTGGCACTTATCAATATAGTGTTTCACATGTCATATTCAAATTTATTTTTTGTAACCATGTTTAATGATGCAATATTTAATTTATTAATTTCCACCATACATATGCAAAAGAATGATTCCATAATACCTCCATAACCATAATTCTCCACCAATACAAAAGATGCAATACTTGCATTTTTTATGTTTATTTATGATTAGATTGAAGGTATACAAACTACAATACTTACATAGAGTTCACAAAACACATAATGAATTTTTCCTCCTCAAATGCAATATTTACATTGGGGTCAAAAAAGCTTATATGGATTAAAAGTATTCAAACTATAATAATTCATAGAGTTCACAAAACACACATTGGATTTTCCCTCCTCAATTGCAATACCCACATTGGGGTCACAAAAATTTATATGGATTGAAGGTATTCAAATTACAATAGCCCATAGAGTTCATAAAACATGCATTGGTTTTTCGTCATCAAATGCAATATCCACAATGGGGTCACAAAAACTATGGATTGAAGGTATTCAAACTATAATAACCCATAAACTTCACAAAATACACATTGAGTTTTTTATTAAATGTAATATCCATATTGGGGTCACAAAAATTTGCATGGATTAAAAGTATTCAAATTCCAATACTCATATAAAGTTCACAAAACACACATTAAAATTTTCCTCTTCAAATGTAATACATGTATTAGGGTTGCAAAAACTTATATGGATTGAAAGTATTCAAACTGCAATACCAGCATAAAGTTTATTAAATAGACATTATTTTTCCTCTTGAAATGCAATACATGCATAAGGGTCACAAAAGGTTTTTATACCACCTACATTTAACAAAACAAATATGATTGATGCAATTATTGCATTTTTTGAATAAAAAATTATTTAATGGGGTTTGGACTAATAGATTGCATTTTTCCTAGGCATGTGTGTGGGTATTGCATTTATTATCAAAAAGTTTTAAACCTAATGGAATCATTGTTTCTTAGATGTTAATTATTAG
>Ga0116231_10011387_pt1 | contig 13713 bp, 10 predicted proteins | sample S1TSphgellanicum_2_FD_89695 | JGI IMG/M metagenome (GOLD analysis project Ga0116231, IMG submission 89695) | Host-associated microbial communities from peat moss isolated from Minnesota, USA - S1T2_Fd - Sphagnum magellanicum MG | ecosystem: Host-associated > Plants > Peat moss > Unclassified... | reverse complement strand
GGGGGAGGGTGATAGACATGATGCAACTGGAAGAAGGGGAAATAAAATAAAAATAAAATCACAAGCACAACTCGTCCCGCCCAACTAGTCTAAAACGCAGTGGCGTGACTGGTGGCGGACACGGGGAAAAGTTCCCATTTACACGCGCCGCGGGCACGGACGAACGGACGGACGGCGGACGGGTGACGGGGTTGACGTGGACGGATTCCGGAAGGACGGTGGGGAGACGGGAGACAACAGGTAGCGGTGCCGGCGATGGTCTCCAATAAAGGAGACCTGACACGAGGCACCGACAGTAGAGCGCCAGCCAGTTGGGTCACGCTGTCCTTTGACAGCCGACCATCATGTCCGTCATTTTGGGGGGGGTGGGGGGGTGGAAGCCACGATGCAGCCACGCAGTGCACCCGCGCAAAGCACCATCTTTTCAACGGTCCTCACTTCCTTTTGATGGAAATGATTTTCCCCCGGGGGAGGAAAGGCGGGGTCTTTCTTTACTAGGTACTTACTTATTACTATGTTAGTACTTATTACTTGGCTTGCTTTTATTACCACTTTTGGCTTTTGATTGAGTTGTGGACATGATGGAAAATTTGGGAAGCACTAGGTATGGATGGATTAATTGGATGGGATGGATGACGTCGTTGTTTTTTTGTTTGTTTGCTCTTTATTATTTCATTATTATGGCACTCCCGTCCAAATTAGAAAACGCCAAAATTCTAGGGCCCAGTGGCACCCAAAAGTAAAGTAAAACCGGTACACTTATTACTTTGTTCAGAGTCAAAACTGCGGTTGAAAATTAAACTTATCCCCCACTCCCCACCCCTTCCAAGTGTAGCTAGTTGGCGTTCCTTTCTTCACATGATCGAAGTCATCCACTACATTTTGTAACCCTCTTCGTTTCGAACTTCTTCGATGGCTGGGTGTCAAAAATATGATTTTGATCTAGAAGGGAAGAAATTGGGTTTTCCCCTTACAAACTTCTTTGATGGGTGGGTGTTGAAAATATGATTTTGATCTAGAAGTGAAGAAATTAGGGTTTTCCCTTACAAACTTCTTCTATTGGTGGTCACCAACACCTTATTTTTATCTAGTTGTGAAGAAACTTGGGTTTGCCATTTCAAACTTCTTTAGTGGGTGGTCACCACAACCTGGTTTTAAACTCAAGGGGAAGAACTTTGGTTTCCCCCTCCTTCCCCCGCCTCCCCTTTTCAAACTTCTTCGATGAGTGATCACCAAACCATGGTTTTGAAGTAACTTAGTGGGGACGAAGTTGGGGTTTTCCCTTTGAAACTTCTTCAAAGGGTGGTTCACCAAAACAAGATTTTTGTCAAATCAATTGTCATGGTGATGAATGCAAACCATAGGACCTAAATCAGATATGACTCTATTTTGCATCACTTGTAGGATTTTATTATATGTTCAGATGCAAAAGATTTATTGCTTCCTATCATCAGTTAGTTGTTGCATGCAAAGGAAGGAATTCATGTGTGCATTTGAACAGTGTGTTGGAAACTTATAGTCCACTATGAATTATTTCAAACTTTAACTATAAATGTTTTTAACCAGCTTATTTAAAACAGAATTTATAGGCCAAACTTCTTTTTAAAGTGCATTAAACAAGCCTGAAATTTCAAACAAGCTTATTTAAAACAGAATTGTTGGGCCAGGAGGTGAGAATGGTTGCTTGCCAACTTTCAGCGTTTCAAAAGTCCTTTGTAGAAGTAGAAGTAACCCTAAATCCAATTCCCAAAATAATTACTTCTTAGGATTCTAGATATTTATCATTATGCCAGGACTAATTGATGGTGGAACATGGTCCCTTCTAATGATAATTGGAAAAGAGGAAAATAAAAATAAAAACAAGAGAAGGTAAAGTTAAAGAGGAAGATTAGCATTAGGAATGGAGAATGAAGAAATCTATCTCAAGTTATCTATTTCTATTTGAATACTTTGAACTGCCAGGGTTGATTTGTAATCAATTGACTTAATTGTCACACTTAATCACCAGCTACTAAATGCCTCCGGCAATGGTTGCATCCCATCCAGATTTTAGACATCTACGGTATCTGGTTTTTAGGTTTTCATGGGTCATTATTCATCTAGAAATGACGAGTCAATTTACATTTAGTGCCATTGAATAATATCATGTACCTCACACATATGTCATCCATTACTCGCAGTTTATGGTTCTACATCAGTTCTCCAAGCTCATAGTTATAGGAGTGGATGTCATGTATGATTGCTATAGAACAGACTGTGGTTACAACTGGGGTCATAGTGTGCTCACAAGTCCTCTCTAACATGAAACAAGAATTCACCAATTAGTCATCTTTTTGCAGTCAGTTGTCCTCAGTTGTGTAAGATAATTGTTTGTGCCTCTGGTCACTTCTATTGCTGTTCATCACACCGGCCTTCTAGAAAGTAGTGTTTTGATGGACACATATATGTTACCAACCAGTCCAAAGGGTTTGTTGCATTCTTTGGTCAATTGCACCCACCCACCCACTCAGCCCCCCTCCCCAACAACCTTCAACTATCCACATGATGATCTTAACTTACAATACATCCGTCTTTCATAGTGAAATTATTAATCCTAGAATAAGATAAATCTCAACCTCAATGAGCCAACAGCAAGTTGATGCAAGTATGCAAGGATACATTGAAGGATGTATTGTTCTTCTCACTGTATGCATGTGAATTGCCTTGTCAATCAAAAATAGTATTTAGGTCAAAAAAAATAGTACTTTTAAAGGTTCTCACTTTTACAGCAGCTGGCCAACTTTTTTCCCAAAAGAAAGAATATATTATATATAGAGAGAGAGAGTTGCAAAAGCTTGTGACAATTTGTTACAACCTTATTTTGTGACCTGAAAGAGAGATCCTTTTGGCACCATGGAGAACCAGCACCTCCACTTGAACCTTGACCTCCGTTGAGTGAGGCCTCATAGTGGCTTGCTCTATTAATCTGACTTTAGTAAGGCCAAATGTGCAGTTTGGATGAGAGGTCCTGATTTAATATTCTTATATTACATTCACACTTGCTGATAGCAGCAGTGGTAGTGCGATGATTAACAAACTCAGTTCATACATGTCCACATGGTGAAAATAAGTAGCAGACATGGCATGCTTATGTGGCATGCCTATGTGGCAGTTTATAAATAGGGTTTAACTTTGTGATAGGGCTAGTTATAGATCTTCAGAAAATGAAGATTTTAGGCTCTATTGTTGGCGGTAAGTTATCAACTTGAAAACTAGGCACTTAAACTTACTAATTTTCAAAAAGTTTGGATGTCCTTCTGTTCTTGCGTCCTTGCATGAAGCTAGAGGTCAATCTCTACAACACCATTGCTCACATCTTCAAAAGTTTGCTAGAGCATCATAGCAGCACTGGCATAATGCAGCCATCATTTGACCCACATCGGTGAACTTGAACGACCTTGGCAAACTATTTGAAGAGGGATTCTGAGAGCCATCTGCAACAATTTGAAGAGAGATTGTGAGCACTGATCTTTTAGCATAGTACAAATCCATTTTGCAAAAACACAAAGTGTAGCAATTTAAATATGAGCAATTCAATGCAGTCTATAGGGAACAATTCAACAGCAGTAGCCGCCAACAGTGGATGCAGAGGTTCATCTAGAGCAGGAATGACTCTTTCAAGTTGTCAAAGGCAGGAAAATTGGGATGATAACGAGGTCATGGCTCTCATCAAAAGCAAACATGCAGAGCTTGAGAGCTTTCATCACTAACACTATGAAAAGTTTGTGATCAATGGGTTTGTGACCTGGGACACATGAAATTAAGGACGCTGAGAGAAGAAAAGAAATGTTGTTGTAAATGGCCATAAACTTTTGGTGATAGCTAATTAAAAGTAACAGCTCAAAAAAAAGTAGCCACTAACCAAAAGCGAACTAACCCTAGCTCTTTTGTTCTTCATACTGATAGCCTAGCCCTAGGTGTGAAGGTAGCTTTAGGACAGTATCTATATATATATAATGGTTTCAAAACAACCCAAGTTTTATTTCTTCCGGGGAATTTTACCATGGTTGGGATTTTACCATGATAAGGTTTTTTAGCCATAGTTTGGATTTTCACCATGGTACCAGTGTAGTTGCTGGTTCAACCTAGGCATCCATTTTCGTATCCACTAAAAGAGCCAGAATTTGACCTGAGAAAACCCCACATTCCAGAGTGTCCTTTATAAGACAGTTATGATTTCGCCTATGATGAAAAAAGAGAAAAAACTGCTTTTATATATTATTTATTTATTTATTTATCTTCTCAATTCTGGCATGATCTTTAAAAAATAATTTAAAATCTACACAACCAGTTAGCACACACAACAGAGGAAGTGGGATAGTGGGGATTGGGGGGGGCGAGGGGGTTGGGGAATGGGGAGCAAAGCTATTACTCCCAGTCAGAGACAGTAGTGAAAATAAAAGGTCGGCGGTATGGGGAACGGAAATGGATTGTGTCTGCCGGAACTGGGACAATACTCCAGTCAAATGTGGGTCAACGCTACATTTAGCGCGCGCGAGCGAGACATCTAGACAGTAGCCGACAGCCGTTTCCATTGTCGCCAGATTTGACGACAGATTTGTCCCGTCCCCCCCCCCCTCGCACCCTCCCTCCCTCCCCTCTTGATCCACAGGACACCCCAGGGAACAGGTTATGGATGAGTCTCGTCACAGGGAACAGGCTATCATGAGTCTCGTCACAGGGAACATGTTATCATGAGTCTCGTCACAGGGAACATGTGGTGAAATGAGTTTGGTCACAGGGAACCAGGATTTTTAAATATATATATATATATATATAATAAATGTCAATAATTCCCATACCGATTAATGGTAAATTATAATGACATAAAACTAGTTTCATGCATGTAAAATGTACGTGTCATTAATTTTATAATGCATTATTGTAAACTCTATTTAACCTCCTTGTAAGATTCAGGCTAGCTAGTACCCTAGTACCTAGGCTAGTTAGGCACTCAATATAATTACTTTTTTTGAATTTCCAAATGTTTTGAAAATTACATGCCTGCCATGCCAAAATTCCTAATGAAGCTCTCTCATGCACAATAATATCTTCATTATTTGGTATAATGCCTAATTTTCATTTTTATAATTTTTAATTCCAAACATATTAACTGATAAAAATTAAAAATTATTATGCAACTTGCTGCCAAACCAACCTAGGTACTATGGTAATCAACAACTAAGTTTGTTCAGAACTTGGCTGGTGGCTGAAAGGTTGGAGGGTTGACAATAAATATGGATGTAATGAAATAACTTAATTTATTACAAGGAGGTTTAATAGTCATGCCCTTGCAATCCCAAAAGACCTTTTTTTAAAGAGAAAATATACATCTAACAAGTAAAAATTTGGAGACAAAGACAAACCTGGTGCAAACAATGGCAGGCAATCATAAAATTTCACAAACATATGTCTCACTTTCAAAAGTCACTAATTGATTATACCTCATCTAAATTTCTCCACACATAAGGTTTGTTGAATGGGTTACAATTTACAAAGTGCTTGTGGCCATATTTTTTGCCTTGTAGAATGAGCTTAATGGTTCACAATTGGAGGGTTTTAGAGCATAGGTTACCCCCATTAAACTCAGGTGATGTTGTTCATTGGCAATTGTTTCATACCAGGTTTCCAATGGGGTGGGGGGGTGGTGTACTTACTACTGGTGGGTGCTAGCCTCTAGGTCATATATCCCAGACACATTTGCTTGCTTTTTGTTTTGGGCCAAGAGATCCATGGTCAAAGAGGGAGGAAATTCATCAAGGACAACATATTAAATGACTGGGTATGACCATAAGGCCCTCTTGATTCTTCAAAAACTAATCAAAGATGATGGGTGGCTCATGAGAAGGTTAGTAAACCTCTCATGGGTGGGCACTACAAATCATGGAGAAACCTTGAACACATAGATCGACCAACATGTCTTCATGGAGTGAAAAATTACCTTTAAAAAACAACCATCTTTCACATGGGTTTAGAATACTCTAAAGTTGAACATCAGATTTATTCTGTACAATTGTGTCTTCCTTATAAACCAAAGAAGCCCAAAAACCACCATGAACCTTATTATTACAAGCTTCCCATTTGGGATATTCTGGTGATAAACTCCCTCTTAACTCATGGCTACAACCCCCCTTGGGTATAGGAGCTTACAACCATATCGCCATCCACACAAGAGCCTCACCATACTCATAAACATCCTTCATGAGAATCTTGATACTCTGATTGGCTAACAAGGTTGTAAGTTACAGCTGCTAACCTTCAACCTTTGTTTCATTAGTGACCTACTTGTTAGCACAAGGTATCACATTGGGCTCTCACAGTTCCAATGATTTATTGACTCATTAAGATGACCAGATTGCTATATGTGGTTCTATTAATTAGAAAGAAATATAAAAGGATGACTAAAAATTTGTGCTTCATATCTGGATATTATAGCCATATTTGGCTAAATTTTCACAAAGATTATAGCCACTATTTCTACATCTTCTTATGGACTATTGCCATTATCAGTCTAAAAGTGATTGACTACTACAACCTCTAGTAAAGAGGGCAGAAAGATGCACCCAGTCAGTCCTTAGTTGGCTACCCAGTCAGTTGCAGACTTACAAGTAGTAGTAGTAGTAGTAGTACTGGGCCTTGAAATGATTTTTGAAGTACATGCAAAAAAAAGGAGGGGTAGTAATGAATAAGTGAGGAGTGTTTGGGGGTCAAAAGTACTAAGCTGTAATAATGAGCTAGACCAAACTCAACAGGTGCCACAATAATGACAATTTGGAGGCAGTGTTGAAGTTTCCAGCTGAAACTCAGAAAACCAACATTTGTTTTTGAAGGCACACCTACTACTACATGCACTCCCAACCATGTCCAAATACTTAATATGTGTTACTTAATAACATCCTCATGTTTATTATGTGTTATCTATTAGAGAGAGAGCAGGTCTACCAGCCATTGTATCATGGCCTGTTTAAAACCAGTAATTTGAATTTGATTGAAGTTCTTCAGGCTTTAAATAACATGACCCTGAGTTTGAATGTTTGCACAAGCTTTTTTTTCTTTTTTTTTTCCCTTTCCTTTCAAAGGAATTTTTTTACATTTTTTTGACCTGAAAAATATATAATTTCCATACATATAAAGGATTTTTGTGAAATGAATTGCACAAATATGCCAAACTTGAAATAAAAATAAAAATTGCCAAATTTCTGTAACAGCAGGTTCCAGCTGGTAGCTAAAATATAGAAGGATCCTTAAAAGTGTTTTATTTTCACGTTTTTTGTATAGCCAAATTTGGCTAAATCAACTTGTGGATCGGTTTGACTTATGTTATACAGTTGGGGGAAAAAAAAAAATTCTCGACCTTTTGGACAAGTGTGTTCCTTTTCAATTTTGTGAAGTTGCTAAAGTGGCAAATCATCCATAAGTAAAAACTGTGGCGATGTTTTAACAGAATAATAATAATAATAATAATAAATTGACAATTTTTTTCAAAAACTCATGAATTTTGTGACAAGCTATTAATTTTCACAAAATGGCAAAAATTTACCACCAAAAAAAATTAAGTAATAAAAAACACTACTTTGGACTGTCACTACTTGTGTACAACAAACAGCACTTGTTGCCATAAGGGAAGTAGCTTAAGTGCTGCCACCATCATTCACACTTATGATTGTGAGAGTGGTAGCCTGGATGACCCCCTGACTTGCCTTGTCTTGCTTTCCTTTGTTTGCCTGCCCCAGTGCTTGCTTGCCTGCCTGCCTGCCTGCATGCCTGCCATCCAGTGTGTGTCTTGATAAACAGGCTCGTAATTCCATAATTATGGTTCTGAATGTTGCGGGGATTTGAGAGTGTGAGGAGCATGTTGGAGTGTGCCTCACACAACTCCTCCCTCCAAAGGAATCATGATGGTTGAAAATTTGTAATGAATGTAATGATACCATTCATGTGTGTAAGTAGTGCTGAATAATTTTTATTTTTTATTTCTCCCACTACTACAATAGGCATCAGATATCATCCCCAGTTGCATTGCAAAATAATAATAATAACAATAATAATAATAAATGGTTCTCTGCCATGAACAGACACATTGGGTGTGTGTAATGTGTGTATTTATTCCATGGGATGTGTGTGTGTGTGTGTGTGTCTGTCTAGTCTGTCTCTGCTTGCTTGCACTGGCAGCTCTGTTGAAAACTGAAAACTAACTGAGGTAGCCTAGTGGGGTTGGGGGAGGGAGTGTGTGTGGAGTGGACCTCCTGCTGCAATGTAAGTGGGTACATTAATTAAATTGTCTAATATCACTTGCAACAGAGACTTGGGTATCATGTCCTCTCCATGTGAGCTTTTCTTCCAAGAGGGAACTCCTGACTATCAGGGATTCTCAGAACACACTCCCCTCCCCTCCCCTTGACTTCCTCATTTGTCCTCTGCAAAGCCAAATTTCTTGATCATTTGAGAGTGTTCCCAATGGACACCACTAAGTTAATTCACAAGCACAACAACAATACCTACCAACCACCCCTAGTAGCAGTTTAGCATCTATTGATGTTCTAGAAGATCTCAGGCTTTTCTTGTCAATATTTTGATTTTTGGATGATTGCTTTGAGCATTTATCATCCATCTTCCCCAATTTTGATATCCCATTTTTTCAATGCTCAATTTGAGACAAAGGAGTCTTCTTTTATATTTTTCAATATATTTTTGGATTTTTTAAAAAATTATTTGGTTTGTGATGTCCATCATCCTTGCCATCCAACAACTCATTTGGTTCCTTTTCGAGAAAAATACTTGAATTCCTTAATGGGTCTAACTAACTAGGAAATTTTGACATTGGACAAATGTGGAAGTAAATTTCATGACACGATGGTCATTGTCTTTCTCGTTTTTGGCAAATTTTGGTACATTTGTCAACCAAGTACTTCATGGTAGCACTTGGTGATCTAAAAGTGTACATTGGCATTAAACAATGCCTAAAACATAAAAACTCTTATGTTCCAAAACCCCCAATGTTGGTGATAAAATGATCTTTAAGTTGAGTTTGAAATTATTTTTATGGAAATTGTCACTTATATTATAACTATCCACCAAACATTTCAAATCTTATGCAATAATTTCTCAAATTTAGTATTTGAGACCTAGTTGGAATGAAATTCGCTCACTTTGTGAATAACTAACAATTACAAGTGAAAAAAAGTTTCAAAGTGAAGAAATAGCCTAAGGAGGTCACTTTTTGTATATTTTTAAAAGCACATGAAATAAAAGGATATATATTAGTTTATTATCAAGTAATGATACATATTTGGGTATACTTTAAATATATTTTTAACATATTTTCCTAATGAATTATGGACACCTTACTTACATTGAAATAAATTATAAATTATATTTTTTCCAATAAGTTGCAACTCTATATTTTTTTGCCCACCCTTTGAAATAAAATGAAATTGACATCCTCAAGAAAGATAGCCCAAATATAGGGTTATTTTTAAGAATAATTTGAATGTGTTAAAAATATATTTTAACCCATTAGATGCACCTCTATAAGATTGATTCATGAGGTTAAACCTTAGTGAATTTGTAACATGTTAATATGATATTTCTTCCAAATATTCACATTCATGAAGCTTTAACATATGACTTTTCACCAAGAATGGAACCAAGGTCAAATCATAACTCTAGAAACCTCCCTACTAAAAAGTGAAAACAAAAATGTAAATTCCATAAACAATTTATTGCACACATTAAATTACACTAGTGAATTGCTTCCACTCTTCTTTCCACTAGAATTAAGCATGATTTCACTCGAGGTGAAATGGCATAAATGTATAATGACCTAGAGTTCACTTTTAAAGTCTCACAAGGAATTGGATTAGTTGAAGGATAGGATTGGACTTAGTTGTTGTGTTTAGGGTTGTTCAATGATAAATGAAAAAACGCATCAAAGTACCTAAATGAAAAACAACAAATAAATTAAAAACCCGATGGCCGAAACCATCAGGTTTTTAAAATTTAAGTAACTAAATTGATATGTGGATTTAATCACGAACTTTGTTTGATGGATTGCTTAAGGAGGTTCAATGTTGATGTCACTAAAGGGTTTTAAGGTTTGGAGATTGGTGCATAATAACCCAATTGGAAAATAAACATCTTCTTTTCTTTCATTAGAATATATTGCATGTCTCATAGGTGTAAAACATGGCCATGTAATCCTTTCGTACTTTATCCTACATGCTCATAATTTAGTGCTTGCTTTACTTCGTTTTCAATTGTTTGATTTATTCATCAATAAACACCACATCTTGCACATTGTAATGAATGAACCCACCACGCTTATTGGCCTTGCCTTGGTAGGCAAGGATATTGTGTTTAGATCCAAAATAGAGTATAGTATCTTAAGGGATTTTGGCCCCAAGGTAATAGGTCTATTTTTATATGAGGATTTTCAAAAGATGATATTTTGGCTTGTGTTGAAACTGGAGATTAGTTATAGAGTTATAATATTTTCAAGGATTTGTGTTTCGTTTAAAGGATTGTTTTGAAGATTATATTTTTGCATGGTGAAATATTTGAGTTTCCATAATTCTTCTTTTGCCTTAAGATACATTTTAATAATGTAAATGGCAAGGCCACGGTGTGATAAAAACCAACCACATTCTCTTGTAGTGTGACCTAATTGTTGTGCGAGAAGCAGCCAGGGTTGGGCTATGAATCAGCCAAACCCTAGAAGCAACTTGTAGCTTGGGGATGATGAGAGAAGTATGAGGTGACCCATATGGTATTGTAAAAACTAGTATGTATATGGAGCATAACTGTCTTTTGGGATTCTGCTTTAATCTTTTTGCCTTTAAATCTTTGAGCTTCCCAATGTATTTCATGGACCAATCTAGAGATGCCATTTTCCTTCTAAGACTTCATTCATGTACTTGAAGTTTGTTCTCTTTTGTGTTTTGCCTTTAGAGTGCACACAAAAGTAGGTAATGTGCAAAAAAATTCTTCCCCAACAACAAATGTAACATTGCCAATTGGGAATTTTCATGATTTTAAAGGACAAGGTTTCAAAACAAAAAAGGCACTTTGTAAACAGATTTCCTTTTGTGAAGGATCCCCAAAATCTGGAGAAGGAAGGAAGGAAGTACCCAAATTTTTTGAAGAGATTAGGTAGGTTGGCATGCACACTAAAAGCCCACATATTAGGACTCCATTCATGTCTCTTTAAGCAAAGATCTACAGCCAAAGTGAACCAGCACCTTACCAGTTCACCATGCAAGAACCCTGGACAGAAAAACACTTTTTCATCCCATTCTTGCCACATACATAACTTAACCACCGTGGTTACCTATGTGTTAACCATTTCACAAGCATCTAGCTACCTAGTAGCCACCAAGTGCCTTCCTTACTTATCTACCTACCTATATAGTAACCTCTTACATTCCTTACCTACTTACATCTGATACCTACTTATCCACTTCTGTAGGTAAATTAGTTACCTACATTGTGTGAGGTGGGAAGTACTAGGGTTTACGGGATGTTCTCAATTGTGCTTCATCCACCAATTGAATCCTAATTTTGCTTTCAATGGATGGCATGCATTGCCCTTCCACCATATCTACTCATATCTCAAAATTTCACAACATGTGAATAGTATTATTCCCCAATATGTCATTAAAATTTTCAACTTCAATTCTAAGCATGGAGAATTTAGGTCTAGGAACAAATGGAAACTACATAAAATTTGGTATATTTTCCCAAATTGCAAACAATTCACTTAGTTACCACATTTTGGGTGGAACTATGATGTGATTCATTTTGGTCCTCATTTCTAAGTCAACTTCATTGGTATCATAATTCAAAATTGTGTGAGATTTCATAAGCAATGGTAGATCTAAAAAAGTTTGAGCTCATTACTTGAATCATCACAAAAAGGGGTGAGTAAATTCCATCACAAATCATTGCAATTAAGGGTTTTATTTTTCTTAGAATCAAAATTACAATGTCCCATACTTTATAATTCAAAGAACTATATATTTGAATTTTTTTAACCTTAAAAATGGTTTTACATTGAAGTTTCACTTTTGTGTAGTAGCTACTATAATGCTCCCAAAACTTATAATACAATGAATTCAAAAGGAAAGAAAAATTTTGAACACAAATAATGAACCTTTCACCAAGGTTTTTTCATGAATACGATCCATCCCACATGGTGAATTGGTGGGGTGCTGGTTCGGTTCAAGTAGAAGTCCTTAATAGGTACCCGATCTTTCCCGGACGTAGATTGAAATTTGAATTGAGTTTTCATTCAATAACCCAATTTAAGGTGAATGGGGTGGGGAGGGAAAGGGGATTGTGTCGTAAATTCATTATAAGAATTTATAACACAAAAGCCAAACAAAACTAAAAGCTGGGGACGGTTGTGGTGGTGGCCGTAACGAGCCTGAAGGGGCTTTTTCACATGCCAGACACAAAAGACGGTTCAGAATTTTGCCTGGATGGAATTGTCATGTGAACCCAGAGTGGAGTGGAGTTCCGATCCGCCTTCTGAGCACAAACAGGAGCAAGCAAAATTGGTCGGGAATGAAGAAAATTAAAAGGCTGTAGTAGGGACTCGGGAGTTGAGTTTCCCAATAATAATAATAATAATAAGCCGCCTTCCTTTGTCAAGTTGAAGCAAAAAGTGGTCGGGAATGAAGGAAGTGAAAAACAGAAGTAGGTAGTCATAATAATAAATGGCCCCTTAATTTGTGGATTAGGGTGTAAATATTATCAATGCCTTATGTAAGTAGTTCGTTTCCCTTTGCTTTTTTTTGGGGGGGGGGCATTGTCCTGGAAAATGAGGCTTCTTTAACAATTTTTTTTTTTCATGCATGAGTTGGGTGAAAAGAGTTCGGAACTTGTTTTAATTGCCTTATCTCCTTTGTTAAAAAAAACATCCGATTGGACGCACTCCCCAAACTTCTTGCACGTGCAATTTAATCCATAGAGTCACAAGGAAGTCATGAATCTCAGCTTTTTCTACATAGTTCGGTTGTAAATTTTGGCCCCGAGTGGGGGAAATGGGTGGGGTGGGGTGGGGTGGTGGGGCGGGAAGGGAGTCAAACTATTACTACCTCGTTGTTTCAATAAATGTGAAGACGGTTTTTTTCTTTGTGTACTTAATTTGTCTTTTCCTTTGTTTCTTTTGTCCATTGAAGTGCTTTCATATGTAGCGACAATATCCTCGGCGGAAAAGAATAGGATAGAAAAAGGGACTATAAAAACTTTGTCACTCATGATACATTTAGCTACTTTTGATCTTTATAACTTTTTTTTTTGTCTCTTTTTTTTTCTTCTTTTTTTCCCCCCCTTCCACCTCCCTTTGGTTTGTTTGTGTTCGAGTTAGCTTGAGCCCAAAAAAGCCAGCTTAAAATCAGTAAATGGTAATGAGTGATGTTATCCCCATGCAATTCAAGCCTCTTCAATAAATTGCCAAAAAAGGGCAAACGGCTGCTTAAATGGCGTTGCTCTTGATTGCGGGATTAAGGGAGTGGGGGTGGGGTGGCATTGGGTGGGGTATAGCTTTGTAACGACTTCAAATTTCTTCCCCGTCCCCGCCCCCCCACCCACCCCCCCCCCCCCCAAACCACCTCCCCCCAACCACCCCTCCATCTCTTTATACTCCCACGTCTCCTTATCACTGTCGACGAGATC
>Ga0116231_10011386_pt1 | contig 13714 bp, 6 predicted proteins | sample S1TSphgellanicum_2_FD_89695 | JGI IMG/M metagenome (GOLD analysis project Ga0116231, IMG submission 89695) | Host-associated microbial communities from peat moss isolated from Minnesota, USA - S1T2_Fd - Sphagnum magellanicum MG | ecosystem: Host-associated > Plants > Peat moss > Unclassified... | reverse complement strand
ATTTTTTTTTTTTTTTAAATCACATTTTGAAATTCTAAAGCAATTTCCAATAGTTCAATGTCAAAATGCAAGAGCCAAGATGTTTGATTAGTGATGGAGTTTGAAAATAAATCGTAATACATCTATAGACACCCTAATAAGCTTTTGAGTAAATCCAATTCCATTAAGTAACATGAAAATTATGGCACCCATAAAATAAAAAGAGTCTTTCATTTGAAATATAACCCTTATTACAACACCTATCACCACCCTCAACAACATATGCACTTTTATCACATGTTAGCAATTCTCAATGTTATCTCATATGTTTTTCCAAAGTTCTCCCCCTTCTTAAATAAATATTATACATATATATTTGGTGGGCCAAAGGAGAGGTTCTAGAACTTTGCATAGGAACTTCAATTTTAGGGTTTCTTCCAAAGTATGAATGATCCAACAACAATAGTATAGGTTACTCAACCTTAAACCCTAAACTTGGTCCACCCAAGACTTCCTTGCAGTAGTAGTAGAGGGGCAAAAGCTGAAGTACTAGACAAGAGTCAGAGAATTCCAAGACTTTTTTATACATGCCAACTTGAACTGTCACAAAGGCTCTCTTTCACAAGATACACAAGTAGGTAGGTAGGTAGGTACCTAACATTCTCATCCAGGGAAATTCTGACATTTCATTTATATGTTATAATTTCATCCATATGGTGAATTAAATGAGTCGCACATGAAATCTCATCCATGACAACAATTTTCACATGTTGTCAAAAAATTTATATGTATAGTTTATTGATTTTTTTTTCCTTATGCATATGTGGACAATCTTATACATCTACCATCTATGGTACATCAAAATTCAGTTTATTAGAAATTAATTTTTAACAAAAAAACTAATCTCATTGATCTAGTCAAATTTCAATGTATGACCCGATTGCATCTTTATGATAAATTTCATCCATCTAGTAAATTTATTTTCATTCATGTCACGTTTCATCAAAATTGGTTCCATGTGTAACCTGGACTAGAGTTAACAATTAACCACTACTCTCTTTTTTTTTTCTTTTTTTTTTCCCCTAAAATCTTGGTTCCAATTCTAGTTCCACACATAAATTGAAACCAGGAATTTCATTCAAGTCCCAATATAATTTTTTTTAAAGTAAAAATAAAATAAACTTGGTTCCAATTCTTGAACAAGTTCCAAAAATGAGACTTGATTTCAATTTGGTTTAGTGATTGAAACCACAACCCATGGTTCTAACCCCTCCAAACTAGGTACTCACCCTAACACCACTAGTTGAAACTCATTGAAATATATAGGAAATAAACTTAAACCAAACAAAATGTACCCAATGGAAGCCTACCCCCACAATTCAATCTCCCCCAAGTTCATAATGTTCCCATGGAATTTCAACTCACTATATAAACCCCCAAGTTCATCATGGTTCCCATGGAATCTCAACACACTATAAACCCCCAAGTTCATCATGATGTTCCCATGGAATCTCAACACACTATAAACCCCCAAGTTCATCATGGTTCCCATGGAATCTCAACCCACTATAAACCCTCAAGTTCATCATCATGTTTGCATGGAATCTCTACCCACTATTGCCCCCAATAATGCTCCAAAATTCTTCCTTTGGAACATCAAAGATAGCCCTCAATTCTTCATTCCTCTCATCCCTTATTATGGCTTGGCAACTCATTGTGGGCTTTTTGCCAAGCCATGATGATTCGGATAAGGCCCTCCCGCCCCCATCCCCCCAATACATCTTGAGAAAGGAACACTCATTTTGCCTTATGGAACAAGTGTTGCCTCGTGCATGCCCTAACTTACTCTAGAAATGGCCTCATCCAAGGGCTTCTTTACTTGGCATAAGAAAACAAGATGCAAATGGATGAAAACCCACACAAAATAGATGTCATCCATTGGGGGAGATGATAAACCTTAATGTGTTTATGAACCCGCCTCATACATAGTGAGAACTTTACAAAGGGTAGGAAATGGTGTTGGGCATGTATTATTAGGGCTTTAGGGTTTAGGGTTTTAGGCCGGTTCTCAATGTTGAGAATCATGTTGTGAGAGTGGGGAATACCTAAAAACTTGGAGGTTCTCACATCATCAAAAACTATCATCATCATTCCTAAGAACCTCTCAGGGCATCATAGCCAAATAAGCTTATACCCGTCAACCATTTAAAGGTCATACCCTGCATGGTTATCAAGCCTAGGGGGGTCTATGTGGTCAGGTTCTAGGTCAATAGAACCTAGGTGCAAGTGTGTTTTGAAGACTGCTCTTTTTTCTTTGGGGGGTTTTTTCTTTTTCTTTTTTCTTTTTTTAAATAATTTAATTTAATTTAGTTTTTATTTGCATCATCTCCGTGTTGTTCTCATCTTACCTTGTGTTCAAGATTCATTCTTTAAAATGGTTCAATTAAGTGAGATAACATACATATCTAAGAAATTAGTTCAATTGGAAAATTAATGAATTTATATTAAATATTTTATTTTATTTATATTAAAAATAAAATCATATTTTAGAGCATAAAATATATGATGACCGACCATTATGAAAAAAAGTAAGAAAATACTTACTTGAATACCTATCCTGTAATTTATTTTGGGGAAATCTGAACCCTTTTAAGTGCGTATGTATCACCAAAGTTTACAATAAATAATAATAATCCAAGTATTGGGATCGTCCATGGAAATTATCGTGAGAACCACCCAATAGTGGTAAGAACTAAGAACCCTCCTTTAAATAAAATAAACTTTGACATTAAATTTTTTTTTTTTGGAGGTTCTCTAAGTGCAAGTTTGAGCTCAATTCTTCCAATACAATGTGATCCCCATTTTGACCGAAAAAAACAAATAATTTGATTTTTAAAAAAAAACTCTATGGTTTATTCAAAAATCAAGTCTTAGTAGTTCCATGTACACACTACACAATTCTCTCAAGGCATGAGATTGTATAAGTTCAGAGTTTTGCAACAAATTAGAATTTGCGATTATTTGCGTATGCAATTTTATAACTAACTAAAGTTGATTACTTGCTTGTAAAGTTTTGTTTACTTGTCAACTTTGTAGAAAAAGTTTAACTTGCCTACCCAAAGAACTCAAACTTGTATGTAAGAGTTTTTTTTTTTCAAGGTTTCATTTTTGGTTTTAGATTTGTAAGAGGTTAATTTGATAATTTGATTCTTGTTTTGATTCCAAACAAATGGGAGTTGGCTTGAGTTTTGGGTCACAAGAACCTAAATTTGAACCTTTGGGTTTTAATCTTGTAGATTGGGAACCTACCAACACTACTAGTTGAGACGTATACCTTAACCAAGATTTTTAAAATGGCTTGTGGTGTAGCATTGCTTCCTAATTGACATTGTCTCCGATGAAAACCTAAAAATGTATGACCTTTAGTGAGCCCATGTTGCTTCCTAGTTGAGATCTTAGATCGTGAAAGTACAACGTATGGTGTGTGTTCACATTGCTTCTTAGTTTAAATCTTAAATGAAATCTCAAAAAAAGTATGACTTGTGATGCATCCACATTGCTTCTTAGTTGAGATCTTAAACAAGATCTTTGAATGAACATAAAAGTCACATTGCCCTTTTACTTCAAGATTACTTGGTTCAACTATGTATTGTAGTTTTGTGAAACTATGTGAAAATGAAGTTGATTTATCATCATATTTTTCCTATTTCAATCATTGTCTAAGTTGTAAGTAAATTGGTAATGTGATAGCTCCCAAAGAATACTTATCAATGTAAATTCAAATTATACAAATTAGTTTGCACAAGCGCACCATCCATTGGACACATGTTACGACTTACTTTGTGGATGAACCATAGGTAAGTTACTAAGGTGAAAATCTAGAAGCTTCTTACTTTCCTTTCTAACTACTTAGGTTACCACCTATGAACTGGGTAAATATCATAGGTAATAAGTAGGGATATAAGTCATTACTATGTAGGTACATAAGTAGATAAGGCACTTGGTGGCTTGCGAGTAGTGTGAATGGTTAGCACCAATGTTGTACCAATATATAAGGTGCAATCTAGGTATATAATATTGGTATAAATATTGGTATTGAAAAACATAGAAGTTGGGTATGACTTGACGTAATATTAGGATGGGTATTTAGTATGTGATTTCATGTAATGTCAAGTATATACCAATGTTGTTTACATGTGAAGTTTTGAAGTTTTCCCTAGGTTATCAATATGACATATTTATAAAAAAAATAAACAAAACAACACAAAAAAATAACAATGTTCATGTTCAGACAAATATATATTCATGTTCATTTGTTTTCATTTGACGAACATGGATTTGTTAATTTTCAAACTTGAACTAACTAAAGGATATGTACAAAAGTTTTAAATAAATTATGGATGTCAAACCTAATTTTTGCAATCACGCACTTCCCATGAACATTGGATATCATCATGCAAGATCAACTCCAATATGTAAAACCTACATCAATACTTTTTGACCTTCAAAAACCCAATATCTTGCAAAGCAATATTTTGATCTTCAAGAGTTACTAGACCAAAAGTTCTAACGATTAGTACAAAACCATGGTTTTTATGTTACTAACATCATGTTTGAAATGACTATATAATCAAGATTTAAACTAAATTAATAGTTGGAAATGATTAAATGTGTCCCTCACGACTAACTTCAAAAGTATCAATTATAAATGAATGATTAAAAAACACTAGCATTATAGTCAAATTAAACAATATGTTGCACATGTGATAAATGTGAATGTGAATGTGCACAATCTATGTTGATTAATACAATGAACATGATTGAAATTAGTCATCAAGTATGACACACATGATTATAATGTTATTATTTAATGACATGGTAATCATAAAATGGAAATAAAAAAATGTTGTTCTCATTTTTGGAACTTTTTTTTAAAAATGACAATAAAGGATAGTTTTCATGGTTTCAATTATTATCCATGATTATTTAAATAGATAAATAATTTACAAGGGGAAAAATATGAATAAAAAGGTAATGACAAAAAGGAATATTAAACTCAAATTTTCTAAATTTCTTAATATTATTTTTAGAATCATAATAACTAATTAAATGTACATGTTAATCTTGGATTATTCAAATTCCATGATTCAATTAGTATTTATGATGGATCAATTGAATGCATATATATCTCAAAACTAGCCCCAAATTAAATTATCTATTTTAAATTTATTTATTTATGATCAAATGACATGAGTAAAATGGAAGAATCGAAGTTTTAAAATATTTTAATTTACTAAAAATATATATAACTAGTATACATGTGATTTAAATTTAAATTTAAAAATAATCAAGATTTTAATTAAATCTATGAAATTAAAATAAAGTCTATTGTTATTGCAAAAACATTGTAGCATTGAATTGATTTTGTATTTTCATTACAAAAATTGATATATGATTGAAAACATAAAAAATGTAGTAAGATAATTTCAGAAGTGAATTTTTTTTTATGATATTTTATAGATGTATTTTTAACATATTTTTTTATAAATATAAGTCATGGATCACTATATGTAAATTAATGTAATGTCTAAAACTTTAGAGTACAAAACTAATAAAATTGAAATCAATGATGAAAGTTAAAAAACCAAATGTACATAAATAATTATATTCAAATTTTGTAACCCAAGAAAAAAAAAATTACTTGAATTTTTGAAATATATATATTTTTTTCACATTTTGAGACCAAAATAAAAAAATTCAATGTAATTGTGAAAGAAATTTTCTTTATCTAAATAATTATATTACAGAAATTACATATGAATTTTTGAAAATTTTTATTTTAAAATAGCTTAATTGTTGTACATTTTGAAATGGAAAAAAATCAAAAAGTTTGCTACAAATGAAACAAAATAAATTAGATGTAACTAAATAATATTTGAATATAAAACTCAATTCAAAATTTCAAACAATACATTTGAATTTTTTTAATGAATATTTAAAATAATTATAATTTACACATATTTTAAACTAAAGGAAATTACAAAATTCAATGTAATAACAAACCTACCAAATCAATTAAATCAAATAATGAAAATTTTAAATGCATTTTTTTGTTCAAAAAATGTTTTAATATCTTTTGTGATGTCATTTATTGTCATCACATGAAGTGATGGCTTGGTGGTTAAAGCCTTGGAATGTCGCCAAAAAAGTTGTGGGGTTTAAACTTCACTTTGAATATTCATCATTAAAATAAAAATCCCAAGTTTGGGGATTCAATGACCAAATTATGGTGTCAGCCAACAATCTACCAATAATGTCAACCTGAAAAATCTAGACTTAAATTTCAAGTTGAGGGTGGCAACATTTTGGATTAATCTATAATTCAAAACAATTTAAAAATTAATAATGTCATTATAAATACATATAAATAAATCAAATTCGTAATTTCATGTCAACTAATAACCTTAGTCATTTTAGTCATTTCAAACAATCATCTCAGTCATTTTAAACAATCATCTTTAATCATGTTAGTCATATAATTTTAGTCACATTTTTGTCAAAAATAATTGGTCTATTTTGACTACATTCGATTTTGTCCATTGTTTGATGTGACTAAAAATTTGATTAAACTTGGTCATAAAAACCAATGTAAAAGCCGCAACTCTTTACTAATGAATTGTAATCCAACATGTGAAAGCCTTGAAAAAGGAATGAAATATTTACAACCAATGTCCATGGGAAAGTTTTGCAAAAACCAATAACTTGCAGGGCCTTGAATTCAACCAATTTTTTCAAAAGTTCTACCCAATGTAACACAAGCTTCAAGCCCCAACCACACCCCACATACATTTCACATAAACCCAAAAACACCCAATTGCACAAAACACAACCAAAGCCCATCATCTTTTGTTGGTAAACTCCACAACTAAACTCTACATGAACATGATGTAAATTGTCATTTACATTGGAATTCCAACAACCTTAAAAAAAACAACAACAACAAAAATTGTGATCTCACCTATTGCCAAGCTTAATCATTGTCAAGTTCCAATTTCTCAAAATAATTTGATTCTTCAATCATCTTAATTTTCTTAATTTAACTAATAAAATTCAACTTTCACAAAGTTCGTCAAATTTGTATGTTGTTTATAATTTTGATGAAGATCATTAAGCCAATTCTTTGCCACAATGATGGTGTGATCTAAGTTCTCCACCTATAACTTGCAATATCTTATAGTTGTCAACACACTAGCAAGTTTAAACACACACTCAATTTGTGACTTCCAAATTCCCAAGAATAATTTGGCAAAGAAACCAATGTTTGGGAATTGAGTTTCATGATTGCACCACCAAACTAGGGGATCAACACATGCAACAAAAGTTACAAATAACCTCTTAAACAAATATAGTTCCCCAATAACAAATGCACGCAAAGATTTTTCAATAGATGCGCCAACACCAAAAATGTTATTGTTTTCTTTTTAAATCATTGCAGGGTGAAAGCACACTACATTGGCCACAAAATGTTGTCATAAGGTAGTGTTTGCAAGATTTTGGGATTTGTAATTGGCCATGTGATCAAATATAAACAACTAAAATGAAAAAGGGCTCAACACTACAATTATACATATAATATAATTACATGGATGAATTAATATAATGTTATGTATGAATTTCATGGATAGTTTTTTAATAACCATAACATAATGGACTTTCAAAGGAGTACCCAAAAACCTAAAAAAATCCATAATTAATGAATATGGATTCCATGCACTTTCATATAATGTTTTTTAATGAGTAAAAGACTCAATGGTAATATGATGTGATAACATTAATGCCAAGGAAGACTTTTTGGAAGGATTTTAAATGACCAAATTTTTTTATGTACCTTGAATTATGGTTTTTTTTATTAAGTCCCTTATTTAATAAAAGTAATAGTTTGAAAGCTCATCTTTCAAATTTAAGTTCTCCATAAGATAAACTAGGTTTTTAAATTTTTAATTTTTTTATAATAATAACTCATAAAATGACTTGATGACTTGTGTGATTCAAGGTATCCTACTTTCACACTACTTTCTTAGTGTTAATTTATGCAAGTATGAACTTCCACATGTGCTTAAAAGTGTTACACCTTAGTGTGTTTTCACCATTTCTTACATACAAGGAGTGTGAAAAATCACAAGTATGCAAAACAAAGGTAGATGGGAAGTGTGCATGGGGGCCAAGGTGCAAGTGACAACAAACAACAATTCATTATTGCATGTGGCAATAGCGCACTCTTGTGCAAGAAACCAAAAAACAACACACACACACACACACACACACACACAAAACCCTACACTCCCCTCCCCTACCCCGCTAAAAAAAAAGTGAAAAAAAAAACCTTGGTGGGTCATGTCTACTAGCCCTCTCATTGGTTGAATGAAAATCCTACTCTTAAAAGAATTTGTCATCCATTTTTTACCTAGGTTAATAGGTACCCCAATTCATGATTGGGCTACTTATTCAAAAAAACCCCACTACCAAGAAACTTGTGATGAAGATGTGAAGTGCAAAAGTCATGAAAAAAATGTTTTTCAATATGACAATGGGAACTTCATGATCTCCCCCAAAAAAAAGTCACATGACTCTCGAGGAATTTTCAAACATCCACAAGATTCAAAAACTATTGAATTGAAAGAGAGAATAATTATGTTCAACTACAATAATCACAAAGTTGTTGCAAACTTTTTGAAAGGGTTTAGTTATAACATTATGGGTTAAATATCATATATATATTTTTTGTCATAATTATATAAACCTTAAAGATTAATCCATAGAGATTCACCCACAATTTGTAATATTATATGCATATTATAAAACTATTATTAAGCATTAAAACTATATCACTTGCATTATTAATTATACTTAATGTTGTCAAAAATCCCTTTTTTGGGGATGTCCTTGGGACCTTGAGGAAGTCCCTAATAAGATGGTACTTGGTAACTTTTAGGTTCAAGAAGGGAGATATTTTGTTCGGGAGACATCCCTCTAGGGTCAAGGCATGCCTAAGATGACGGGGAATGGCGAGCAATGGTGGACACATGTTGAGAATGATGGATCGACGATGGGGAATGGTGAACAATGGGGGACACATGTGGAGAATGATGGTTGGATGACAAGGAATGGTGAGCAATGGTGGACACATGTTGAGAATTATGGAACCATGTCAAGGAATGATGGATTGATGACGAGGAATGGCAAGCAATGGTGGACACATGTTGAGAATCATGGAACCATGTCGAAGAATGATGGATCGATGATGGGGAATGGTGAGCAATGGCATACACATGTTGAGAATGATGGAACCATATCGAGGAATGATGGAATGATGACGGGGAATGGTGAGCAATGGCATACACATGTTGAGAATGATGGAACGGTGACGGGGAATGGCAAGCAATGGTAGACACATGTTGAGAATGATGGAACCATGTTGAGGAATGATTGATCCATGCCAAGAAATGTAGAAATATGTCAAGCAATGGCAAGAATGCAAAGCAAAGTTGGGGGATGATGGGAGTTGAAAAGGGACATCAAGGGATGGTGGGGGAACATATCTCGTTTTTCCCCAACACGGGCCTCTTGATCCTCGACATATGTCTTCACAAACAATGGGTTGAATGGTGACCATGGTTTGGCAATGTTGGCATATATGTAAGTTCAAACCTAAAATCAAGGCAAACAAGTAACCAAAATTGAAATTTTTGAGTAGATTTTTTTTGAAAAAAGAACTCAAAAATCAACTCAAATGGAGGGGGACACTAGGTACAAAAACCCTAAACACTAAACTCTCTTGGCAACTTCGATTATAATTCAGTTATGTTCAATGATTTCATACCCCATTAAAGATTTAACCCATAAAGATTTTTAAAAGATCCTTGACACTTGTCCATAATGATATCCTTAAAGATTTTGGACACAATTTTGGGTTGCAAAACAAATTTAATCTTGATTGTAGTGTCAACTTGGAATTCTAGTATTTTTAATCATCAAAATTTTAACCACAAGAGAATTTAGCCAAATCTGGCTACAAGATTCCCAGACCACTTGAGGAGCAATCGAACAAGAGCTGAATTTGACTCTGGACAGGAGTAGTGATAATTGAGAGCAAAAAGTTCATTTTCCTGACAGATCCCCAAACGCCCAAATCCAACTCAAATTCTGAAAGTAGTTCATGTTAGATTCAACCCAAGCTCTGAAATTGCAGTCCCACCGAACTCCTTAAATGATGGAACAGAAACTCGAATTTTCTTGACACCGGAGCAAAAGCTTGGATCCAAAGCATTATGCTGAACCTGATTTCTGAGCTAAAACCCTAAAAACTCCCACAAGAAATGGAAGTGCATCCTGCATGAGAAACTATAATGGAACATGCTATGGACTCCAATTAGAGCGGGAAGAGACCAAATTTACAGGAGGAAACAAAGCAAGCATTAAGACTCGACTGGTCAAAGATACTACCTAAAAACTCTCCTCCAAGCTTCCTTATGACAGTCTTTGCTGGTGTGTAAAGGAGAGCGAACATCAATCCATCAGCATCCGTCCTATAAGCATCCAAATTGTCAGAGAGCTCCTCACAGAAATGGAGAAAATACTGTCCTCGCATAGCATGAGGAATACTGCTAGAATGAGTGTGCTAAAAGCCTAAGGGTTTTTAACCTAAGAGTTGCACAAATCTGTTGAAGACTTGGTCGATAAACAAACAAAAATCAGCAAACTGGCTAATCCCGCTTATCCTCTTCAATGTCATCCTCCAGGCTGAAAACGTCTGTACTAATGGGTTTTCTTTCCTTGGCATCAGGTTTGGCAACACCAATTTTCTCAGTCTCAATGGCTGTGCTTGCTTTCCCTGCCACTCCTGATGTTAAAGCTACGCCCTCCTCATCAAGATCCTCCTCCCCAATGTCTTCAGAGTATGCATACCGCATTGAGTTTTGTGAAGGTGCCCATAGGACACAGATGACAATCAAGAGCATAAAGGCAAGCATGTACCAGAATGCAGAAATGATCCAGTAGCTTTGCCAGTGCTCACCAAATACATCTGTGGCCTTGAAGTAAAGCTCATAGCCTATCCAAAGCACAGCAATGATGACTGCCACAGCCAGAGCGTTTGTGAACCTCCTATAAAGTTCCAGCTTTGCAAAGCTCCTCCTTGCCTGTAGCCTCTCCAATGTCTTTGACAGAGAAGTGAAGATCCAGAGGATGAAGATTGCATCGAGCATAGCTAAAGGAATCACCAGGAATACTCTTTCTTTGCCTGGAGGGTCATTGATGGTCCCCACATTTTCTACCACATCAAATGACTCTGCTGCCAAGAAATATGCACCTCCCAGTAACAACACCTTTGATGTCAGCCCTCCTAAAGTTGGACGCACAACACCATAGCCCATTGAAACTATCAAAATCAGGATCCACGAAACCGTCTTCTTCACTGCACCAAGGGTCACTGCCCACACTGTAATGCCCAACGGCCGCCTACCCATTCGATTGAAGTTGAGGTACTCAAAGTACCAGACTGCCATCTCAGACATTCCAAGTGCAATCACCATACTGATACAGTTTTGCAGCTGCAAGATATCCTTCCAGTGGCGTACATATTGGAGGAACCAAAGAAAACCAAGCAGAACATATGCAAGTGACATGAATGCATAGAAAGTCATGTAAGGCGCCATTCTACCAGGCAAGTATCCCATCGGATTCTTCCAGATCGTCATCCCATCAATGATAAGACCCTCAAGGTCAGGCTCACAGGCAACAAATAACAGTTGGTACATGCCACTTTTTGTAATGTTGAAAACCTCAGACATTTTCACTGTTGTTTCATCTCCATTGAAGTGGACCTTGAAGGATTGTGGCTGGCCTGTTTCACGATCAGGGCGGATGATAACCTCACCAGGACTGCAATCCATTTGTGTAGCCATATCCGTTGTGCAGCAGAGGTTGAAGTTCTCATTGTTTGGACCCCAACTCCCAAGTTTTTCCTTATCACCAACCTCGCAAATAATAGCTTCCACGATATCATTCCTGTTGTGACTGGCTGCCTGTTTAGTCCGAGTGAATTCGACATTATCAATCTTGACGTATGTTCTGCCATCTGCTGTGCCCTGGCCTCTTGTTTTTGTTGCTGAAGAGTAGTAGAGACCCTCGTTGCCACCATAATAAACATATGCATTGCTGCTGCTCTCTGTCGTGAATTGTTTGTGATTATACTCATGTATTGATGCTTCAAGTTGGAGTACTCCAGATACCCACCATAACAGTACCATGCATACCACTGCTGCTGCATGCTCCATCCTCCACATTCCTGCCCACCTCATCCTCATCATCATCATCATCATCATCTCCTTCTGCTAAATCAAAACCAAAGGAAACCCTAATCCCTATATAGAATGGGAAAACCTCAAGCAGACAAAGATGAACAGTTTGCTTCTTCCATTGAGAGTTTTGTGAGCATTGACCTCTCCTGAAAAACATACACACACACACACACAAAATCAATCTCTTGTTGTAATTTTTTCGTTGTAGCGATCTTTGTTCAGTGTTGCCAGAACCTTCAACCCCCACATAACTGAGGCCACAGTTCGTCTTCAATTTTCTAGAGATGCTCGAAAGAAAGAGTCTTTGTCAAAATTCAAGACAGTATCTACCTACAATGGGAGCTTCTCAATTCGAAACACAACCTGATGATAAGTCGTTTGCACTAAACCCAAGTATCATGTGGACTATCTAACTATAACAGCTTCGAAAATTTCTACTCACATCTTAAACATTCAGTCAGTGCACAAAACAACAGTCTTCTAAAAAACCCTAAGTTGATCACGCTCATCGAGTTCTCATGTAGTAGTAGTAGTAGTAGTAGTAAGGGGGCAAGGAGGAGAAGATCATCAATAAAAGAATGAAAGAAAAATAAAATTGAAACCTTTTTTTTCTCCACTCCTGATAATTCGCTACATTTCTAGACCAAAAGATTCTGAGATCTGAAATTCCCTAAAGCCGATGAATTTGGACGATTGTGAAATGAAAGAAAAAAGGGGGGGAAAAAAGAAAAAAGGAATTGGATCATCTCGCAAAATTACCTACTAACTTACTCGTGTTTTTGCAGGTTTTCTAGCCTCTTCGAAGGAGGCTGGCTTTGGATATGGTGGCTACTTCGCTTCTGGAACGGAAAGGAAATTCGACATCTCCACCATGGCTTAGGGTCTGGAATAAATTTCGACACATCCACTTTGCTTGCCTTTAGAAAAATCCCAATTCTTGAAACAGCAAGAAAAAGCACAGATTAGCCACTATCTTTGAGACTGTATCTGCACCCCCCTCCCGCGATCAGCGTTGAAGCAGCTGGGATGCCAAAGAGAGAATCGAAATCCGAAAACGCAAACGAGGAACACGAACAAAACCAAACACACAAACAAACGAGAAACAAAACACAGCAGAGAAAAGCCATCGGAGAGTGAGGGAGCTCCAAACCCTAATTCTTTTACCGCCCCCGATTTCTTTTACGTTGTGAGATCCATATGCCACCACCACGATCACGTCAACCGCCTATCACCGGTCATCAAGAGATCCAAACCAAGCATGATTTTTTTTATTTTTTTTAAATTTAGAAAACTAAAAATTTATTTTTAATAATTCGACATTTCATAACCCAACTTTTTTTTAAAGTGCCCCTCTTTTCTTTTTTTTTCCTTTTTTT
>Ga0116231_10011385_pt1 | contig 13714 bp, 10 predicted proteins | sample S1TSphgellanicum_2_FD_89695 | JGI IMG/M metagenome (GOLD analysis project Ga0116231, IMG submission 89695) | Host-associated microbial communities from peat moss isolated from Minnesota, USA - S1T2_Fd - Sphagnum magellanicum MG | ecosystem: Host-associated > Plants > Peat moss > Unclassified... | reverse complement strand
CTTGATTTGAATGGGTGTTGTAACTTGAAAGAACTACCTTCATCTATTGGCCAATTGAATGCACTCCAAGAGCTTGGTTTGAATGGGTGTTGTAACTTGAAAGAACTACCTTCATCTATTGGCCAATTGAATGCACTCCAAGAACTTGATTTGAATGGGTGTTGCAACTTGAAAGAACTACCTTCATCTGTTGGCCAATTGAATGCACTCCAAGAGTTTGATTTGAGTGGGTGTTGCAACTTGAAAGAACTACCTTCATCTATTGGCCAATTGAATGCACTCCAAGAGCTTGATTTGACATGTTGTTCCGAGTTGAAAGGACTACCTTCATCTATTGGCCAATTGAATGCACTCCAAGAGCTTGATTTGAATGGGTGTTGTAACTTGAAAGAACTACTTTCATCTATTGGCCAATTGAATGCACTCCAAGAGCTTGCTTTGTCATGGTGTTTCAAGTTGAAAAAACTACCTTCATCTATTGGCCAATTGAATGCACTCCAAAAGCTTGATTTGGATGGGTGTTCTGAGTTGAAAGAACTACCTTCATCTATTGGCCAATTGAATGCACTCCAAAAGCTTGATTTGGATGGGTGTTCCGAGTTGAAAGAACTACCTTCATCTATTGGCCAATTGAATGCACTATAATACTTGTCACTTGGCCTTTTCTTTGAGGAGGGGGAAGATACCCAACTCTGGGGATTTTTTAATGCAGATTATTCATTTGATTTAGATGATTGAACCTCCACAACAGTTGGCATTTTCCTCCTTGGATCTACACCTGTCTCATGGTGTTGTCAAAAACAAAATTCAATTTCACGATTGTCATGTGAATGTGAGTATTGATCGTTAGCTAACTATTGTTGTGAGGGTGTATGGATTCATCAACTATTACATGAACTAGGACTAAACATGAGTGCACAATCATGTGTCAGAATCAGAACACCATTAAACTCTTCAAGAACCCGATTTTTCATGATAAAACAAAGCACTTTGAAGTAGATTGGCATTTTATACAAAAGAAAGTAGAAGAGAAAATAATTTAGGTTGATTTTATCAATACAACAAAGCAACCTGTTGATATGTTCATGAAGGCTTTAGGTCGAATTAAATTTGAAGCGTGTAGAAATAGACTCAATCTAAAAAATGTTAAGTCTAAAAGTTATATAATGATATAGAAAGTCTCTACTTAAGTAGTCTCTTAAAAAATTTATGGGGATCAACAAAATTGAAGTGTATGCAGGTGTGATTACATTACGAATGAAACGACTTCTTCTAATAAAGTGTGAAGGAAGATGTTGACAACATAGGAATGATGAAGAAGATGTTGTTAGTTGACGAAAAAAATGTTTAGATCTTGCCAGCAAAGACATTGCTAACGAAAAAACATTGTTGACATCTTATTAGGAGATAATGTAGAAGAAGTAGATCTATGTTGCTTGATTGTTTGATCTCCCTCATCCACCATATCTTGCTAATCAAAAGTGTTTGTGTATGCTGAGTGTACGAAGGGGTGTTGGAATCGATATATTTTTAGCTTAATATCATTCATCCTTTCACTAGATTATGTTAGAACTTTTAGTATGCATGTTATATTTAAAATGAGCCTAGGGTATTTGAGGGACTTTTTCTTTTTGTTTTGTGAACCAATTTGTTCCCATACAATGACTTCCATCTATGATTAACATTAGTTCCTCATTCAAAATGCAATGAAATCGTTTGACGTAGAAAGACACCTTCTATTGTAACTAGAATCATCTTTCATAGCAACTCCACAGGTGCTCTGAGTATGTGGCAATGGAACACAATATTTCCCAAAACCAAGATTAATTTCTTTTCTTTTTTTCCCAACCCCACTTTAAAACTAACACTACAAATGATCGGTAACCAATAATAACTATTAGCAACCCACTTGGACCAACCACATGTCTAACAATCTATCCAATAATCAATAGTAAGCATTGTCCTTTCTTAAGCCTTTTGCTTGCTTTCATATTGTTAGGGAAAATGTCCATGCCAAAGCCATTGTGCTAAGCCAAAATTTATTGTCCAAGGCCATATACCCAACACTTGTGGAGCTATTCTTAGGCCCACTTTACACTAGGAGTTGAGGTTGATGTTCAATTCAAATCACACATTCCTATTGGCACAAAAGTTGAAATCAGCCCCAAGGGTTAAATTACACTAGGAATCAAGGTTGAAATAGAAAAAATCTTTTCAATTTGCCCCAAGTTACCAATAAATGCAAAACTTTATGGCCTTGTATTGGCCCCAAGGTTGAAAAAAAGGATACTATCAAATTTGGGAAGCCAATTTGCAACCCTTGTGGCCAATGTTATTACATTTATTAGTAATTTGGGGCCAAACAAAAAGCCAAAAATGCTCAAAGTTGACCTCGAGTTTTTCCAACCTTCACTTTTAGTGTAAAACGAGCTTCAAACTAAATCAGGGTCTCTAAATTCAAATTTAACATTTCTTTGATGCATCTTAGAGTTATTATTGAGGAAAGGGCTCATTCAAGAAGGTGAATGTAATTAATGTGGGTGTAAGTTTAGCCTCGCCATTAATTACAAGTTTCCCCAATTCCTTCACAAACAATAGACTTGGTTGTGGGCACCATAACACAAAGCAAGTCATAAAACAAAAAATCCGCAAAAGTAAGTAGCTTTCACTAGGCTAAGGCTTAAGATCTCGGATCCAATGTGTTTGCATTTTGCACTAGATGTCAATTGTGCTGATTGTGGTTCTCCACATCAGGAGTCAAAAAGGTCTTGCACTTAAAACACCATTAGGCCCACTTTAGACAAAAAATATTAAATAGGCCAAAGGAAATGAATGTAATCAATACAAAAATATTTCTACGATTTTTTCTTCCAATCTACCCATTTGCCCCATTCATATTTTTTCAAGTGACACCCAGGCATCTTTTGCACTTGTAACTTCACATCACATGCTAAGTAATATGTTACATACCCCTTTATACCCTTAATGTGTCCATAATGTGCATAACATGGACTCAAAACATGCCTAGGCATGATAAGGTGAAAATAAATCGGGCAAATGGGAAGATTAAAGGAAAAAAATCGCAACAATATTTTTGTACTAGCTACATTCATTTCCTTTGGCCTATTTAATGTTTTCCACTTTCGACAAAGGTCCAAGGTCCAATTTCCTAGAAAACAATTTGGACTCATGTAAAGCAAATTGAATATTTGAATTGGAGTCACTAGTAGAAATCAGCCAATATGTAACCATTTCATTGACTACATGCAACTTGTAATCATTTGCAATTAGATTTGGGAATATTTGCAACTACAATACCAAATTTCAACTATTTTGGTCATTTTCACAACTATGATGCAACTATTAGAAATTTCATCCTATTGGTTGGATCGATTTTACATTTATTTTCATCCATTAATAGGTTGATATGTCCCATTAGTCGCAATAGTCACCAAATTAGTCACATCCTAAAGGTATTTTACAGTGACATAGGGGTGTATTTCAATGTAGGTACTAAAATTATATATATATATATATATAATATGCCCTACCTATGTATATTCTTCATATAATGAATCTCAAAATTAATATTTGAACTTTGTGTTTTTTATTCAAATCTGAAAATTGTTATTTCAATTGTTTAAAACATTATTTGAATTTCAAAATTTAGATTTGAATATGATATTTTCAATTTAAATTCAAAAAGGTTTATTTGATAAAAAACTTGATATTTGAATTTTGAATTAATATTTTTGAATCTAGAAACTAATATTTCAATTCAGAAAATTATTAATTGATTATAAAATTCGACATTTTAATTTTGAATATTTTTATATGAATATGAAAATTTATATTTCAATTCTGAAAAAAAATTCATTTAAATTTTAAATATTTTTGTTTGAACTTGAAATTTGATATTTGAATTCTGAAGTTTTAAATTTAAATTTAAGAAATTATTTGACTTGAAATTTGAATTCCAAATTATTATTTTGGATTCTCGAAATTAATATTTCAATTCAGAAAATTATTAATTGAGTCTTAAAATGGACATTTTATTTTGAATATTATTATTTGAATATGAAAATTGACATTTCAATTTTGAAATTTGTTATTTAACTTCAAAAAACTTATTTGATCTAAAAATTGATATTTGAATTTTGAATTACTATTTTGGAATCTTAAATATATATACTAATTCAAAAAATTATTGATTGAATTTAAGGGATTTTAAAAATAATTTTATCCATAATAAATCACTTTTATAAATAATTATAAATGATTATGTTTACTAAATCTAAGTTACACTAAATAATTATTGTTATAACATAGATTTGTATATTATTTAATTTATATTCCTATATTAGAAGAAATAGATTAATGTAATTAATGTGACATTACTTTAAAATCATTACAATTATTTCATATAAGAATTAATTAGTATGTTCATAATTATTTTCTAATTGAACATAATTATTCACACTCTGTAATTTATAACTTAAAAAATGAATAAAAAATTTGGAAAAATTATTGTGTATTTTAAATAATTATTTTACTGATTTTAATTTCACAAACTATATAATAATAATAATATTATTAAAAACTCTATGATTAATCATCTATGATAAATATTTTATAATAATTTTACAGTAATTAATGTTATGTTTAACAAATTGTTGTATTTATAGTTAATAATTACCAAGAGAAAAACATTACTTGACCTGTAATAATTTTTACAACAATAAATGTAATTATAGAATAAGTAATGTAATTAGTTGAATAATAATTTTGTAAGAATTCGTGTAAGAATTTATTTTCTAATAGCAATTGTTAATTCATTACCTATAATTTTAACATAAATATTTAAAATAGTTAATTTTAAAATTATAGTCATTAAATTATTTCTACATTAATTATATTATATATAATTCGATCAAATTCTAAAAATTAATAATTAAAAAAAATCCTAATTATCTAATTATTTATGAGTTATGTATTAATAATTTGCGAATAACTAAATAGTTAGTTTGTTCAATATTAAGAAGTTATTGCTTATTTAAATAATTGATGATGAATACTGAATATTTGTAGTGTATAATTTATAATTTAAATATATGTAAATTTAATCATTATTAATTAAATGATTATGCAATTATCTAATACTTGAATTGTTTAGAAATTAAAAAATTAAGAAAGTAAGGCAGGAAGAAAGTTTTGAAATTACAACTTAGTTTGTGAAGAAGTTGTAACTTCAAAACTTATCCCATATTGTTCGTTCTTCATTCTTATTTTGAACATTATATAAACAAGGAGGTGTGGTCATCTAATTTCACATAAAAAAATTTGTGCACATGGGATGAGCTAATCAAAAGGCTCAACCCAAACCAAAAAAACAAATTATGCAAATTTTTAAATTACTTACCTTCCCAACCTACTTATCTATCTAGCTAAGTAAGTACCTAGTTTGACCTACCCACCTAAGTTGACCTAAATACTTACCTATATGAGTAGGTATTTAATTTAGGAAGGTAGAACCTACCTACCTATTTTTTAACCTAAGTCGGTAGGGTGGTATGTAGTTTAGGTTTATAGGCACCTATTTATGTACCTACCTAGGTACCTACCAACTTTTTTTTCATAAATGCCACTTGGCATATTTACATTGGGCCACGTGTCATAATATCAAATCATCCAAGTATTTGAATTGAACATCCTAGATTACTTCAAAATAATAATAATAATAAAATATTAAGACACGTGGCATCACATCATTTGCCCCTAATTATCACCAAAATAGTTGCATCTTAGTCACATGTGACAATATATATACAATGGAATCAAAGGATGAAATGTATTTGTTGACTTTTTCTTGCATACAATACCCTTTGTCATTTGCAAATAATTTATCACATGCGATTTATCGTAGGCGACCAAAAGGATTTTAGTTGCAAAATGTCTCTTGTGACTAAAATTTAGTCGCAAAGATTAATTGAAAATACATGTTTTTTTTCTAATGAACGTTCCTTGGTTCCCAACTTGATTTTTAGTTCTCTAAATCAAGAGTTCTCCTTTTAGCACTGTCTTTTGGTCCGAACCAATTGAATTTCCCTCCAAAATAGGTGTGCCATATTAGCTTCAATTTGTCACTTTTTGGTCTTGGACCCTCGTTTAAAGGCCTTGGGACCAATTAAAAACCTTCCACCAATAAGATTGTTTGAATTCATTGGTCCTTGCACCTTGGACCCTCAATTTAAAGTCGCCCTTAGTTTCACAACATTTATTTCCATAAGTCCTCTATCTGCTTTCGGGTCAAAATTGTACCCTACATACACTTGCAAATTTTCATCACCAAAAATATCACTATCTTCCTCACATGGCAATGCATTAGTTCTAAGAACATTCATTTAACCAACCCATCTTAAAACGCAAGCTAGCTTGATGAAACACATGGTAGATTTTAAAGTTTAGTGATATGGTAAGGAAAATGTTAAACAATATGCTAAGGGTCTTGAATGCTACTAGTACAAAAGGACTACCCCACGTCACCATGACATCATCCTTCCCCTCACCCTTGTAACTTCCAAGTCCTCCATTTCCCTCCCCATGTAACATCCAAGTCTTCCATTTCCCTCCCCATGTAACAAGCTTTTTATTCATTGACATCGGTTATGCTCGTGTTACCTATTTTACATAATGGACCATCAACATCCCCATCCCCATGGTACTCTTATGCCATCCATGCCACACCACCATGTCTTCTCACCATCATGATGACGGACCTTTTTGCTTTAAGGCATCGTCATCGTCCTTTGTAATTGCACATGTTTTGCATTTTGTATTGCACAATCTTATAACATCTCCCTCCATCATTTTTCTACTCGCTTGCACCCATTGTCAAATGCTCTCACAATAGCTCTAATTTTTCTCTAGTGCCTTTGTCATTGATTGACTTCACCAATACAACTATTGCATGTGTTTCTACGACATCCTATTGAGGTGCGTGCATTGCCCAATTTGAAGGTCTTGCATTGCTTGTAGTTTGCTTGTAAAAATTAAATGTTATTAATTTCATTGTAGAAATTACATGTAGAGGAAGTTATCTTTGTTTCATAAGCTTGGATGCACGAATTACAAGTGGAAGATCGCTTTTCAGTCCTTTTCTGAAGTTGCCAGGTGCAAAGTTTTGTCCAAATGTTGTCTACCTCCATGGAGATGTTTCTTTCCTTCCTTCTTCATTGTTATCTTCATTAGTTTGGTCAAAATCTTCAACATCTTGCATCTCCCAAAGTGATCCCAATTCCCCCTTCTTGATTAAATAGATAGTAACTCCTTGATTGCATGTTTCTTGCAGGCGCTATTCCTTCATCTAATTTCAACTATGCTTGGTGACATTCTACGAAAGATCTAGCTTTTTTTTGTGGTCCTTAAAAGTCAAAAAGGTATGCATTGTTTAGGAATTTCCCTTATAACATGTACATATTATTAAATCTTCTTGTTTCCATGGTTTTTTTTTGTTTCTTATCCTTTGTAACCTAGAACTCATTTGAAACAAGGCATTCAATCATATTAGAGTCGTAGGCTCTCCCCTATAACATGCATGCCCACGAATTGTCCCCATTTTGTGCTAACAATGTTTATGTGGTGCTTCTGTAGATCACTTGAATGACATTGTGTAACCTATAATTTCTTTCAACAAGGTACTCATTCCAAGCAACCTTAATCTATCCTTTGTAACATGCCCACAAACTGTGTTTAATTCGCAATCTTGCCTAAATTGGTTTATTATGTCAACTCAATCTTAATTGAAACATGATTTATTGAATGATTTTAATTCCAAGTCATATGTCAATGCCTTGTAACAAGCCCTTTCTTACAATATTTTACCTTGTGAATCATTTTATGAAACTTGTTTGATGGTGTTGTAACTAAGTCCACTTGCTCAAATAATACAATGATCCCCATTTCCTATAACATCTCACAACATGTCTTGGAACATGTCCTTACTCATGAATTGTTGATCCTATACCTTGTTAGTTAAGGTTTGTAATTTGTTTTGTTTTCTCATGTAATCACTCCCGTTTACCTTGATGCGGTCACCCCAATTATTTCACGTGACATCTGACAACATTCTATTGTTGTCCTTACAGGTCCATTGAACCATAGTTTGTAACCTGGAATTCAATTCAACAAGGTGTTCAATCTATCTTCTATAACATGCCCACAATCTATGTATAATATCCGAGGTGTAACATGGATCATTAGATGTTTGGGGAAACTTGTTTGATGTTGTTGTAACTAGTCCCATTTACCTTAATAATATGGTAATCAACATTTGTTATAACATTGGTATGTAGCTTCTGATTCTATGTGATTCCTCCCACCTTGTGAATCATTTGATGGAACTTGTTTGATGGTGTTATAACTAGGCCACTTGCTTAGATAATACAATGATCCCAATTTCATGTAACAATTCACAACATGTTTTGGAACATGTCCTTATTCATGATTTGTTCTTATACCTTGTTAGTTAGGGTATGTAACTTGCTTTGCCTTCTCTTGTAACCACTCCCATTTTCCTTGACGTGGTCACCCCAATCATTTCATGTGACACTTAACAATATTCTAGTGCTCTCCCTGTAGGTCCATTGAGCCACAATTTGTAACTTGCAACTCATCTCAATATGGTATTCAATCAATCCTATGTAACATGCCTAAAATCTGTGTACATCATCCTAGGTGTAACATGGATCACTAAATAATGTCAATCCCATCTTGTAATGTAGCTTTTAGTTGTATGGGCAAGCTTGTTTGATGTTGTTGTAACTAGTCCCCTTTACCTTGATAATATGGTAATCCCAATTTTTTATAACATCTAATAGTTTCTCCTAACTTGTGAAGGCTTCTTGTAACATGTTAGTTTCATATTATTATGTTAGTTTGTCATGTACATATATAGTGTATCCTCGCCTTGGCTACATTGGTATGTAACTTCTAATTCCATAATGTTTTTTCCATATGCATGCCTAATGATATTTTGTAACATGTAGATCTTTTTGTTGTAACATGCATATTATTTTAGTATAATGTCTAAGTATGGATTGTAACCTATTGATATCATGTTATTATCTTAGTGTATATTTTATATTGTCAGTCCATGTTTAGTTATTACTATGCATGTCACTCTTACATGTTTTATATATGCCATTGCTGGAAGAGAATTTTATTGTGGACCTTTCATGTATAAACATCGAAAGACAAGTTCCAATCATCACTTTAGTATTCTCTTCTTACATATGTTTTTGTTGTTTGTTTGTGCAATATTAATGTGATACATTTATGATTTAATTCCTTCACATGAAGTTGTAACTAAGTTAATTTTTAAAACAATTTTTAGTATGCAACATTTTAATTGGTAACAGTTTAGATATGCATATTTACTTTAACCCATTGCATTGTAACATGTTTACAATTATTTTGGTGGGAAAACATTCATCATTGGAATATTATGGAACCTTAGACCTATCAATTGGTTTCCCTAAACCCTAGATTACGACAAAACCTTTGGTGAGTTTATTATTTCCATAACTTTGCAACGGGGATGTGCATAAAACTTTGCATTTTGTTGGGCTGCACTTTGATGTTGTTTGTATTATTTCTTGCAATACCAATGGGTACAAACTTAGTCCTTTGGAAGTTTCAATCAATTCCTAATAATGTTGTGTTGGGTTAGTATTGGAGGACATACCAAAATAATCTTTCACAATTAGGGTTTTTTGTGGCAGGTGTTTTATCAATTATGGCCATTGAAAAGATCAATGTGATGGTGTTAAAGGAGCATTTTGAAAGCTTGTTGAGGTATTATGGCAAAATGAATGTGGGGCAATTCATAGAACAATAGGTGACCTTAAGCTTTTATCATGAAATACTTGAGTAGACCCAAATTATTCAAATTCCTTTTCTACGGGGAGAGAAGGATCGCCTTGACTTTTAATGCATATATTGTGGGGGAAAGTGGTTTAGTAAATTAAGGGTATTTGACCACAAGGTTAAAGGGTGTGAATTTGGTCCATTTCACCCAAGCACAAAGAACTAGATCCTTCTTTTTGTTTTTCCTAACCTACATAGTGCCCAAATGTCTAAGCTTATGAAGTGTACAATGGAAAGTAACAATGGTTGTGCATTGCCTTTGAAGCTAAAGACGCAATTAAAAGTCAATGCAAAACACAACCTAAATGAAGGTGCCCTTAGAATTAGAAACCATGTGGATGTTCAAGTGTGCAAGTTCAAAAGTTTCAAGGGGTTATTTCCTGAACTTGTTTATAACAAAGACAATCGTAAACAACAAGAATCAACATCTAATCCAAGGGTGATTGCATCAAACATTGGGTTGTAGTTGGAATCCAAAAATGTTATGGTAGATCATCTACAACTATCCAAGGGTGTCTCATCGAAAGCAAAGTTCAAATTGAAATAATTAAAAGCAATTACGTGACACAAAGGTGCACAAATAATGTCTACCTTAAGGGATGTGCCATCATTAGAAGATGAGGATGATTATACCATCATGGGGACAATTAGAGAGCCTATGCATGAATAGAATGTCAATAAGCTTGAAACATATGCGCCTAGTGAAAATTGGCATACACAAAATTGACAACGTCTTGTTCACCCAACCTTGCAAAGTGAACAAAATGTCCAGGACAAGGTTCCACCAACAAATTCTATAGTTGACCTTATTACATTTTCTCTTCCTAGTAAGAGGCCTAAGATTACTCCAAAGTCTTTGACTCAGATGATGGGATGTGCTTCAAAGGGTGGAAATCCTCCTAAATCCTTGCCTATAATTCCAATTATTGACCAACATGAAATTCAACTTCGGGGGGGGGGAAAGTAATGAGGAATTTGAAAATGCAGGTAGTCAGTATTTGAAACATATGGAGGTAGAGGCTCGTGAACATGTTACACTTTCATGGGGGCCATCGTTACTTCTTCCTTTTAGGCATCCACCTGGATTGTTTAACTTAATTCCATATATGTTGAGGAAGTATGATTAGTTGAGTACCTCTATTAATGATTTCAAGAAACAACTTGCAATATATTGGGCTTTCCCTGAAGGAGGTTGGGCATAATGGGTTGATAACGTCTTCTCAATGTTAGTTGGCCAATGGATTATGAAGGATCAAACAATCATCACAAATTGTATTTAAGTTCCTTAATATCGATGTGTGTTGGTATCATCTAGTTTTAGCCTCTTTGTTGGTAACAAATGTTTTGCATCATCTTATACTTTAGTTTATGCCATCAAACTAGGTTATGTTCCATGCACATAATGTAATTATATCTTTTTTTTTGTAAAGGTTTTGGTGTCATGTCAACCTAGTTCAAGTCATCACTATTGGAATAGGTTGTTCCAAGTACATAATCCAACTTTTTAGCTTTCTATAACATCCCCATTTCCAACTATCCATTATGGTTTTGTTTGCATCCTCTCTTTTATTGTCCTTGTTTTGGGACCCTATGTGTGCATCCATAACATTACATTTGGTTAAGGTTGTTTTGTAACATGTTGATATTAGATGATTTCATGCTACTAGTTACTACCATTTTTCATGTTAGGGGGGCTTGTGTAACATGCCCATAATCTCACAACCCCTTGTTACAAGGTCTTTGAAACATGGCCACAATTTTGGACCTCCTTGTTACAAGGGCTTTGAAACATGGCCATAGTTTCAAAACCCCTTGTTACAAGGACTTTGAAACATGCCCCGGATTCAGAACTCCTTGTTAAATGGACTTTGAAACATGGTCATAATTTCAAAACCCCTTGTTACAAGGACTTTGGGACATGCCCAAGATTCAAAACTCCTTGTTACATGGACTTTGAAACATGGCCATAATTTCAAAACTCCTTAGTACAAGGACTTTGAAACGTGCCCATCATTTCATAACTTTATGTACATGTTACAAGTTTATATTTACAATGTTTTCCTTTTACCTTATAATGATATATATTCAACATGCTCCTTATGATTGTGAACAATTTACTAACCAATGTAAGGTTTATTACCTTGTGTCATGACCATTTATCAGAAGCCCAAAGGAAAGAAATGCGAATTGTTGTTGGTCATGTAATGCACCTTGAAACTATGGATGTGGAATTCACCTCACTTGTTGAATACATCAAATATAAGTTACTTGAACGAGACAACCAGAAGCTTGAAGCACAATGGCCAAAAGAACATGTAAAGAAAATGGTAGATTACGTTGTTAAACAAATGCAAGATTTTGACATTTTGCAAAAGTTGAGGAAAAGAAATGGGGTCGGCACCCATTTTACCATTTGTTCAATTCAATTCATGCACTCCAACGTCTTGCTCCCACTTTTCCATGGGCACATAACCAAGAAGAAGCCACAAGCTTGTACAATGATGTTTTATGCAACATGAAAAGGTTATAGATGTTTGACCCTATGCCATCATCTACAAGGTTTCTTAAATTATACCTATTTTAAAGAGGGTTACAAAGTACATTGGTGCACCCATTACATGGAGCTACCCAAAGCAACACATCAAAATGGTTTTCTAAAGGGTCACATAGTAGGCAATGGTTGGCTATTATTCGAATGAATGAAGAGGAGGGACCTTTGTTGCTTACCAAAGGGGTGGGATCATTGGCTATAGAAGGTTGGCAAACCCATGCCATTCATGCATATGAAACATTATTTTCTTCTAATGAATGGTGAATAGAGTTCATAGAATGGATGCATCATGTGCAATTGCGAACTATCCAAAACTTTGTTTTGCAAAACAAGGAGGAATTTATTTTAGCCTAGCAACACCTCCACGAAGATACAAAAAATCTGCTTTTGATGTAACCTTCACTACTTGGTTAATACAAAGAAAAGACATTGATTTGGGTTGGGTTATTTCTAGGACATCTAAATATGCATTATTCCCAACCTATAGTTGTAATTAAAAATATAGGATGTTCTTTTCAATGATCATTTTGTGCATTCCAACATTCCATGTAACATGGCAAATGTTGTGCATTTTAAACGTTTTTTTAACCAGGTAGATCAAACAACATTTCAAAGTTTCTTATAACATGGCGGATGCTATACATTAATGTAGACATAAACTTTTAGTGTTATTTATTAATAAGGTTTATTTATTCTAAGAAGTATTCAAGCGTTTGAAGCAATTGGACAAGATATGAAGGTGGCTGCCCAAAAGAAACTTTGAGATTACCATTAGTTGAGATATCTTGCAATGAAAAAAACTTTTTCCACTCTTTGTGTTGCAAGTCAAGTTGAAGGTGTAGATCAAGGTTAACACATATGGACATGATAATCAACATATTATTGACGAGGGTATGGGAAGAGGTGACCATCAAACACCTTAAGAAATTGGGACAAAGTGTGGCACTAGCGGTGTTATGGCAATATCACACATCTAGATAGATTTGAACTAGGTTACATGCCATCTCAAGTGTTTGAGTTCACCACCTTTGTAAACCACCCCCTATATAAAAACCTTACTCATCAATTTGTTACAACAAAAGAATAGGTTTTGCCAACCCCACCCCAATTGAACCAAAATCTCCACCTACTCTTAGTATGTCAACTATTATTTCCAAAAGGTTGTTTCTAATTCAACCATTGCCCCCATCTACAATAGTTGCATCCCATGATATTGACCCCCCCCCCCCCCCCACTTTT
>Ga0116231_10011384_pt1 | contig 13714 bp, 11 predicted proteins | sample S1TSphgellanicum_2_FD_89695 | JGI IMG/M metagenome (GOLD analysis project Ga0116231, IMG submission 89695) | Host-associated microbial communities from peat moss isolated from Minnesota, USA - S1T2_Fd - Sphagnum magellanicum MG | ecosystem: Host-associated > Plants > Peat moss > Unclassified... | reverse complement strand
TGCTTTGATGATAGGCAAATATAAAAAAAAAAAAGAGAAAAAAAAATGAAGAAGTAGAGAGAGGGATGGGGGGGGGGGGGGGGGGGGGGGGGGGAGGGGGGGGGTTTTCAATCGCCGAAATTTGGAAAAAAAAGAGTTTTAGTAAAAATCAGTAGATTTCTTGGTTTGAGTAGATAGCCAACAAAAACATAGATGTGTGGTTTAACTTTGTTACTTTCATATCTTCTTTGTAGCCAAAATTGGTTAAATCTTCTTATTGGCCACCCTTGGCTACATCACAACATATATTGACCCAAAACAAACACTAATTGAAATACAAAACTTCCTGACTGCACGAAATCAGTGTTTTTTTTATTTTCCTTTTTTGCTCAAATTTTGTAATGTTGCCAAACTCAAGATCATCAACAAGGAGGTTTAGCCACTTTTGGCTATAGAACAGCTATGAAAGTAGAAATTTATTAAAATGCTTTTATATCCTGGTTACTTGCTTGAACAAAGTGTAGAAAAACATGGAGATTTTTTCAGCTTTTTTTCGTTTGTAGATGATTTTTTATTATAAAAGAAGGAATATTGGTTAGAAGATTATTTTTTTGAAATAAAAATTCACCACAAAAAACAAACATTGCACAAAATGGCCATAGTGCATTTGAAAAAGAGCAAAACTAAGCATGAAAACTACAAAACACGCACACACCCACACAAAGCATTGACGGGACAAATTGGACCACATCCTAGAGACAAAATTAAGCTCAACTACAAGGGGTGGGGGCTTTGATAAATTTCTTTTCTTTCTTGTGTTAGAGAATTCAAACAATTTCATGTCCTTGTTTTATTAGGTAACTTGCAATCCAAATTCTATCTACAACCAGGAAAGAAGAAAAAGAAAAACAAGCATTTGACTTTGACCTAGAGCTTTTTTTCTTTCTGCCATTCCCCAGGTGCAAAGCTGTTGTTGTAAAGCTCTGTAGCCTACACCTGAGAACTCTTTATGTTTTCAGCTCCTCCAGCTAGAGGGCAGAATCAGGCCTGGTTCTGCTATTTTCCTACCTGCCTGCTTACTTTGTCTTTTTAATCTACCTACCTACTTACTTTCTGCTCAACTTACTAGCTTTATGCTAGGTGAACATGTCTGAAGCAGCACATTCTGCCTCTTGTTGAGTCAGGAATGTGAGGGTGGTAGGGGCAGAATGTGCTCTCCTAGGGAGCATTCTTTACTACATAAAGTATAGAAGATTGGTCACCAGGTAGGTTGAGATCCAAAACCTTTTCCAAACTGGTCACCTTATGCAACTTACAGCTGCTTGCATTTGGCATTTTGGAGGCCTTAAACTAAACATGGCTAAAACCTTCAAAAATAAAAAGGTCTAAAACATGGCTAAAACATGCCCAACTTTCGCTCAGGCACCAAGTCTAACTAGGCATTTTGAAGGCTTTAAATATGGCTAAACATGGTTAAACATGTTTAAAATATGGAGAAAAAAATGGTTTAAAACATGGCTCAAACATGCCAAGCCACATTTTTTTCTCAGGCCTGAAAGGCTAGAAGAGCTGCCTGAATTGGCTGGTTAAAGCTGGCTGCAGTGAACCTAAGAGCGTAAAGCCCATTTTTTGACATTTTATCTCCATTTGAGCTTCAGTTAAAAATTTGGTTCAATCTACTCATCCATGAATCTAATTGTTATATTAAAAGTTTACTAATTCAAGTTCTTTTGATAAAAATTTCCATCAAAATAGGCAAAGGATGATGAAATAGCAACGCTAAATTAAGCTCATATAAGATTAGGGAAGTAAGTGCCACCCAATAATATTCGATTTGAAGTTTCATCAATTAAAAAAAAAGTTCTTTTGACATGGATTAATGCATGCATTATGATATCGCACTCACAATGACGAAGTTAACTAACCCAATAGTTTTCTAAAAATCAAACCAAAATGTGATTTTTCAAACAAGAATTATGCTTTGCAAGTCGACTTGGAATGAGAATGCGAATGTGTTGAGGATCCTTGGAAACCAAGGACAATTTCAAAAGGATCTCATTGCTAGAACTTCTCCAGGGTCAACTCTTATATGAGTTTTCAAAGTTAGCTCAACTAGGCTAAGAAGGCTGGTGACATGGGTGGGCTTTTTCCCTATAGTAGTCCCTCCTCACATGTGAGAAAGTGGGCTTGCTGCATGGGAGTTCTCTTCACAAACACCTCTGCTAAATCCACTTGAAACAAACCATTGGAAAGATATTGGATGTGTGCACCTGACATAAAAAATAGAAAATAAAAAACATCTAAATCTTTGTCAACTAGATTGATTTAAAATACAAAAAATAAAAACCAATTTTGGCTCATTAGAAGTTTAGAGTTTAAACCACCCCTAGTTCTTATGTACAATCTACACCTAGTACTATGGAACAGGCAATTCACTGCCCATTATGTTGAGTTTGTCAGCAATCTTGCCAGATGCATAGTTCCATTCTACTGAGCTCGCCAAGGGTAGGTAGCTTATTCAGCACATTGGGCAACCCAAGCCAAATCCATTTACATTAATATCTTTGGTGAATAATTATGGGAACAACCTGGTAAGCTGGAACTACATGAGACCATCACTACAACATCATTGGAACGCCATGGAAACGTCATGGGAACATGACAACAAAACTTGAGAATCTTTTCCGTAACTGGTAATCTTCTAGTTTGGAAGATTATATAATAAAGATCTTCTATCCTGGAAGATTATGAACTGCCACCCAAGTGGCAATATGTGGCAGATTGAAGAGCACCTGGCCTGCTATGGTTCTTACTGTGAACGAACAGGTCGCATAATCATTGATCACAGATGTTAACAAGTTTTGAATTCACAAGCACATGCTGGTTCCATATGTAACTTAGTTCTATCAGTTGAATTCATCACAAATATTAGGTCATTCGTACACACATACTAATGATATAATTTAGACATGCATGATAGCCAGTTTAGTGGAGGGCAAGGTGCTAAGGACCAGTGCTTGCTGTTTCAGTTTTTGGTCGATTTTGGTTCCAGTTCTTGGTTGGAAATTTGAGTAAATGAGACGAAGTCTCAAAACTCGTTTTTATACAAGTTCCAGTTCTTCATTTTCTTACATTAAAATTTAATTCTAAAAAAAGTCTTACTGGGGTCATACATGTGGTTAGTCTCAAGGGTTAAATTAAGCTTTACATTATTTTAATTGACTCTGTGCTGGTTCAGATTTAGGAATGGTTTATTGTGATACCCTGTGCTGGGTATAACAGTAACATTTTTTAAAAAATAATTATTGCAATGGTTTTTATGTGAGGTAAAGCCCTTGGGCAAGGGCATTCCCAAAATAACCAGCCCTCCACCTTTGGCCTCAGAGGGCTGCTTATTTTGGGAATGCCCCTGTCCTGGGGATTTACCATGCACTTTTTGTTAGGGTAAAACAGCTTGTGAGTGAACACTTCAGTGCTCAGGGCTGGTCGGAATCAAGGGGAGGGCTCCGTTGTTTTTTATGTCTAAACAAATTTGAACCCTTCTTATTGATGAATCTGGTGCATTAAAAATCATAAAAAACGAATTAGAATTGAGAAACTTACGATTCCCCCCTCCCCCAGAGTAGAAGGGGTCAAGAACTTAAAAAAAGCAAACCACCAAACATTACAAAGCCAGTTCCTGAACACCCAAAAAATTCCTTTTATGTTGCTTTGTTGCTATTAGAGTACAAAGATGATTTGTACAAATCAAGGTGGCGCTCTTATAAAACTTTAAACCATTCAAAATGAAAAAGAAATAAGCTTTTTATTCAAAAAATCATTCAGTGTAACATAGGTCAATGACATTATTATTACTAGATCATAATCTAGTAATAATAATAATAATAATCTAGATCATATTACTAGATTGGTAAAAATATATTAATGTAGGTAGGTTAAATGTAAATTTCTACCAATGCTGGGCGGGTATTTGACCCTGGCGCCAAACCCCCCCCTCGTTATTTGATCAGGTACATATGCCACCCATCTCACATTCATGCCTAGTGTCTAGTAAAATATTTCGTGTACCTGCCCCCACTTCATACCCTGGGATTAAATAATATAACCCATGGTTCCCTCGGTGTTATAACAAATGTATGTGATATAAGTGGTGCGATGATGCCGGAGATGATTTTGTTTAATATCCATTCATCGTATTTTACATCAAGAATCCTTCTTGTCATTTCCTGCATGAGATTGCCATTGCCAGAATTAATATTGTGGATTTTTTGGAAAATATGTAGATATGTTTGATAGAGAGGAGTCACAATTATTATTATTTTTGCTAATAATGGAAATCATGACCATTGAAACAATAGTGATTATATGAGTACTTATGAAGTCTACATGTTTAAAGCAATGTTGGTTTGGGTTAATGTTTTTTTTCTAGATAAAGTTGGCCAGTTGGCTTTTTTCCCAAAATGTCTAATGTGTTTTTTTGGTTTTCTAGTTGCCAGATTTCAACTTTTAAAATATATATATATCAGATTTCTCTATTGGGTTTTAACATGGAGCCAAAAATATGAAGGATTCTAAAAGAATTCTTACTTTCATACTTGGTCCATAGCCAAATTTGGCTAATTATTCTTGTCAATTTGGCTACATCACAAAATTGAAGGGAAAAATAAACAAAGTAGAATTGGGGTGTTACACATTTAAAATAGATTCAAGTTCTCTAAGTAAATAACTATAAGTTTATAAATAAATAGATAAAGAAATAAGGTTGGCCTTATGTTTTATGCACTTTATTACATTTAATTGATTGTACATAATTAATATTACATCCCCAAAAAAACTGTTTAGTTGTTTCATTGGATGAAATTGGACCTAATCTCAAACCAGACCAGCTTTTTTTTTTTTAAATTATGAAAATGACCAAAGCCAAATTTTTTTAAAAACCAAAGAAAACCGATATCAACTTCACACTAGAAGCTCCATTGAAAGCAAGGCATCACAAACACGCTGGCCCTGCCAATAGATAAGATGTTGTACATCTACTTACTGTGTCCACACCGTGAACACCAAAACAATCCTTCCGTTCCAATCTAAACAGTCTAAACACTTTCACCAAAGAAACTGGTCATGTAATGTGAAACTGGCTTTAATAAGGTAAAACTTTCAAAACTTGGGTCCAATGTGAGATAGTCCCAACAAGAGAAAAAGTTAGAACCAGGACCGAAGGTTCCTTTTGAAATCAAGAACTAGACAACTCTGTTATCAACACTGGTAGCAACAACCTCACTGGACTGGTATGAGCCAAGACAATACCTAAACCAGCCTGGTAAGGACTTAGAGGTAATACCAGCATTGTAATGACCTTTGTTATGTCAATCACAACACAAATGTAACTTCATATCACCTTAGTTTAGGATCAAGTGCATTAAGACAAAAGTCCTTTTCAAGATTTACATTAATTGACATGTGATATTCGTGTGTTGATTTACCATATCAATACTTTGTATTTTTCATATAAATAAGTTTGTCAAACTAAATATCAATTTTGAAACAAAATATGATCACAATGTTATAATCCAAGTTTGAAATTTTTGCATTTGACAAGCCTTATTGTATTATAATATAATGCACATCTTTGCTTTTAAACATGATCACAAAATCTATTGCAACTAAGTTTATAGGGTCACTTTGTTTCTTCCAAACCTATACCAATATGATTTTAAAAAACTAGGGTTATCAATGTCAACTCTGTTGCATCATGTAAGTTTTGGCACCAACATAGTCTCATCTCACATTGGTTTAGGGTTAACATTGGGTCAAAGTAAAAGTAGTCACTTTTTTGGAAAGTATAAATTAATTATCCCAATAAAGATTGAAATTCAATCACCAAATTATTTACTTAGGATTGGATGAATTTAGTGGACTATTCACAACCAAAATTTAATTTAAAAAAAAAAAAAAAAAACCCCTTAGACCATTAAGATGTGATGGTTGAGTTTTTGTTTACTATCTTAATAGTTTGAATCTTTTTATTTTTCAAACAAGGTGGACTAATTGGCTCAAATGGACTTGGGCTAGGTAGTAACCAAAATTCAATCCTGAAAACAAACAAATTAAAGTATTAAGATGTGGCAATTCAATTTCTTTTGTCATCTTGATGGTTTCAACCTGTGTTTTGAGGGTATTTGATGTGAATGGTAAAAAGTGGGGGTTCAGGGTCAGGATATATAAGTAAATTTTTTTACTTATATATATCTATATATATAAGTAGATTGAGCTTTATAATTAGATATTAATTTTAAGTAGTTGTTCAACTCTATATTTACATAGACCCCTATTTACATAGACACTGGTTTCAACTTTATTTTCCTTCTTTGTTTTGTTTTTTCTTTTTTCACGTCGAGTTGACTAGGTGGTTGAAGTTAGGTCCTTAATAAATAGGTACACAAAACTTAGATTGGTAAAATGTGGCAAACAAATTTCTTGATGGTCTAAGTTTTTATTTCCTTGAACTAGGTGGAACAGGTCCCAATCCTTTATGGCACCCAAAATTGAGTTTCAAAATTTATAAATAATTCATTAAATTGAAAAAACTTACCTACAAAATGAAAAATAAATTAAAATATTTTAAATTGATCGGTCAATGGTCAATGTTAGTTGGTTGACTGGCCAACTAATGTGTCAAACATAACACTTATGTGACTCTTGATGCAAATTTAGTGCACATTTATTTTTAAAAACACATTTTTATAAATTGGAACAAAAATAAGATTTTTTTGGGTCACCAAGTGGCAAAAATTTGTTGACAAAAAAAGGCCCTACTTCCAATAGATTGTGAAGCCATATGGAAGGTTTCCACAATCGATCATACAACTTGCAACTTATATAGTAGAAAAGCTTATGCAATTTAGCAAATGGAAAGTAATCCAATTTGCATACAAAAAAATCTCCAAATTTGCTTATAAATTAGCTTTAACTAGGTTTTGATGTGAGTCAAATAATGAAAAAAATCCCACTTTTTGAGTTCATGATATCATTTTATGATCCTTGTGTGAAAAAAACTCTAAACCAAAAAACCTTTGGATGAGCCTAATAAATATGGAGGACAAAAAGACTCACCTACATAAGAACAACATATCTCCCTTTGTGAAGGTCAACTAACTAACCTTGCCTTATATTTACATATATTTGTACACAAAAACTTGACACACACCTTTGGCAACATAGCAGGTTGCCAAACATCACGTTTTGTTTTTATTTTTGTTCAATGGTTGTACCTTGTGTGTTCCTACTCCCCAGAACAAAAGGCAGACCCTGGAACCCAAGTTAGTCTGGAAATTCTAAAATAGATTCTTGTAGTCCACATTTGCACAATCCAAAGTTATATATATATATATATATATATATTTATATTTTAATTTTTAAAATTTAAAAAAAAATTTGTAAAAATTTGACACAAATGGACCAACTCCATTGCAAAGAGGAAACAAGTACAAAGTGATTCATTTAAATTTTTTTAAAGACCTAAAGGTATTGAAAGACTTAGTCACACAAACTTTTGTACCCATGGTAACAAAAATAGAAATTAAAAGGAGGATTGGAGGTTGGCCAAGGAGTGCACTTTTGGTGCCAATTATTGCACCAAGGTGTGCCCACTTTAGGGAAAGAAAGATAGGGCAAATTTAGGAGAGAAGAGTTGCTCAAAGAATCAAGGTTGTCTCCTGAGAAAAAGAGACCATGAGGAAAGAAAGAGCCAAAGACTAAGAGTAGGTAAACATTTCTTGTTTATGGAGGGGGATGGGGAAATAAGGGGCACACTATGGGTTTCTTGCACAAAATCGCTTGAGATATTGCAAGGATGTTTAAAGATAGCTCGTTAGGGGGTATTTAGTGTTTTCCACACTCTCCTCTAAACGATTTCTCCAAATGCTTTACATATAAGGAAACGCCTACTCACCAAGACCTCCCCTAATTTGAGAGTCATAGCATTGAGCACCATAGGTCGAGGGTTTAGGCCCGAAAATTAGGGAAGGTCCAATATTCCCTAGGGCTATGGTCTTATTTTATGGGACCCTAAACCCCAAATCTTATACCTATACAAAATGCCCTTTGGCAAAATGGCATATGACACACCTTCACATTTGGTTAGGTTTCTGAATTGAATGAAATATTATAATGCAATTAAATGAACAGATTAAAAAAAATTCACTAATAATTGCAAGTTTAAGCAAACTTACAATTGTTTGTAATATCAGATGTGAATTAATTAGATCATTTTCAAGAAATTTGAAATTTTCGAATTTTTTTTTTTCAAAGAACAAAAATTTGTGAAAGAAAACAGGGAATATTATAACTTTTTTTAGGTTATTATATTTTAAGATGTGCAATCTTCAAAATAATATAGTTAGTCCACATTACAATGTTGACCTTGCCATGGTACTACAATATACTAGGTTCCAAGCTACAATCACAAGAAATTATCAAGACTTTAATTTAAAAATTTCCTTAATTAGGACACCAATTTGGCTTCAATGTTAGTACTCTAATTGTCTCATTTTCCTTAATGTTGCAACAAGGTTGACAACTAAGTACTTACCATCACACTTTACTAAGGACATTACATCACAAAATTTATGCTTGTTCCAACATTTGAAGAAGCACCTTAACCCTACTATATGAATGTCCAAAACTTAAAGCTCTTAACACCTATGTTAATAGAACAAGATGTCTAGGGGAACACCCATTTCGTTGCCATTTAAAATTTTAATCACCATTGATATGGAAAATCATAAACATTTCATGTAATTAAATAACCCCAAATTTTTACTCAATCCATATAGGAAATTTCAAATGAAATATGTGTTAATTCATTGTAGTTTTGTTTTCTATGACTTTGCCCTTGATTAAAGACATGGCAAAAGTCTCTCATACAATGTTAAAAGTCTTTCAATGTTTTTTGTGTTCATGAAAACATCAACAATATTACTTTGAAATATAACAATTATAAACTAGTAAAAACATGGACATAACTTGTAGAATTACCTATACTAGTTCATAATTAAAAATGCATTTAATCGTATTTGGAAAAAAATGGTTTGAGTTTTTGTTTTGAATCACTTTTGGATTTTTTTTCTAGTCTTAAGTACTTGAATGAGAATGGTAATGTTCCCAATAAACTATACTTGAGAAAAACATCAAGTTAATAATCATTATAAGAAATACAATCTATTGGAATAATTTGAGATGCAAGCTTAACAAAAGCTATAACATGATGGAAGGGAAGAATATTATGAACAACACTAAGTGGTAAAGAGTTCTAGAATATTCAACTCCTTGGATGCCAATATTCGCACATATGGAGGACAAATGGAAGAATGTACAAATATTATAATCGACTTAAAGTATTCCACAAACCAATAACATGGTTTGAACCAATTTAATTATATTAGTGATGAACATTATTCACTTCCAACCATCAAGCTTGAAACACATAAACCAAAAATGATCAAACATGCACAATTGTTCATACTTCCAATTGTATGTGAGCAATAAAACTATTGATGTAAATTGGTATAATTATTGGTTGATAACTTCATATTGATATTGATTATGTCTTCAATATACAACAATATTTTGCATAATAAATTCTTTCAATAATCATGTTACGATTTTATTGATGTTCATGAAGATTCTTATAATCATATGACTTTCATTTCAAGGAAGCCTATGTAAAGGTTTAGGGTGTGATACTTCATGTATTTGTGTACACTAGGATTTGAATATCATTTTTCATGTTTAAAGTGTTCATTTTCCCATGAACAATGAAACTCCAGTCAATAGTGCCCTATCCATTATTGTATGTAAAAGATTCCCACTAAGAAAATTAGAAACTTCAAGATTTAGGGTTTTACATTATTGTTTACCTACACAAATGCTACTAGTAATTGGATTGACACCACACTAACAAATGGATCACAATCAAAGAACTAATTATCCAACACTAGACTTTTATTATGTAAACACGCCCATTAATACCAAGAAGATATAATTTAATTATTTACTTCATCATGTGCCATGGTAAATTGTGAAGAATTTTCCTTCTTATGCATCCAAATCACTTTTCTCTACAAACATAATCCTTAAAAGTACATGACCAAATAAAAATTCATGACAATAAAAAAAAATGCAAAGTAAAGTGCAACCTAAATGACTTGTGCATCAATTCTCTTTAATGAAAAAAATTGATTTGGCACTAGACAAAGCTAATTGATCAAAAACCTCTTCCATATGACATAGGTGCATGCAAAAGTTGTTATATTCCAAGGTTTGGGGTTTCTTGTTCTTCAAGGCTTAAGGTTTGTGTTGAAGGTTTTGGGTTCCCCCATGAAGCTTCCTAATCAACCATTTGAATGCTAAATTTTATTCACCCAAGGGGCTTCACCACTTCAACTTATCTCTCAAGCCAAGTCTGCAATACACGTGAAAGAAAGGAAAGAAGAAATATTGGGGCATGCAAACAAACCATTAAATGTGTGCACATTTAAAGTCATAAACACCAACAAGGGCCATGAGGTGAACAAGGATGCCTCTAGTGTTTTTTCTAGCAATGCCTTCGGAAAAGCTTTATTGTTGAAAATGGCTCCATCTATGTTTGCAACTTTGCTCCTTCATCTAGTTTTGATATTCTTTCAAAGTGTAGCATTTCCTCATGTTGTCTTCTCCTTTGGATTCACACTTTTAGTTCCCATCATTTAACTTCATGGTTTGTAACCTTTGTTGTAGGTTCTTTTTCTTTATATTCATGCCTTGTTGAGTCATTAATTGAAGCATTGAGATCATTGCCTTCATTGCCCAAGTGCAATAGGAGGTACATTCTCTCCTACATTCTGAAAATAAAATGCAGAAAAAATATTTCTCACTATATATTTTCTTCTTACCATTACCTTAAACAATATGTTTTAAAACACTTGAAACAAAAATGTGATGTATGTGAAGTCAAAGTGATCATATATAGTCCAAACCATTATGCTTTCTCTATTACTTCTAAAATAACATGAGACCTTCATGGAGCATTCCAGTTCAATGATACCTTGATTTACCATTTAAGTTGGATGAGACCTCCATTTAGGATTTCAGATGGATGATGCCTTATTTAGGGGTTCAGATGGATGGGACTCCACTTAGGGTTTTGAATGGACAATATCTTCATTTAGGGTTTCACATGGATTTTCAACTTCTTATTTAGGGTTTCAGATGGATGATTCCTTCTTGAAAGGACACACAATTGAGACTCCGAACTCCAAATCTAAAAGTTGATGAACAAGAACATGGATGAGAACATCTGAATGGTGTCATGATGTAGGCAAATCCTAAACAAGTTGAAGGTGGCCGTGGGAGCTGGATTGGATGGCTAAACTAGACACCCATCATATTAGAGCCACAGGGATTTAGGGTTTTACAAACCCTAAACTATAGTTGTTCGGTTGTAACCTTAGGGTTTGCAGCTGAGGGTTTACAACAAAAACAATTTCGTTCTTTCTCACTTGTCTAGTTTTCACCAATTGTTGGAGAACCGGAACCCGGCCATTCTTGAAAACTGAAGAATGGGACTGCCTGCCCAATATCTGTATATTACAGGAAAATTCTGTCAAGTGGATATTCCCTTTCACTTGTGCGAAGAACTGAACAGACATCAGTGATCACAGTTCAAACACTGTGGTGGACAGTCTTCTGACATTGAAATGAAGGTTCAGTGTACAGAGTGAGTTGGGTTGGCATGGAACAAACCTATGGAAAATGGAAATACAGAGTGACTTGGGAAATCCTGTGACTTTTACACTTAGAACTCCTGAGCACTCAATTTACCGTTTTAACTTAGAATCCACATTTGTGAGGAATGGAGTGACCTGAATTTTTCAGTAGGCTATGAAGGAGCCCACAGAAAGAAGAGACATTTGCTGTCAGTCGTCATCGTCCATTTCCCACATGAGAAGAAGCTTCGTCCCTGTGTAGGGCCAGGCTTTTTCACTACCCGTTTTCTGCTTTTGAACACCACAGAAGCACATTAAGTTAGCAGAGTTGTGATCAATTGTTGTCTCCACCACCTCAACATTTGTCTCTGCATTCTTGAAAGGCCTAGGCATAGCTTTTGGCTTCCTCAACTTTGGAATATAAAGCTTTGTCCCATCATCTGCATAGGTCTTGAAAGAATTTGTCACTTTTAAGATGATCCCCTTCTTCACTAATTCAAGAGCAAGATAGGCTGTGTTCCTGGCATCATCAAGGCCACAGTGTTCTCGGCCTTCCCATACAAGACCTAACAGCTCAACTGCCCCTTGCAAATTTGTCTGCATGTGTCCAGAAAATTTGCGGAATGGGACTTTTAAGTTGATCCACCTGCCATCCATTCCAGAACCAGAAACTCAATATCTGTTGAGAAACTGGAAACATAAATTTGAAAATGTGCAATAGAAATGTTTTCTGTTGCAGCAACTCTGGCAGACTGTGGTGACACTGCAGCCATTGTTACAGACTGCTTCTATACACCTGCACATTGTCAGAAAATGGCTTAAACTGATGACAACCAAGCTTTAAAATGTGGGCCCCTTCATACCTGTTGAAATAGGGGGGCTTTTGCAAAGACTTCCATTTGCATTCCATCTCAAGCATGACCTTGCAATCCCAGTCTGACCATGTGACTATCACAAAGCGTGTATTTTTCACACCACTCTCCTCCAACCACAAGTCATGCATCTCTAGAGCTTTCTTGAGGGACACACCATGATCCACCTGCACATATGCACACCACCTGCACATCAGACAATATAGTACACACAATCTATTCCAGTATATAGATGGTGTCAAAAGTGAGAAAGCAATAAGCTCTGCAGATTATGTCTCGGTTGAGATTCTGCAGAGATTATGTCTTGGTTGAGACTCTGCAGAGATTATCTTTACAGAATGGAATACATGTGTTTGGATGGGGGAACAGCAAGTTTGCATCCCTAGCCCAAGAAATACTCATTGTAGAGTGTAAATATTTGGTGGCCTGTACAGTAATGAACAGATGTTGAACAGGGTCTTCTGCACAATGGAACATAATTCTTTGATGAACATCACTCAGTTACTCGACCTTGAATGAAATAACTGCAAGAGGAAACTGGTATTATGTACATAAGATATATACTTACTCCGCAGATTATGTCTCGGTTGAGATTCTGCACCTTGAATAGCAGGAGACAGTTCTCAGAGCCCAGAGGATCAAGGACCAAAAAATTGGAAGGATACACCCAATCTAATACATTATTGTGATAATCAGACAGACACATAGGTAGAAAGTCAGTGATGGTTGTCAGGGGGCTCCTTTCTGCTTGACAGGTGTGGCGTGTGCACCCAATTGACTGCACACTCCTCAGAGTAATGGCCCCACAGATGGGCATTATATTTCTCACATAAATCTTCACAGTGCATGATTCTCGCACAAAATCATGATGTCACACAGATTTCTGTGAAGCAATCTCTCAATCCTCAAAGTACTGGAAACATTCCATAGTACATGAAATTTCTGCTGTGATATCACATGATATGTTCAGTAAAAACCAATGGAAAAAAAGAGCAGAGAAATGGTTACAGTAGGGCCGGAGATTGAATGGAACTCATTGTACACATACCTCAGCCTGCTGTATTCCTGTCAGAAGTTTGCAGAACTGGGAAAGCTGTGGATGGCAGTCAGGTCTCACAT
>Ga0116231_10011383_pt1 | contig 13717 bp, 14 predicted proteins | sample S1TSphgellanicum_2_FD_89695 | JGI IMG/M metagenome (GOLD analysis project Ga0116231, IMG submission 89695) | Host-associated microbial communities from peat moss isolated from Minnesota, USA - S1T2_Fd - Sphagnum magellanicum MG | ecosystem: Host-associated > Plants > Peat moss > Unclassified... | reverse complement strand
CAGGCGTTTGGTATGGTTTTGACCGGCGTGCCGGCGTTTAGGAACATGCGAAAAAACACGTCACGTCATTTTCTTTGCTTTGCATTTTTTGAAATATTTGCCACTTTTTCAGCGCCTTTTTGGAGTTGGAATACCGCGATCCTGTTGTTCGTCGCCGCTTACTTTCTGTGGATGGCATTTCAACCACCTCGTGACACTCGTCATCAGGCGTAACGCCATTACCCCGCAGAGCGGAGTTTATTCGCCTCCTTCTGCGCACCGGCACCAAGGGGCGGACAAGACATCCGCCCTGCGGTGCCGAGACATCATGGAAAGGTATTCTTGAATGCCTTGCAGCCTACGTTGGTCAAATAGATTTCCAACACATGTTGCGCCGTGTCAGCCGAATTCAGATCATTGGTTATTGCAGCCTTCTTGTCTGCGGTGAAGAAGCCCGGGGCGGACATTTCCTTGTGATCACTCCAACAAACGTGAGGCTTGCCGCAATGGTAAAGACCGCAAGAGATTGCAGATAAAGCACAGTGCCGTGGAGACAGCTACGCCATCGATACTGACGTGCCGTAGGTCTTCACGACATGCTGCTCAGCCAATGCATCAATACGCCTGCGCACCACGTCCTCGTCCATACCGAGGTGGTAAGCGACAAACCCGATCGGTAAGCTTCTACGGCCGTAACTTTGCAGCAACCGGAGCAAAGCCATGCTCGGCGTCAGCGGTCTGGAAAGGTCCGATGCCATGATCCTGCTCTACTCGAACGCTAGAGAGCGGTAACTCTGCGCCTTTTCAATCAAACCCACTCACCCCACCCGCGTAATCGCCCATTTCACATGCTGCGGCCCATCGGCGCGCCCGGTCAGCACCACCTGCTCGGCACGCCTTGGTTCCGGCCCGCCGAGGTAAATGCTCTCCTCCAGCGACAGCGCGGCGCCCTCGGCGCGCAGCCGCCAGCCGCCGGAGGCCAGGCGCAGCAGCACGCCTTCGCCACCCTGCTGCATGCTGGCGGTCACCGACGGGTGCACATGGAACCGGATGGCAAAGGCCTGACCCCGCGCTGCCTCGACAACATCCTCGCCGCGGATGTCCTCGCCGGTTTCCGACACATAGAGGCGCCGGTGGTGGATGGCGCCGAAACCCTTCTTCCAGCCGTCGTGGCTGGCCTCCAGCCAATGCGCGCCATTCGCCTCCTGCCGCTCGGCCGTCACATGGCCGGGCCGCCGGCCGAGCCCCTGCGGCTTCAGTTCCGATGAGCTGGTGTCGGCAATCACCAGCGTGGAGTGCGCCGCCGTGGCACGGGCCGCGTCGGTCCAGACATTCACACCAGGACCGCCGTAGGCAGCCAAATTGCCGGCGATCGGCGCCGGACCGCAGTTCACGATCAGCCGGTCGCGCCCCACCGAGAGTTCAAAACTCAGCGTACCGGCATGCGACAGCCGGTCCAGCCCAGGCGGCGGCGGCGCGCCGGCATCAACGATCAGCACCGTTCGCCCGGCTTGCAGCCGGTAGAAGCCGGCGTCGGGCAGGGAGGCGGGCGCGCGGCCGCCACGCCCGGCCTGGCCGAGCACCAGTTCGATCATGCTCGCCAGCTCGTCCCGCGTGCCGTTGAACAGGGCCAGGCTCCCGTCGCCATGGCGCAGCGTGCGCAGAGCGGCGGCGCTGCGTTCGATGGCAGCACCAAGGGCCGCCGGTGCGTCCACGCCGCCGGCGTGCAGCAGGGCGCGTATGTCGATCAGCTCGCGCAGCACGTTCAATTGCACACCGGGGCTGCGCTCGGCGTGGCCGCCGTCCGGCAGCACCTGGCGGCCGATTTCCTGCGGCAGGAAACGCAGCGCGCGCGACAGATAGGCGGCGTGGTCGGGCAGGGCGATGGCGGCCGCGATCAGGCCGCGCAAAGCGGTAAAAGCGCGGCCGTCCTGCTCCTCCGGCGGCACTGCGGCGGCCAGCATGCGGGCGTCGGAGACCAGGCGCCACATGAGTTTCTGCCGGAAATCATCGTCGGCGGAGGCGGCGAAGAAATCGTAATGCGCCAGCCAGGCGGCGATGCGGGCACCCGTCACGTCCGGGCGCAGGGCGATCGGGTCCAGCGCGCCGCCGGCGATCCAGTCGGCGACGAGCGCGCGGGCGCGCATGCGGGCGGCATCGGTGCCGATCACCCGCAAATCGCGCAGCCACGTAAAGCCGTGCGCATAGGCGTTCATCGCCGGGCCACGGCCGCCGCCGACCGTATCGGGCCAGGCGCCCGGCTTGAGCACGCGCATGCTGCCGGCGAGCACGATCTCGCCCTTCAGCAGCCGCGCTCCGCGCACCGCATCGCCCGGCCACGGGTCGCGCACCGGCACGGAGGGCGCATCCGGCACGCTCATGCGAAAACTCGGCAGGCGCGCGAGCTTCAGGCGCAGGTCGCGCACCCCTTTGATGCTCATGCGGCGCCCCCGCGCACGCCTTCGATCGCTTGCCGGTAGTCGGCCGCATGGAACACGGCAGTGCCGGCGACGAACGTGTCCGCGCCGGCCTCGATGCAGCGCGGCGCGGTGGCGGCGTCGATGCCGCCATCCACCTCCAGCCGTATGTCCCGCCCGCTGGCGTCGATCAGCGCGCGCACGTCGGCGATCCTGGCGAGCTGGCTGTCGAGGAATTTCTGGCCGCCGAACCCGGGGTTCACCGACATCACCAGCACGATATCCACGAGGTCGAGTACCGGGGCGACATGCGCCACCGGGGTTGCCGGATTCAGCACCACGCCGGCTTTGCAGCCCAGGGCGGCGATGGCTTGCAGCGTGCGGTGCAGATGCGGCCCGGCTTCGGGGTGCACCAGCAGATGGTCCGCACCGGCGTCCGCGAAGGCGGCGAGATACGGGTCGGCGGGGGCGATCATCAGATGCACGTCGAACGGCATTTTGGTGAGCGGCCGCAGGGCGCGGACGACGACCGGGCCGAAGCTGATGTTGGGCACGAAGTGGCCGTCCATCACGTCCAGATGCAGCCAGTCGGCGCCGGCCTGCTCCACGGCTGCGACCTCCTCGGCGAGCCTGGTGAAGTCGGCAGCCAGCAGGCTTGGCGCTACGAGAATCGGCATGAGCGTGTTTTACAGAGAGTAACGCCCCAAAAGCCAGGGGTTCATAGAAGTAGGGTGGGCTTTAGCCCACCGCTTCCCACATGTACGCGATGCTGTGGTGGGCTGAAGCCCACCCTACGATAACTACCCTGGCCGATCGGCGCGGCGCAGGCTGGCCTTGCGAAATTCCGCCAACTCAGCCGGTGTCTGGGCAGGGGCGATGTCGTCCGGGCGGACGTCGGCCTCGGGCTTGCCGCGCCGCAGCCATGCGAGCGCCCTCAGCGCGTCCGCGTCCGTCGGTTCGCTGCTCGTCATAACGCCGCCGCGTCCATCTCGCCGGTGCGGATGCGCACGGCGCGCTCGATGTCCATCACGAAAATCTTGCCGTCGCCGATCTTGCCCGTCTTCGCCGCCCGCATGATCGCCTCCACCACCGCATCCGCCAAGTCGGCCGGCACCGCCACCTCGATCTTCACCTTGGGCAGGAAGCTGACGTGATACTCGGCGCCGCGGTAAATTTCCGTCTGCCCCTTCTGGCGGCCGAACCCCTTGACCTCGGTCACGGTCAGGCCTTGCACGCCGAGCGGGGTGAGCGCCTCGCGCACGTCGTCGAGCTTAAAAGGTTTGACGATGGCGACCACCAGCTTCATGTGCAGTCTCGCTCCTGGCCGCCTCCGCGCGGGCCTGTGCAAAAACTTACAAGAAGCGTGCCATTTTGATGGGAAGGCGGGATCATGGCCTGTGATGTGTGCGTCATCGGCGCCGGCCCGGTGGGGGCGGCGCTGGCCTGCCGGCTGGGTGCCGCCGGCATGTCCGTCGCCATCATCGACCGCGCGCCGCTGCCGCCCATGGAGCATCCGGATTTCGACGGAAGAGCCTACGCCATCGCCGCCGGCTCGCGCCCGCTGCTGGAGGATGCGGGCGTGTGGGACAGGCTGCCGCTGCCGGCAGGCCCCATCGAGCAGATCCGCGTCTCCGACGGCCGCCCCGGCCGCCCGGCCTCGCCGCTGTTCCTGCATTTCGATCATGCCGACCTCGGCGGCGCGCCGCTCGGCTGGATGGTGGAGGCGCGCAGCCTGCGGGTGGCGCTGAACGCACGGCTGCATGACATCCCCGACGTGACGGTGCATGCGCCGGCCGAGGCGGTGGTCGAGCGCAGTCCCGCCGGCGCCACCATCCGCCTCTCCGACGGAACGACGCTGCAAGCGCGGCTGGTGGTGGCGGCCGAGGGCCGCGCGAGTCCGCAGCGGCGCGCGGCGGGCCTGTCCGCCACCGGCTGGGCCTACCGCCAGGCCGGCATGGTGTGCGCCATCGCCCACACGCTGCCGCACCATAATACCGCGCTCGAACATTTTCTGCCCGCCGGGCCTTTCGCCCAGCTCCCGATGGCGCCGGGAGAGGCCGGGGAGCATCTGTCGGCCATCGTCTGGACCGACGCCGCCGCCCGCGCGCAGCGGCTGATGGCACTCGACGATGCCGCCTACGGTGCCGAAGTCGCCCGGCGCCTTGGGCCGCACTTGGGTGACATACGGCTCGTCGGCCGCCGCTGGCTCTATCCGCTGTCGGCCATGTATGTGCATGCCATCACCGCCGAGCGCCTCGCGCTCGTCGGCGACGCGGCGCATGGCATTCACCCGATCGCCGGCCAGGGTCTGAATCTCGGCCTGCGCGACGCCATCGCGCTCTCCGATCTGCTGCTGGAGCCGGGCGCCGACCCCGGCGACCCGGCCTTGCTCAAACGCTACCAGCGGGCACGGCGGCTGGATCATGTCTCCATGCTGCTGGCCACCGACGGGCTGGACCGGCTGTTCAGCACCGCCAACCCGCTCGTGCGTGCCGCCCGGGTGCTCGGCATCGGCGCCGTGCAGCGCATGCCGCGCCTCAAGCGCGCCTTCATGCGCCAGGCGATGGGGATTTGAGCGCGGCCTTTAAGCCGGCCGGATTCCGCACCATTTGCCTCGCAAGGAAACAGGAGACGCGCCCATGCAACTGACGACCTTGTGCGGCGAACGTCGGATCAGTCCGCTGGGCCTGGAAGTTTGGCAGACCGTGCGCGAGGAGGCGGTGGCGGCCGTCGAGCATGACCGGATCATGGCCGAGGCGATCCGCGACACGGTCCTCCAGCACAGCAATTTTGCCGATGCCCTCGCCCACCGTCTGGCGCGCAAATTGTCGGACTACGCCATCAGCATCGAGACGCTGGAGGGGATCATTTGCGAGGCCTTGTCCGCCAACGCCGGCATCGAGGATGCGGCGCTCGCTGACCTCACCGCCGTGCGCGACCGCGATCCGGCCTGCCCGGACCTGCTGACACCCTTCCTGTTCTTCAAGGGCTACCAGGCGATCCAGGCTTACAGGTTCGGCCACTGGCTGTGGCAGCGCGGCCGCCAGCATCTGGCGCTGCACCTGCAAAGCCGCTCGGCCGAAATTTTCGCGGTCGATATCCACCCCGCCGCCCGCCTGGGCCGCGGGATCCTGCTCGACCACGGCACCGGCATCGTGGTGGGCGAAACCTCGGTGATCGAGGATGATGTCTCCATTCTGCAGAACGTGACGCTCGGCGGCACCGGCAAACAATGTGGCGACCGCCACCCAAAAATCCGCCGCGGCGTGCTGATCGGGGCTGGCGCGAAAATCCTCGGCAACATTACGGTGGGCGAGGGCGCCAAGGTCGGCGCCGGCAGCATCGTTTTAGAAAGCGTGCATCCCTACACCACCGTGGTCGGCAACCCGGCGCGGCCGGTTGGCGTGCGGCACACCACCATGCCGGCCTTCACCATGGACCAGAGCCTGCCGCCTTTGGATTACGTCATTTAGCGCGTAGCCGGGGACGCATTAGCCAGTAGCAAGTAGCCCGCATGAAGCGAAGCGGAATGCGGGTTGCGCGCCGGCCGAGCGCGTTGGCCCGCCCAGTCTGGCCGAAGCCCCGCATTCCGCTTCGCTTCGTGCGGGCTACTCGCTTGCTTCGATCAGAAGACCGTTTGGCAAAAGTAGATGTCCGGGCTGTCCACCCGGCAGGGAAGCAGCGACAGATACGAACGGATGCGGGTGAAAAACCCGGCTCTGTCCGGCGTCTGGAAATAGAGGATGTTGCGTACCCCGAATCTCTCGCGAAGGGTGTCGGGGCCGTATTCCCAGACGCTGTTTTCGAAATGGAATTGCGCGGCGTAGCGCTTCAGCGGCGAGTGATACAGCACGTCGGGGTTCACACCGATGTCTTGAAAGAAGTGCGCTTGCCGGATGAGCAGGTTTTTAGTTCTCTCGCCGGCCGCGGCGACCGCTCCGGCGGTTTCCTCCGGCGTTGGCGCCCGCGCCTTCGACGAAGCATCGATGATTTTTATCGTGAGCGGCCCGCCGGCCGCCGGGCCGCCATGAAAGCCGACCACGCCGCCATCCAGCACGATCTTGGCAGCTGCCGCGGTAAAGAGGTAATTTGCGCAGGAGGACAGGCATTTGGCATCGACAACGGCAACAAGATGCCTGGCGGCAATCACGTCAGCCATATCGAGCGCCGCCTCGACGGAGCCGCCCATGCTGCGAAGGACCATCATCGAGCCGTCCCGGATCGGCAGAGAGAGAAATTTTTTGGCCGAGGCGTCATCGATATAGCCAAAAAAGCAAACCACGTCAGGGCCTGCTGTTGAGACGTGATCCTGGCCCCAATGCTGCGCAATACATGTGTTCTGCGCCGCCTGGGCGGCCTGCACCATTGGCAACTCATAATGCGAAGGCGCGAAAATCGGCACCGCTGCCAGCACCAGGAGTACGGCAAGGCCGATGCAAACGGCGCCGGCTTTGAGCAGGCGGCGGCGGATGGACATGGCAGATCCTTCTTTTCATGAGTTGACCTGATGTCAGCGGGCGCAAGCTTCATCGGCCGGGCCGAACTGATGGGTCAAGACCCATCCTACGGCGGCCGCGGGGATAAGAAATCCGGCCTACGATATGGCGTGCGGCGCTACTCTATGGTGAATTTATGCAGGTCTGGCGGCGACTGCCGACCATAAAGCAATTTCTATCAATAGGTTACCCGCTTTGCTTGCGCTGGCACGCTGGCTGCAACCTTGTTCCCGTCAAAACGCAATTCCCTTGGAGCCCTCCTTCATGCGTCATGCCCTTTTGCTCGCCACCGCGCTGACCACAGCGGCGGTTCTGCCGATCGCTGCCCGCGCGGAAACGCCGTTCGATTTCGCGCGCAATCCAGGGCAATTACCCAAAACCGTGGTGCCGTCGGCCTACAAGATCGACATCGTCACCGACATGACCAAACTCACGCTGACCGGGCATGAGACGATCGAGGTCACGGCATCGGCGGCAGCACCTGCCATTACGCTCAACCAGGCGGGGCTTACCATCGGGCATGCGATGGTGGATGGGGCGGTGGCTTCCGTGTCGCAGAACGAAAAAGCGCAGACGGCAACCTTGCGTCTGCCGCATGCGCTCGCACCCGGCCACCATACGCTGGCGATCGACTATACCGGCCCGATTCCGCAGACGCCGAACGGCATTTATTACGACGATTACAAGGACCCGGCAGGTGCCGGCAAACGCATGCTGGTGACGCAGTTCGAAGTGGCTGACGCCAGGCGCATGTTTCCCGGCTGGGATGAGCCCTCGTTCAAGGCCACCTTCGCGCTCTCCGTGACACTTCCGAAAGATTACGTGCCGGTCAGCAACATGCCGGTCGTTTCCACCACGCCGGTTGGCGCCGATATGAAACATGTGGTGTTCGCGACCTCGCCGCGCATGTCCAGCTATCTGCTCGCGCTGGTCGCCGGCGACCTCTCGGCGCTGCACGGCAAAGGCGGCAATACGCCGATCAACGCCTACGCGCCCACCGGCGAACAGGACCGTACCGCTTACGCGCTGAAGGCGGCCGAAGTGATTCTGCCTTATTACAACAGTTATTTCGGTGTGCCTTATCCACTTCCCAAACTCGACCTTCTGGCGATACCGGGGAATTATCAGGCCGGTGCCATGGAAAACTGGGGCGCCATCACTTTTATCGACGACGCCTTGCTGTTTGATCCCAAAACATCGTCGCCGGATACTCAGGAAGAAATCTACTTCGTGGTCGCGCATGAGATGGCGCATCAATGGTCGGGCGATCTGGTGACCATGGGCTGGTGGGACAATATCTGGCTCAACGAGGGTTTTGCCACCTGGATGGAGAATAAGGCGACGGATCATTTCAATCCGTCATGGCAGGTTTGGCCACGCCAGCATGGCGACCGCGAGTCGGCGATGGCGCAGGATGCGCTGCCCACCACCCATCCGATCCAGCAGGTGATTCACGATATCAGCGAGGCGGAGTCGGCGTTCGACGGAATCAGCTATCAGAAAGGCGGCCAGATCATCCGCATGGTGGAGGATTGGCTCAGCCCCGACGTTTTTCGAAATGGCATGCGCGCCTACATGAAGGCGCATGCGTATGGCAATACCACCAGTGCGGATTTGTGGCAGGCGCTGTCGCTCGTTTCGCACAAGGATGTGGCTGCCGTGGCCACGAGTTTTACCGAACAGCCTGGCATTCCGCTGGTCAGCGTCAGCCGCGCCTGTCAGGGCGGCGTCGCGTCACTGACGCTGACGCAGGGGCGTTTCACGATCCACGATCCTCACCCCAAAGCTCTGGTGTGGAAAATTCCCGTGTCGGTCGGCGGCCCTGGGGTGGCTGTGCAAAAAATCCTGCTGGATGCGCAGCCGGCGACTTTGCGTGTCCCTGGCTGCAAGACTCCCGTCAAAGTGAATGCCGGCGAGAACGGCTATTACCGGACGCGGTATGATGCGGCGTCGCTCGCGCTGCTGGATAGTGAATTCGCCAAACTCGATGCGACGGACCGGGTCAATCTGCTGGGTGATCAATTCGCTCTGTTCGCAGGCGGCCAGGCGCCGCTGTCGGCCTATCTCAATCTGGTTGCGTCATTGCCCAAGCACGGCGATCCCAGTTTTGCGGTGTGGCAGGATACGATAGGGCATCTGCTGCGGCTGGATGAGCTGGAGCGTGGCAGCCCGACGCGGCCGGCGTTCCGCGAATTCGCCCGCGGCGTGCTGAACGCCGAGCTGGCGCGGCTGGGCCTGACCCCCCGGCCGGGCGAGAGTTTTCTCGACAGCCTGCTGCGCCCCAGGCTGATGACCGCGCTCGGCAAGCTCGATGATCCTGCGGTGACGGCGGCGGCACGGCGCGACTTTGCCGCCTACCTCAAAAATCCGGCGGCGGTGTCGCCGAGCCTGCTCGACCCGGTGACGCTGATCGTCGGCATGCATGCCGACGCGGCAACCTACGATACGCTCGGCAAGCTTGGCGCCATGGCGCCCGATACCGAGCAGAAGCTGCGCTATGCCGAGGCGATGGCGGCGTCGCGCGATCCGAAACTGATTGCGCAGTCGGTGCAGGCGGCCTCGTCCGGCGTCATTCCCAACGGGCGGGTCGCGCAGTTCATCGACATGATTGCGCGTGGCAGCGACAATCCCGACCTGGTGTGGAGGCTGGTGCAGCCCAACCAGGCGGCGCTGCGGGCGCGGCTGACGCCGCAGGGGCAGACGTTCCTGCTGCCGGCCATCGCCTACAACTCGACCAGCCCGGAGATTGCGCGCGCGCTGCTGGCCGACCCTGCGAGCAGTGCCTCCACCGGGGCGAAGATCGAGGCGGCGCGGGCGGCGGATTATATTGCGACGACGGCGGAGATGCGGGATCGGGCGCAGCCGGCTTTGGCGGCGTGGCTGGCGGGTAGGAGTTAAGGAAGGAAGACTTCTTTTTTGAAAAAAAGAAGCAAAAAACTTTTACAAATTTGGCTTTGGCCTTTCCGGAGGCTCGGCCTAGTGTCCAAAAGTTTTTTGGTTCTTTTTTTCAAAAAAGAACTGCTTCCTTCCTACCCCGCCACGGCCTTGCGGGCCTTGCGCGAAGGGGTAGCCGGCCGCTCGCCCTGATCGGTGAACCGGCCGGGGAATTCGCCCAGATTATCCTGAATATCCGCCTCTTCGATGATGACCGTATGCAACGGGTCGGCGCCTTGGGCGGCGGCCGGGTTGGGCAGGTCGGCGAAGTGCGGGTGCGCCTCCATGCCGATCAGTTCGCGGGCGCGCTCCCAATATTCCAGGGCGCGGCCGTGCGGGTGGCCGTCGGCCTCCCACAGATGGTAGGCACGCTCGCGGATGGCCTGCTGGCGGGCCTGGTCGCTGTCGTCGAGCGGATTGTCGGACATGTTGGCCTCCCGTTGGGTGAGCCTGGATAACGCGCCGGCGGCCGGGGCGTTTCCGGGCCCAGGGGCGGTCACAACTCCGTGAGCGCCGACGATGGTGTGGAAATTTGCGCCCCGCCGATCCGTTTCACGCGCAATCCGAGCATCATTGCGAGCGGCGGGCGAAGAGTGACACAAACTTGGGCTTTCCAGTTGCGCCAGCCGGTGTATGATCGGGTCGCGGCGCAGGCACGTCCAGGCACACTCTGGCTCGCTCTTGTGCGTATGGCTTGTGCAAACTGCTAATCGCGGACGACCCATCTCCATGGCGAAAACAGACAACTGGCAACGGCGCCGGCGTTCTGAAAAAGGTTTCGATGAGTTCGGGTCGTTCCCCGAACCGACTACGCCGCCGCCGGTATTCCCCCGGCCGCGGGCGCCCTCGATGCCGATGGCGAGCAGCGGGCCGGAGGCGACGGCGGTCGTCAAATGGTTCAATGCCGAGAAAGGCTTTGGATTCGTGGAAATGACCGAGGGCGGGGGCGACGTGTTCCTGCACGCCAGCGTGCTCGCGCGCACCGGTGTCACTGCGGTCAGCCCTGGGGCGACGCTGAAAGTGCGGACGGGGCAGGGGCAGAAGGGGCCGCAGGTCACCGAAGTGACCGAGGTGGATGAGAGCACGGCCGGTGCCGCGCCCGCGCCGCGCAGCCCGCGCCCAGGCGGCAGCGGCGGTTATGGCGAGCGGCCGGCCTATGGCGGCGGGGGCGGCGGTGCGCCGCGCCGCAGCTTTGATCAGTCCGGCCCGGCCGGTCCTGAGCAGCATGGCACCGTCAAATGGTATAATACCGCCAAGGGGTTTGGTTTTATTGCCCCCGAGGATGGCGGCAAGGATGTGTTCGTGCATGCCTCCGCCCTGCGGCGGGCCGGGCTGACGGAACTTGCCGAAGGTCAGCGCGTGGCGATCCAGATCACCCAGGGGCAGAAGGGGCCGGAAGCGGCGTCCGTACGCCTGGCCTGAGCGGCCGCCGAGACTTTTCTTCCATCACCCTCGTTGCCATGTCTGCGCAGGGTTTTGGAGGTTGAGCATGGTTCGAACATCAGGCATCGCGGCACTGCTCGTTTGCACCGCAAGCGGGGCGCTCGCAGGGAGTGGCCCCACCACCATCGGCCATGTGAACACGACGTTCCGGCTGACCGGCTCGGACCAGATTGTGGTGGACCGGTATGATGATCCGCGCGTCGATGGGGTGAGCTGCTATGTCTCGCGCGCGGAGACGGGCGGGATTAAAGGCGCGCTGGGGCTGGCGACCGATCCGAGCCGCTTCTCCATCGCCTGCCGCGCCACCGGGCCGGTGACGATGAAGGGGGATTTGCCGGCCAACGAGGTGGTGTTCAGCGCGAGTGCGAACTGGCTGTTCAAGCAAATCCGCATCACCCGCATGTGGGACCCGCAGAAGCGGGTGCTGATCTATCTGGTGTGGTCCACCCAGGCGCTGACCCCTGGGGGCAGCCCTTACAACAGCATTACCGCGGTCGCGGTCGATCGGCAGTGAGGCATCCATGGACGGGGTGAGCGAAGCGCCTGCCAGATCGACGGTTCCCACATGGGCGAAGCGGCGGCTTTTCGATGTCGTTGAATACCATCGCATGGGTGAGATCGGCATTCTGCACGAGGACGATCCGTTCGAGCTCATCGAGGGAGAGCTGATAGAAATGTCCGGGATCGGCACTCCGCATATCGGTGCGGTGATGGCGCTGACTCAGGGGTTTGCCCTTCCAGCGGCAGGCCGCGCGATGGTCTCCGTTCAGAACCCGCTGCGGCTTGATTTTCGAAACGAACCGGAGCCCGATGTCGTGCTGCTGCGCCTGCGCGCCGATGGCTACCGCAGCGAACCACCGCCGATGCCGGCGGACGCTTTTCTGGTGATCGAGGTTGCGGACAGCAGCCTGCGCTACGATACCGAGGTCAAGCGGCCACTCTATGCGAAACATGGCGTGGCCGAGCTCTGGATCGTCGATCTGGACGCCGGCGAAATCGAGGTCTGCCGCGCCCCGGTGGACGGGGTCTATACCGACGTGACGCGGGCAGGGCGCGGCCGCACGGTGGCGCCGCTGGCTTTGCCGGATGCGGGGATTGCGGTGGCGGACGTGGTGCCGCCGGAAGAAAATTAAGTAAGCGGTTCTTTTTTGAAAAAAAGAACCAAAAAACTTTTGATTTTTTTAGGCGCTTCTTGCGCAGCGAGCGATGCTGCGGACCAGGAACAGGGCTGCCAGGGCCATGGCGAATATCGCCACCGTCGCCGGCTCGGGCACGTTGACCGTCGGCGTGGTGCCGCCGCATCCGACCGTGCACACCGGCACCGGCGGCACGATTATCGGCGACACCGGCGGCGGTTTCGGCGATCCACCATCAGACGGAATCAGCGAGCCGCCGATGGCAACGCTGCCGACGCCGGCCAGGGCGGCGACCTTGCCCGCACCCGCACCGGCGGCGCCGATGGTGGCCGGACGCGGCGTGTTCAGCGCGCCGCCAGTGGCCCTGGCGCAGCCGTCCGGCGTCAGCGGGCGGGCAGCGATCTTGTGAATCGGCGCACGAATGCGCGGCCGGACGCGGCCGACAATCCGATGAACATAATGATGATGAACAGGCGCCCCGACGGGGGCTGCTGGAATATTAGGGGCGCAAGGATCATAAGCCACTGGATATCATCTCCGCAGACGCAGGTTGTCGCCGCATCCTGGTTCATATACCAGTAATCTTTAGCGAATGCGCAACCATCCCGCAAGGCAAAATTTGCATGCGCGATCACCTATTCGCGACGAAAGACGCGATCGTTCAAAAAATTAGATAAGCCACGGGATTGGAAACTGCGTCGCAGCGCGTGTTCATCATACTCGCGTGTGACGAAGTCGAGGAAGCTGATTCTGCCTTCGGCCTGTGCTTCGTAGAGGCGGAAGAATTCGTCCAGGATGCCGGTGCGGGACTGGCTGAAATGCCCGTAGCGCCAGCCGAGTTGCGCCCCTGCCGCCCGCGCGGTGCCGCCTTCGAAGAGGATGGCCAGGCCCGCGGCGAGGCCGGCGCGGTCGGCGCCGGATTTGCAGTGCATGAGGGCGGGGGTTTGCAGCGTGCGCCAGATGTCATGGAAGCGCAGGATGCGGTCGCGGTGCGGGGCGCCGCGGCTTTCGAAGGCCATATCTATATGGATGAGGCCGAGTCGCGCGGCGGCGTCGCGCGAGAGCGCGTCCGAGCCGCATTGCCGGTGACCTCTCAAATTGATCAGGGTGCGCAGGCCGACCCGCCTGGTGGCGGCCGCGAGCCTGGCGGGCGTGGGGTGGTTGGAGCGGTAGAGTTTGCCGGGGATGACCTCCGCCCAGTTGGTCCAGAGCAGGCGGAAGATGGCGTGGTCCACGAACAGCGAGTCGCGCCATGCGCCTAAGGGGTCCTGGTGGAGGTTGGAGGTGAACATGGGGGGATATTGGGCGGGGT
>Ga0116231_10011382_pt1 | contig 13718 bp, 12 predicted proteins | sample S1TSphgellanicum_2_FD_89695 | JGI IMG/M metagenome (GOLD analysis project Ga0116231, IMG submission 89695) | Host-associated microbial communities from peat moss isolated from Minnesota, USA - S1T2_Fd - Sphagnum magellanicum MG | ecosystem: Host-associated > Plants > Peat moss > Unclassified... | reverse complement strand
TATTGTATCAATGACCATATTAGCATTGAATCTTCAACATATAGTCATCAATTTGATGACTTATTAATGTATGTTGTGCCAATGTTGGTCATATTTTTTTCATTGATTTAATATTGATAAGATATTAAATGTTTTAGTATTATATCAATGCCATTTCAGGACACGTTGTTACAATGTCACTTTAACATCATATCAATGATTGTATCAACATTGAACGTTGAACCTATTGTTAAGGTGTTGTAAAAGCACTCATACAAAGAGGGGGCAAGTTTGTGATGTTGGGGGAAGTCGCCACCTTTCCCCTTATAGTATATTCTATGGCTAGCCACAAGATTAGCATCCAACTGACATTTTGTCTCGGGACTCCCAAATGGGAATCCCGAAATTCCCAAAGTTTGGACTCTTGCGATTTTGGGGCCTGTAACTTTGTCTACAGACCTCCGATTGATATGAAGTTTTAAGCAAAGTCATAGCCTCATTGAGAGCTTTCCAATGGTATGTCGCATGCCACCTGCATGAGAGAAAATCCAGGCGATTCCTGATTTTTAGTGGTCGGGAGTCAAATTGTTAACTTGACTTTTGGCCTTTCTTTTGACCAGAATTTGTGTTTGAAGTGTCCAAATGGGTTATGCAAGCCTATTTCACACATCTACGTTCTAAGAGCTTTTTAATGAAATAAAGAACTCTTCAATCCAACGAGTTTTGACACTTGCAATCACCCTCTGAAGATTCGAGAGTCCATTGGGACTCTAACTCCCAAAGTGGGAGCTCACTTGGGAATGTGAAGGTTCATTCCCTCAACATTCTTGCACTCCCATGAACGTGAAATGTGACTCTCGGGTTTACTCTTGGCCCACACCTTCGCAAGCCCTTGCCATAGTTGTGAGCCCAAGGCTAGGGTTGCAATAACTTTTTTATTAGTTCTTTATTTTACACATAAATTAAAGCTAATTATCCAAACAGATGTGTGAAACCCCCCCTTCGTTTCAATGAACAAGATGAAAGAGGGGTAGTATTCATCTAGAAAAAGGGTGGGTTGTGCTTTTCGAGGAACTTGGTTCTCTCGCATGTTTTGTCCAAATCTTGTGAGAATTTTCACATAATTGTTATGTGATTCTTGTCTTGTAAGAGGAATTCATAACATGACCAGAGCAAATTTTGTAGCTCGTCCAAATATCTACATTTTGGATTAGCATTTGTGGATTTTTTTCTATTTGTTTTTCTTTATTTTCCTCGAATTTTGTAGTTTTTTTCAACTCGCAAAATGGTGGAGGGAGGTTTTTTGTTCCTAGTGGCCATTTAAGGCATTCATGGCTTGGATTCAAACTTGATGCATCATCATCGCCATTGTCGTATCGATTTCCAAATTGTTGAGTTCCTTCTTCCCAACCCTAAACTCAGTAGTTATTTAGGGTTGGGAAGAAGAGAGATCGATTAAAAGAGAAGTGCATTTTGAAGAAGTGGAGGGAGAAAGAAAGAGGATTATTGATTGTCAAACTTCATGTGTAGTAATGGTCTTAAACTGAAATGATTCTTGTCGGTGGGATTTTCTTTTGATTTTATAGTCTTTTCTTATTAATTTTTTTCCTTTTGCTTTGGAGTTTTTAGGTTGAAAGAAAAAAGGGAAAAAAAAGGATTGGTGGAAGTTGTGGTATTTCTTGAAGTTTTGAGCTATGGAAGTAACTCAAAGGACAGTAAATGCCATGTTGGCAATGAATGCCAAGTGGACAATAGCAGTGGACATGTACAAGCCCCTTAGGCAATACATAGTATATCATTACTCGGAAAGAGAGGCATAAGACATGGAGGAGGATCTTGAAATAGTTCACCGCATGCGTAATGAAGTTAAAAAATCCACTAATTCTTTGGAGCAGCAAAGATATTTGTTGGAAAGGTATTTTAAAACTTTGACAGTGATGGAATCCAGGTTTCCCATCTCAAATGAAAGAGAGCATGTTAACACATTTCATTTCACGTGGTTTGATGCGTTCAAGATTGGGAGGAAAGCAACTGAGCAAAATATACAATTTGAAAAAGTAGCAATTACTTTTAACCTAGGGCTGTCGAATCTTAGATAGCTTTGGGACCTGATTTTTCATCACCAAATGGCCCAAAGCAAGCATGGAATGCATTCCAAGCTGCAGCTAGGGTCTTTGCTTTCTTCCATGACAACATCTCCATGAAAGGAGTAGGGAATCATTCTACATCAGATATATTTGTTGAGTGTGCAAGTATGCTTGAAAGGCTTATGCTTACATAGGCACAAAAATGTTTTTTTGAAAAAGTGGTCTCTGAAAACAAGTAATCTTTAGTCTATTCTAAAATTACAAAATAGATGGGATTATTTTATGAAGAAGCCCATGCAGCATTAGTGTTACCACCCTTGAATCAACATTTTGATCGTTCATGGGTTGCACATGTGTAGTTCAAATTCGCACAGTTCAATGCAGAAGCTTGTTTCAAAGGATGGCTAGACTTTCATGGAAAGGAAAATATTACTGGAAAGATTACGTGGTTGAAGGCAAGTAGCCACATGCTATTGGAAGCACGGAGATCAAAGAAAGGAGGTGTGGCACCTATCATGGATGATGTTGTAAAACTTGAGTTGAACATAAATGACAACCTTGAACGTATAATCAAGGAGAATGTTAGGGTGTATTTGATGCAAATTTTGTCTGCTGATTTTCTTCCACATGTGGCTAAAGCTACATTAGCCAATTCAACTTTAGTTTTTGAGGTCTTCGATGCAAATCATGAAAAAATGTTTGCAAGACTTGTACTAAATTTATCTACAAAGGCTCTCTCAAAGTATACTGAAATGGTTGATAATATTGTACAAATGCAAGCTGAGAAATTGCAAACAAAGATTGAGATGACACGTGTGAAACTACGGGAAATGGACCTATTGGGCTTTTTTGTGCTCTTGAAGGAAATGTGACTTTTCTTGACCAGTTGTGAAATGATGTTGAAGCTGTTCAATTGGATGGGGGCCTAGTAGCTCTGGAAGTGGGGATGCAATAGTTATGTGCCCTGCACTAAATGAATGAAAAACTGCATGTACAAACTAAAGATCTTTTGGAGAAGGAGGCAAGACAAGGTGTATAAAATCCGTCATAGTATGGGATCCAGTGGACTAAGCCACAATCCAACACTTTCACCAAAAGTGCATGCACCAAAAGTTCTCCAACTATGCATTAACCAACTTGTTGTTTGGTTTGTGCAGTTCGTGTGAATAATTGACCCACTTGCCACTCTTCTTAGTCCCCATCCCGAAGGTCCAACACCCCTCTACCCCTGAAATGCTATAAGCCAAGGAAAGTGCCCAACTCCTTATCCTTTTGTCGTTTTCACCTTATATTCACATTTGAATGTATCAAGGAGCTTAGTAGTGCTTCACATGGTATTAGAGTTCTGGTAGAGTTCGATCCACCTATTGGGGAATTTCGATGGCACCGAAAAGGACCCAGAAGCTAATATAAGAGACCATGGTGGAAAAAGCCATCTAGGACCTGAATGTTCCATTTGAAGCAATTAGGGAGGAATAACAAGAGGATTTTAAAGAACAAGAGGACTGTGACAACCATGATGATCATGAAAATGAAGAGGAACAACTAACCACAATTTTTATAACTGAAAATAATTGGAGGTTCTACTTAAAATGAATAGGACCGATTTCACTGAGTTGATTATGGCCCTCAAAGGAGGATCATTGAAAGGTGTAAGATTCAAGCTTACTAAACTTGGGAATTTTGATGGGGTCTGAAATGGGAAGGTTGTAGATGCTTGGCTTGTGGAAATGGAAGATTATTTTCATGCTGCCAGAGTTGGGCGACATTTGGACATGGAACTTGCCTACTCTTATTTAAAGGGCTATGCTTCCACTTAGTGGAGGATAGTGAGGTAAGAAGAAGGGAAGACCCATGGCTACACATGGGAATTTTTCAAGGAACGCATTGAGTTGGAATTCATTCCAAAAAATTTTAACTACATTTCAAGATGCAAACTTTGTGACCTTGTGAATGCAACAAACAACTTGCACCAATATGTGAAGGCGTATTCTAAATACATGCTTGAAATCCAGCATATGCATGAGTTAAACCATGTCTGCCATTTTGTGATGGGGTTCTTGATTCTGGCCAAGTGCAAGCTTGAAAAAAATTGGCTCGCTTCATTATCTCATGCCATCATGAAAGTGGAAGGCTTTTCAGATGTGGGATGAGGTGAAAAATCTGAGTTCAAGAAGGAAAAAATTCCTTCACAAGAAGGCACGCATGAAAGGGAATGGAATCAAGGGCAAGACACCTTAAAAGGAGAAAAACATAAACAATTCTAAGGCTCGGGTTTCAAACCTGAAGGAGATTTCTTCAAGAAAAGGACTCCTTTAAAAAGGAGCTAACCTAAAGGGGATGTTAGTGGGAAGCCCAAAGGAGCATGTTTTAATTGTAATGAAATGGGACATTACTCCAAAAATTACCCCAAACCCAAACTAAGGAATGGGGTCTCTAAAGTAATTGCCCTTATCGCCAACCTAGCCCAAAGTGAACATAATCGCCTTATTTTTTTAAAAGGGAAAGTTTCTAAGCAGGAGGTGTTATGTCTTTTGGACATCGGGGTTCCCCACAACTTCATAACCCAAGAAAGTGTCAAAAGAATGGAGCTCCAGTTGGAGGAGCTCAAGGCACCCATTGAGGTGCACTTTACGAATGGGGTCCCCCATCCCACCACATTGCAAGCAAAAGACATGCCTCTTCAATTAGGGAATTGGAAAGGGAAGGTGGATTTGTTGGTTTCCACCTTAGGGGGAATGGAATGCATTTTGGAAATGGAATTCACCACCCATAACAATGTGCTCATAGAAGGGCAAAATAGGTTAGTTAAAATCCCATCCAAAAATGGGATCGTCTGGGTGAAGGCACATGAAATGCCTAATATGGGTGGACCATCCATTTGATGTTAGGAAAGACTTTGGAAAAGGAATGCATGGGAGGTTATGGCATGTTGTGTGTGATGCATGTGTTGGACGAAATTGAGCCAAAGGAAACTACCAATTTAGTCAATCTTCCCAAGTGCGTTAAGTAAGTCTTGGATGAATTCTTAGATGTGATGCTCGGAGAGTTGCCCCCTGAGAAGATGAGTTGACCATGCAATTGAAGTGATGTTGGGAATGGCACCTCCTGCCAAGGCCCTATATCAAATGAGTCATGAAAAGTTGAAGGAACTTAAGGTTCAACTTGAGGAACTCCTCACAAAAGGATACATCAAACTTAGCAAGTTAACATATGGGGCACCCGTCTTTTTTGTTCATAAAAAGGATGAGATGTTGAGGATGTGTGTGGATTATAGATCCTTCAACAAGGTGACAGTGAAGAATCGATATCCATTACCTCGAATTAATGATTTGTTTGATTGACTCTTAGGAGTTAAAATGTTAAATAAGATTGACTTATGTTTATGGTATTACCAAAGTTGAATTGCACAAGAGGACGAGGAAAAAACCACTTGTCGCAAAAGGTATGACTCATATGAGCTTTTAGTGATGCCTTTTGGATTCACCAATGCACCCACCACATTTTGCACATTCATGAACAACATTTTTCGAAATTGGCTTAATGACTTTGTGATTGCATACATAGATGAAAATTTGGTCTATAACAACTATATGGAGGAACATGTGGAGCATCTCCTAAAGGTGTTCCAAAGGTTGAGAAATAACAAAAGTTATATGTTAAGATCAAGAAATGCGAATTTGGGGTGACGGAAGTGTATTCCTTGGACATAGGATCACCCAAGAAGGCTAGAAAACGGATGACCATAAGGTGAAGGCAATTTTAGATTGGGAGCCACCTAGGTCGGTTTCAGCTTTAAGATCATTTTTAGGATCAGCTTTTTATTTTCGCAAGTTCATCAAAAACTTTGCGAAGATAGCCACACCTTTGACAAACCTTTTGAAGAAGTCATCCAGAACTTATGAATGGGACAAAACGTGCAATGAGGCCTTTGAAACCTTGCAAGGGATTTTAGTGAAAACGCTTTTGTTAAAGTTGCCCGACTTTGACAAATATTTTGAAATCCATTCAGATGCCTTTGATTTTGTAATTAGAGGAATCCTAATGTAAGATGGAAAATTGATGGCATTTCAAAACAAAAAGTTGAACAAAACAGAACGAAAGTGGTTAATGCATGAAAAAAAAATGTGGGCCGTGATATATTAGCTCAAGACTTGGGGCCATTACTGACGCGCTCCCAAGTCCTTAGTTAACCCAAATTGGGTCTAAATTACTCTCACAACGAAATTGTGAAGAACTTGGGGCACGCTCCAAGCTCTTAGCACTAGAAGGGGTAGAGAGGCGTGCTAAAGCTCCGGGATGGGATTAGGAAAAGTGACAAACTATTCACTTATTCGAACCTGCATCAAACTAACCAAAAAGTTAGTTAGTTCACATTTTGGAGCACCCCTAGTGCTAGGACAAGTCACGGGCAACTCTGGACTCATTTGATTCACCACGGTCCGGACTTGGGGGAAGCCACCACCTTCCCCCATATAATATACTCTGTGCCTCTTTACGGCACCCACATTTGAATGGATTTTTGTCCCAGGACTCCCAAGGAGGAGTCCCGAAACTCTCAAGGAGGAGTCCCGAAATTATTCCGATTTGGACTCCTAGGACTTTGAGCAATCATAACTCTTTGCTTAGACTTTTGATCAGGATGAGGTTTGAAGCAAACTTGTAGCTCTCCTTAAGAGCTTTCCAACGGTGTATCACATTTGACCTACACACACCGGGGTTGGGTCGATTCTTGACTTTTAGTGGTCGGGAGTCAAATTGCTAGTTTGATTCCCGGCCCTTCTTTTTGCCATAACTTGTGCTATAGATGTCCAAATGGCCCATGTGAGGCAATTTTCAACATCTACATTTCAATAACTTTCCAATGATATAAAGAACACCCCAATGCAAGGTGTTTTGACCCCTACAATCGAACTCTGAAGCTTCAAGAGTCCCGGAGGACTTCCAAGTCCCCATTTCAGGAGTGTGAATTTCATCCTCACATTTCCCTCAAAGTGGGGTTGTGACAATTACATAGGTTCCAAAGATGTGGTGGTGTGGATTAACAATGTCATTTTGAAATACATTGCCACTCAACCAAAGTTGTCATCAAAATAAGTGAGATGGTAGGACACATTGGTCTTGTTTAATGTGCACATCCGACATTAGCCCGAGAAAGAAAACGCAATGCCCAATGCACTAAATCGTAAACACTAATTTAAGGTGGTGTATGCGGGGGAAACAAAGCTTCAAAAGGAAGTTTAATTAACGAACCGTTGTGACGAATTTGCTAAGGAAATGAAACAAAACCTTCAAAAAGGAATCAAGTCGCACTTTCACTTTCGAAATGGATTATTGTGGTATAAGCAAAATCCGCTTTCTAATCTAAAAAGGAGGCTTAGGGATGTGCTTTTGAAGGAATGTCATGATGGGCCCCTTGTGAGCCATGGTGGTGTAAAATACACCATAACATTATTCAAGAAGTCCTATTATTGGCTTAATTTAAAAGATAATGCAAAAGAATATGTGAAGACTTACTTAACTTGCCAACAAAATCAAACATTCAATGAAAAACAAGTAGGATTATTGTGACCATTACAGATTTTTGAAGGGCCATGGGAAAGTGTGTCCATGGATTCCATTGTGAGTTTGTCATCATCAAGGGGATTTGATGCATCATGGTGGTGGTGGATTGATTTAGTAAAATGGCACACTTCATTCCCACCAAGGAAGGTGCTATGGCCCAAGAAACAAGAAAGTTGTTCTTCACGCATGTGTTCAAACATCATGGCCTCCCCAAGGACATTGTGTTAAACCAAAACCCAAAGTTCACAAGCAAGTTTTGGTGAGCTTTGTGGAAGTGCATGGGATCGGAGCTCAAGATGAACATCTCATTCCAACTCCAACGAATTGACAAACTGAGAAAGTGAACTTGGTTGTCCAACAATTCCTAAGGAATCATGTGGCGACAAATCAACAAGATTAGGTGGACCATTTGGAATTAGCCAAGTTTGGCTATAACAATTCGGAACATTCGGCCACAAGGCGCCATCCCCTTTCAAATGGTAACGAGCAAATCACCAACTATGCTTACAATTTGGGCCACATATGGGCAACCCCCAAGTGATGCAAATGAGAAAGTGGCAATGGTCACACAATTTGATGAAGAGAGGTGGCACTTGTGGGAGATTGCTAAAGCCAATCTTGAAAAGGCACATAAAGGGTACAAGGATTTTGTGAACAAGTTCTGATGAAAGGTGAATTTTGAAAAAGGAGATGAAGTGTGGTTGAACATCAAAAAATTTCAATTGCCAAAAGGTTTGAACCATAACTTTTTGGGCCCATATGTGGGTCCATTCAAAGTGTTAGAAAAGAAATTTCTCAACATTTACAAATTAGAACTACTGGAAAATCTTGAAGTTCATCCCATATTTCATATTTCGCTTTTGAAGCCCGTCACCCATGATGCCTCAAAACCTAGTTGAAAGCACAACTCAAAGCATCCATTCGACGTCATTGATAATGAACTAGAATTCAAAATGGAAGCCGTGTTCAAATCAAAGCAACTAAGGGGGCGAGAGTGGGAATACTTGGTCAAGTGGAAAGGATACTATCTAATACACGCATCTTGGGTGAATGAGTCAGATATGGAACATGCCCAAAAAATTATTAAAAAATTCCACAATAGACGGACAAAAAAGTAAAAGAAACATAGAATGTGATGAGGACATCACCTTTCTTTTAGTAGGGTAGGAAATTACACAAATGTGCCACATCAAGTTATAACTAAAATAAAGGTTAAAGACTTTCAAATTGCATCATGAACATAATGAATGTCACTAAAAGAGTCGTTAAGTTGCATGGACAAATGGAACTTTCTTGCATAAGCCCAAATCAAAATTGAACTCCCACTTTGGGGCTGAGAGAAACCTTGGCCCCAAAAGAGGAGGCAAACAAGGTGAGCTTGTGAGGATACGCACATGTTTAAAATGCATCCCAAAAGGTTGGTTGGTAGTGATGGTCAACGTCAGAAATCATGACCCCGTTTGTGTACTATAATCGTGTAGCTTAAGACTTAAGTTTTTGCAAAGCCTAAAATCATTTCTCGTACCTTGATAGGCATACTTTTAGTTACGCTTGATTATTGTGATCGAGGCATAAGGTTGGGAAAGGAGTCATGTCAAGTAACTTAGGACAAAATTAAACTTGGTTTGAGTTCCTCATGAAGGGAAATATTGAATAATTACCTCCCAAATGAAGGCTTCATTAATTAGGCTAATTTAGGTCTTTTGAAGAAGCAATGGTTTAGGGTTTTCATGGGACCCCCTTAGACTTGCCAAAAAAATGTAAACTTAGAGACGCCTAAATTAGTTTAAGGCAAGGTCCTACCCTAAAAGTTGGCAATCGATGGCCAAGGATCCAAATGAAATCAATTACATTGAAGAATAAATTCTAAGTGTCAATGAGGACATTGACCTCTTTTTTTTAGTGGGTAGAGTGTCACAACCCTAGCTTTGAGTTTGCGACCAACTTAGCAAGGATTTGCAAAGGTGCGGGCTAAAAGTGAAGCTTGGGAATCATATTTCATGTTCCTGGGAGTGTAGGGGAGTGTGGGGGAATGAACCCCACAGTCCCAAGTGAGCTCCCACTTTGGGAATTGGAGTCTTGATGGACTCCCAAATTTTCAAAAGGCAATTGCAGGGGTTAAAGCTGATTGGATTAAAGAGTTCCTGATATCATTGAAAATCTCTTGGAACGTAAATGTCTAAAATGGGCTCACATGAGCCATTTTGATACTTAAAACATAAGTTATGGCCCAAAAAAAGGCTAGGAATTAAACTGTCAATTTGACTCCTAACCACTAAAAGTCAGGAATCGCCCCGATTTATTTACTTGTAATGGCATGAAATATTTTGTTGGAAATTTCTTCATGAGGCTACAACTTTGCTTTAAACTTCATTTCAATCAGAGGTCTGGACAAAAAATTATGGGCCTCCAAAGTTATGGGAGTCCAAATTTCGGGATTTTCAACTTGGGAATTTCGGGACAAAATGACATTTGGGTGTAGGCTTCATGGCGAGGCATAGAGAATACTATAAAAGGGAAGGTGGTGGATTTTTGCAAGTTCGAATTGTGGTGAGTTTTGTGAGTCTATGTTTGCCCGTGGTTCATCTGTGCACCAAAAGTGTTTGAACTATGCACTAACCAATTTGTTGTTTGGTTTGCGCATGTCCGTGTGAATAATTGAACCATTGACCACTCTTCTTAGTCCCCCATCTCGGAGCTCTAACACACCCTTCTACCCTCGAAGTGTTGCGAACAAAAGAGTGTGCCCAAACTCCTTATCCTTTTGTTGTTTTCACCTTAGACTCACATTTGAGCCTATTAAGGAACTTGAAAATGCATTAGATGTGGACCTTGTTACTAATTCCAACGATGTTCATTTCATGGTCCTATTAACCACACACACCACAAACATAACTAAAAAACATAACACGAGGAAGACGCAACAAAACATGATACTAAAGTTTGAACCCAAATAAAACATACAACCTCCAATGGTAAATAATGTAGAATTTGAAATGCATTACAAATTGAAATCTAGAAAAATGGAGCTTGAAAATGTACCTTTTCAACTTGAAAGTAACCTCTATATTTTTCAACAAGAATCCAAATCTCATTTGGGAAGAATCCTTTTTCATTTTGTGGCAGTGTTCATTCACAGTCTCAATGTAAACAAACTTGAAAACATTCCCCCAAATTACACATTGCACAATGAAAATCATGGTTGGCTGTTAGTAAATGTAATAATCTACAAATCCTTGCTTTGAAATATGAAGTTTTTCTAATTAAATAACCTAATTTTCAAATGGTGGCACTAGGTTAATAAACATTGAATTTTTTTTACTTGAACAAAGCAAGTGGGTGATAAACTTTATTCGATGGCGATGGCATAAAATGGTGATGGACACTTTTGGACAATTGAAAAATGATGGTAATAGGGTCAACAATCGATAAAATCATTTGGTTACATTGACTAAATGTCATTATACGATTTGGCTACTAATCATTTTATTTTATTTTTGTGTGTACTTGTTACTTTATAATTATTTATAATTTTTTAAAATTTTATTTCACCAAAAAAAGGGGTTGGTTAACATCGAAATTGGGTAATTTAAAGGTGATTTCATTAAACACAATAGTTATAAGTGGGTTTATAACTTGTTGTAAATAATTTGTTATTTATGTAATTATTTAGGGGTTAAATTTGGAAATTTATTTGGTGGTTAAGTTTTATAATTTAATAATGGGTTGAGTTATCATCAAAGTAGTTATAGTTTCAATTAATGTGCATGATTTGCACATGATAATTTGTGTGGAAAATCTTTGCACAAATTAATGTGCATGTCAACTCACATGGCTCACCATGTGATGTGTAAAACTTTAGAATTTTTTTTATTAAGTTTCATTTATGATAGTATATAAGTGAGTGTTTTGAGACCTTTGAAAACACCTTCACTTGATGAAAACAAGATTTTGTATGAGTGCAAATTTCATGAAATAAAATTGTGAAAATAATTAAAAATTTTGTTTTGAAAAGTTTCAATAAAGTTTATTATGTGTGAAATCTATGATAAAGGAATGGTGTGACATAATAATTATACATAGAAAGTAAAAAAAAAAAAAGATATTTATGTAAACAAAAACATAGATTTTTGTAGCTATGTAATAAACATATATAGTTTCAATCCTAAACTTGCTTATGGTTTACAGGTGTTTAGTGGTACTAACATTTAAATTTTCAATAAATAATAAGAGACAATGTTCCCCTCGCCTTCCCCCCCAATAGGCCAATCTAGGTGGGCTCACACCAACCTAGCCCTAATGGCCTATTGCAAAAATCTTAATATTTTGCAGATTTGTAAGAGGTAGTTAAGGCCCATGGATGGGAATGTTAATGGGGTAAAATGCCCACTTGAGATGGTAGCCAAGGTCATCACCAAATTGTGGTAACACGGCCGTCCAAGGGCCTTGGTGCATGTCATGACCATGGCAAAGAAGGAAAAAACACCCATGGGCTATTACAAACAAAATGTAATTTCACCTCCTAACATAGGAGTGAGTCTTAAGGATTCAAGGCACCCTCCATGTGCACTACAAAATCTGATATGCCATTACAAGACTCAAAATCTATGTTTAGAAATTAAATGTAGGGTTAAAAAGCCTTGGTTGTGAGGTTTACCCGGATTGCACCTGCAAGAGGATATTTATCAAGCATAAAACATCGGGCAATTCTTACTAAAAATTTGTTTTCCTTTGATAGCAGGCAGTTACTCGCTAAGTATGAGGGGAAAACAAAAGATAGCAAGTGTTTCAAAAAATGAAACAACCACAGGAGTGGGTTCTACATTTTTCAAAATGCCTGCCCTTCCTGGGGGTAAAGTTTTGTGCAATAAGGTGCTCTCCACCTACACTAGTGCTTGCCGAATATGAAGTGGTTGCTTCCAGAACTTACGACATGGAGATCATGTTCACAATCCACATAATGTCCATGCTACACCCGGGAGGCTGGTGTTGGTTCCCAAAACCCAATCTATAATCTCTTTGATGAGTCTCTTGTGGGGTCCAAAAGATAGATTTAAAATCTTGAATCCCCCCGCCCCGTTTAAAGTTTTTTAAATTTAAGCCTTCCATTTTAAAACAAGGATGGATTTAAACAATCCATTATTGGGAGCTTTGACTGAATTTTCACTGTGATGGAAAAAAATGCTCGTCAATTATGATCTAGAACTTGGTGACTATTGACTATGAACACAATCAGCCATTGAAACTTGTACCCCATGTTTCAAATGTCCACTACTTGAAACTGAAATAGACTTATAGTAGACTCCTGAGAGGACAAATATTGTAACCCTATTATTGACTACGACAAAAGGACACTTTAAAGGACAGTAGTAGACTCCTGAGGACAAACCCCCCAACTGGAAACTCCTACTACTGAACCCATCTTTTTTTTCCACATCCCAAATTTGGCAAACAAACCATTTTTACTGTTGCTGCCACAGAGTTACTAATTTTCCAGTTGAAAGCAACTGCCTCACAAGCAAGCAAGCAAGCAAAGCTTCCTTCCTTTCTTCCTTCAGTGACTGCTGGCTTGCCTGTCTGCCTGCTGCTGCTGCTGCTGCCAGCCAGTGGGCAAGTGTCCAACAAACAAACACAGAGACAAAAGAGTACACACACACACGGCTACTGGTCTTTTCTCCACCCACAAGATCAACTGCTGGAATCCTTATCTATTTCTCTCTCTTTGTTTGCTTGTTGACATCACAGTAGTAGTTACAGTGATCTGGGAGGGACCCATTGCACACATACACACATACATACACACACAGAGACGTCATGCCCTTCTCATTCTACAGCTACTCCAGTTGAAGAAAAAGAAGAAGCAGCTGACCCATCCCATCAACCAGTCCCCCATGACTGGCTCAGCTTTGAATGTTGTGCTCTAGCACACAACAGCCAGTTCCCAGCAGCAGTTCCTAGTAATTCTTCCCAGCAGCCAGCTAGCTAGCTTGCTTGCTTGCCAGTGCTGCTGTTATAAATATTCATACTAGTGTCCCCCATTAATCTCAACTCCATCAGCTTCATCAGTACTGTCTCTGCAGTAGCATT
>Ga0116231_10011380_pt1 | contig 13718 bp, 15 predicted proteins | sample S1TSphgellanicum_2_FD_89695 | JGI IMG/M metagenome (GOLD analysis project Ga0116231, IMG submission 89695) | Host-associated microbial communities from peat moss isolated from Minnesota, USA - S1T2_Fd - Sphagnum magellanicum MG | ecosystem: Host-associated > Plants > Peat moss > Unclassified... | reverse complement strand
CCAACGTCTGGCTCGGCACCAACCCCGGCGACGAGGATATCGAACGGCTGGCCATGCCGGGCAATGCGGTGCCGGGCCTGTCCGGCTTCGACCCGAAGACACCCAAAGCCCATTGCTGACCCGCCGCGCACCGTCCCTCCCCCTGCTCGCCGCCCCCCTGCTGGCCGCGGTGGCGCTGGCAGGCTGCGCCGGGGCAGGCAAGCATGGCGTCACGCCGGTGACGCAGGGCCCGACATCGCACGGCCCGGACGTGATCGACGACCACGTGCCGCCCTTCGCCGCGGTGCCCTGGCAGGCGCTGAGCCGCGCCGATGTGGTGGCGATCGCCCAGCGCGAATGGCTGCTGTTCGGCCAGAAGATCGACGACGACCCGCCAGGCACCAGGCCGCCGCCGGCGCCTGAGGACAAGCCGGAGCGCATGCCCGGCCTGTGGCAGCGCATCGGCGAATATTGGTGGATCGGCCAGGATCCGGACGAGATCGAAGTGTCCTGGACCGGCATTCACGATGCGCAGGGGGCAGTGTTTCCGCCCGATCAGGACGGGCAGTACGCCTGGTCGGCCGCCTTCATCTCCTATGTCATGCGCATCGCCGGGGCGGGACGTGATTTTCCGTATTCGCCGAACCACTCCACCTATATCAACGCCGCCGCGAGCGGGGCGACCAAGCTGCTGCGGGCGTATAGGCCGGCCGAGTATGCGCCGCTGCCCGGCGATCTGATCTGCCACGGCCGCGGCCTTGCGGCGAAACTGACCTTTGACGATTTGCCCACGTCCGGCAGTTTTCCGAGCCACTGCGCCTTCGTCACCGCCGTCGCCCAAGGCACGCTGACGATCATTGGCGGCAACGTGGATGATGCGGTGACGCTGACGCATGTGCCGGTAACGCCGCAGGGGATGCTGGCGGATGCCAAGGGCGTGGTGGATACGCGCTATCCGTGGATGGTGGTGCTGAAAGTGAATTACCCGAGCTAGGGCCGTGGGGTGGGTTTTAGCCCACCGCAACCCAGGCCCCGCGGGCGATGGTGGGCTGAAGCCCACCCTACGAATGGGTTTGGCGCGTCGGTATCAGTCGAAATACGCCGGCCAGCGTTGCCGGCCGTGCAGAACGCGCAGAATGTCAATGCGGTCACCATTGATACGGTAGGCCAGCAAATACGGGGTGCGGCTGATGACAAGCTCGCGCGTGCCCTCCCGACGGCCTTGCCGGCCAAGGTTTGGAAACTGCGCAAGATTGCGAGCCGCCTTGATGATCAGATCGATTTGGCGTTCAGCAGCACGCGGATTATCGAGGGCGATCGTGGCGCGCACTGAACGGAGGTCGCGCAGCGCTGGCTCGGACCAGACTATCCGCATGTCGGCATGGGCAGCTCGTCCGGCGTATCCCAGGACCGCACCCACGCCTCCACATCCTCGTGTGCGACGACCCTGCCTTCATCGGCGGCTTTGATACCCTCGTCGATCGCGGCGAGGTGCCAGGTTTGTAAGGCAAGATAGTCGGCAATCGCCTGCTCGATGACCCAGGATTTTGAACGATCCAGCGCAGAGGCGATCGCCGCCAGCTGGTCGTTGAGTTCGGGCCGCAGCCGGACACTCGTGGGTATGCTATTGGTCATATTGGCCCGAATCACCTATTGCTTACGACAGTGCACTACAACGTAGTCAAGAGCAACACCGCCGGCGATGTGACGGGAAACGGCGGGCGTGCTATGTGAACCTCGGGCGAGAGAGTCCGAACGCCGCTTCAGAGGCCAGCATGGAACATTTGATACCGCACCCCAAAGCACGCTTGGCAGAAGCGGCGACGGCGCAGAGCATGGGCCGCATGGATTTCGAGAAAGCCGCCGCGGTTCGCGCCGCGCTGGGGATCGATGGCCTCACGGTAAGCCTGCCGGCCGATTTCGATGATCCGGCCTTCAGCCGCCACGTGCTCGGCCTCACGGACTTATCTTAATATAGCAGAGCGTAGGGTGGACAAAGTCCACCTTTGCGCGCGCACCATACGACGTCTCGCCAGTGGAGAGGCGGTTTGGTGGACTTCGTCCACCCTACGGGATGCGTTACTTCGCCGCCGTGAGCTGCCCCCGGATCTCACCCTTCGGGTGCGCCGCCGTATGCACGTTCGCATACCACAGGCCGGACGCAAGTTGCGCCGCCTGCGCGTCCGTCAGCGTCGCCATACCCTTCAGCGGGCTCGCGGGATCCTTGCCGAGCGGCACGGTGACGCCGGCGTTCTTGCCGGGGGCGCCCGGGCCGTGGAAATGCGCCATGGTCGCGGGGCCGGTCAGGCCGCTCCAGGTCAGGGTGTAGTCCAGCATGTGGGTGGCGGGGTTGTAGAACGCATCCACCGTGCCGGCGCCGGCGGTGCCGGTGGGGGGCACTTCGCTCGCCGCCGTCATCGTCGCCGTATAATGCACCGCCGCGGCCGATGCCGGGGCCGCCAGCAGGCATAGGGCTGCTGCCATGATTGATCGCCTGGAAAACATGCGCATTCCTCCTCGTTTAGCCTCACCGACCTATACACGATCCGCTGCAATACAATCTCACCAAACTGCGCGGCACCCAGCCTTAGCGCCTGCCGGCCGGACATGGTAGAACGCCCTTCACCCATATGGAGGCGACCATGCCAGGACGGATCGACACCAGGCTCACCGAACTTGGCCTTACCCTGCCGCCGGCGCAGCCGCCGGTGGCCACCTACGTGCCTTACGTCATCACCGGCAACCTCGTCGTCATCTCCGGCCAACTGCCGATCCATGACGGCAAGCTCTACTGGACCGGCAAGCTGGGGCTGACCATCGAGGTGGAGGAGGGCAAGCTCGCCGCCCGCCAGTGTTTTCTGAACGTGCTCGCGCATCTCAAACACGCCTGCGAGGGCGATCTGGACCGGGTGGCGCGCGTGGTGCGGCTGGCCGGGTTCGTGGCCTGCGCCTCCGAATTCACCCAGCATCCGCTGGTGATGAACGGGGCGTCCGACCTGGCCGTGGAAATTTTTGGGCACGCCGGGCGGCATGCGCGGGTGACCGTCGGCGTGCCCTCGCTGCCGTCCGACTCGCCGGTCGAAATCGAGGGCATGTTCGAAATCGACTGATTTGGCAGCCGGAGTGTTTCAATGATCAGGATTTTTCCACCTCTGGCGGCGCTGCTGCTTGCCCTCCCGGCTCTGGCGGCGCAACCGCCCAAGCCACCGCCGCCGCCAGCACCACCGCCATCGTTGCCGACCGAAATTCCCGCCAAATTCACGGCGGTGACGGACTCGTTCGACTATATCCGCCGCGATGTGATGATCCCCATGCGCGACGGGGTCAAATTACGCACGGTGATCCTGATTCCGCGCGGCGCGCAGCATGCGCCCATCCTGCTGACGCGCACGCCCTACGGCGCCGTCGCCCGCTACGCCGAACGGCCGAGCGCGCATCTGAGCGAAGTGCTCGACAGCAGCGATGTCGCCGACGATGCTGTGCTCAACGGCAATTATATCCGCGTGCTGCAGGATGTGCGTGGCAAGCACGGGTCGGAGGGCGATTACGTCATGACCCGCCCGCTGATCGGGCCGCTGAACCCCACCAAAGTGGATCATTCCACCGACACGTACGACACCATCGACTGGCTGGTGCATAACACGCCTGAATCCAACGGCCGCGTTGGCATTTTGGGCATTTCGTACGATGGTTTTACCAGCCTGATGGCGATGTTTCACCCGCATCCTGCGCTGCGCGCGGCGGTGCCGATCAACGCCATGGTGGATGGCTGGCGCGGCGATGACTGGTTTCATAATGGCGCGTTCCGCCAATCGAGTTTTGGCTACGCGCATGATCAGGAGGCAACGCGGGGATCGGACGTCACCTGGTGGTCGGATCATTATGATGATTACGACACCTGGCTCTCCGCGGGATCGGCCGGCGACATGGCGCATAAGCATGGGCTCGATCAGATCGGCTTTGCCGTGAAACTGCTGAGCAATCCGGCCTATGATCCGTTCTGGCAGCAGCAGGCGATCGATAAACTCATGGCGCAGCAGCCGCTGAGCGTGCCGGTGATGCTCGTGCACAGCCTGTGGGACCAGGAGGATATTTACGGCAACATCGCCATGTACAAGGCGCTGAAACCGAAAGATAATGATGGGTCAAAAGTGTTTCTTGTTCTCGGGCCTTGGTATCATCATCAGGAGCGGCTGGATGGCAGCGCGGTGGGGCCAATCAAATTCGGTAGCGACACGGCCGAGTTTTTTCGCCTGCATCTGCTGCGGCCGTTCCTGGATCATTTCTTGAAGGATGATGCCCCGCCCTTGGGCATTGCACCCGTGAACGCCTACGTGACCGGCGCAAATGAGTGGCGCTCGCTGAAAACCTGGCCATCCGGCTGCGATTCCGGCTGCAAGATCGATCACGTGCCGCTCTATCTGCAAGGCAACGCGCACGCCGGCTTTACCGCGCCGCCGGCCGCCATGCCCGGCTTCGATGCCTACGTGTCCGACCCATCCAAACCGGTGCCTTATCTGCCGCGGCCAATTCATATCGAGGGGGACGAGGGTGAAAAAACCTGGCAGACATGGCTCGTCAGTGACCAGCGTGACGTGGCCAGCCGCACCGATGTGCTGAGTTTTACCGGCGACGTGCTGACCCAGAATTTGCAAATTGCCGGTGAGCCGATCGTCAATCTCATGGCCAGCACCACCGGCACGGATGGCGATTTCGTGGTCAAGCTGATCGATGTGTATCCGGACGAGGTTGGCCGCGATCCGGCGATGGGCGGCTACCAGCTGATGATCGCCGCGGATATTTTCCGCGGCCGCTACCGCGAGGATTTTTCGGCACCCAAACCGATCGCGTCGGATCAGAAACTGCTGTTCAAATTTGCGCTGCCGACGACGAACCATGTGTTTCTGCCGGGCCACCGGCTGATGGTTCAGGTGCAGTCGAGCTGGTTCCCGCTCTATGACCGCAATCCGCAGACCTATGTGAAGAATATTTTTAACGCCAAGCCGGGGGACTACCGCCGCGCAACCATCAAAATTTTCGATGCCGGGCCTGGTGCAAGTTTTGTGGAGCTACCCATAGTTAAGACGTCGAATTAGCCGGGGTGGATTTTATGCAGCAACGTAGGCAACTGGCATTATGTCTTGCGATCATCTGCCTCTCACCCCTCCCCGTCCTGGCAGCACCGCCGGCGCCATCGTTACCGAGCGAGACACCACAAAATTTTACGCCGGACACCAGCAGTTTTGATTACGTCCGCCGCGAAATCATGATCCCCATGCGGGACGGGGTAAAACTCCACACGGTCATCCTGATCCCCAAAGGTCTCACCCACGCGCCGATCCTGCTGACGCGCACGCCCTACGATGCCGACGAGCTGACCGATTACGCGCATAGCGCGCATCTCGCCATGAGCCTGGACGGGTATGACAATGCCGACGATATCGAGTCCGGCGACGGCTATATTCGCGTGGTGCAGGATGTGCGCGGCAAATATCATTCGGAGGGCGATTATGTCATGAACCGCCCGCTGGTCGGGCCGCTCAACCCGACGAAGGTGGATGACTCAACCGATTGCTACGACACCATCGACTGGCTGGTGAAAAACACGCCGGAGAGCAACGGCCGCGTCGGCACCATAGGAATTTCCTACGACGGTTTTACCACGCTGATGTCTCTGATCCATCCGCATCCGGCGCTGAAAGCGTCCGTGCCGATGAACCCGATGGTCGATGGCTGGCGTGGCGATGACTGGTTTCACAATGGCGCGTTCCGCATGCTCGGCTCTTTGAACTACATTTATGAGCAGGAGGCGACGCGCAAGAATGATGAGAAGTGGTGGACCGATCATTACGATGATTACGATGCCGCCCTGCAAGCCGTCTCGGCCGACGGGCTGGCGCAATCGCATGCCGAGGACCAGGTCGGATTTTATCGCAAGCTGAAAGAGCATCCTGCCTATGATTCCTTCTGGCAGGATCAGGCGGTGGACAAAGAGCTGGCCCGCGAACCGCTGAGCGTGCCGACCATGCTGGTGCACAGCCTGTGGGACCAGGAGGATATATATGGTGACCTCGCCGTCTATAAGGCGCTGCTGCCCAAAAATACCGACGGCACATTATATCTGGTCATGGGGCCTTGGCACCATGGCGGCGGGATCGAGGAGGGGAGTACGCTCGGGCCTCTCGTGTTCGGCCAGGATACGGCACTTGCGTTTCGCACGAATTTCCTGCGGCCGTTCCTGGATCATTATTTGAAAGACGCTGCGCCGCCGATGGATGTGGCGCCGGTGAACGCATTCCTGACCGGCGCAAATACATGGGAAAAACTCCAGACCTGGCCGTCGGGCTGCGACAGCGGCTGTCCGGTCACTGATACAAAGTTGTATTTGCAGCCTGACGGCAAGCTCGGTTTCGATACGCCGCATGGGCCGGAAGAGAGTTACGTCAGTTACGTCTCCGATCCGCTGAAACCGGTGCCGTTCATCCAGCGGCCGATCCATCTGCTGGCCGACAGCGAGGGCCCGCTGTGGCAGAACTGGCTGGTCAGCGACCAGCGCGAGGCCTCCACGCGGCCGGATGTGCTGATTTTTACCAGCGCGCGCCTGACCGCGCCGGTCAAGATCGCCGGTGAACCGATCGCCAATCTGGTTGCCAGCACGACAGGCACGGATGGCGATTTTGTGGTCAAACTCATCGATGTCTATCCGGATGAAGTGCCGGTGCATCCGGAGATGGGCGGCTACCAGCTGATGATCTCGGCCGATATTCTGCGCGGCCGCTACCGCGACGGGCCGGAGGTCGCCAAACGTATTCCCGCATTACAGGATCAGCGTTACCGCTTTACCCTGCCCGCCGCGAACCATGTGTTTCTGCCCGGCCACCGCATCATGGTGCAGGTGCAATCCACCTGGTTCCCGCTGTATGACCGCAATCCGCAAAATTTCGTGGATAATATTTTCACTGCGCGTGCCTCGGACTACAAGCGCGCGGAAATCCGGGTGCGCGACGCGGGCCAGAGTTTCGTCGAATTGCCGCTGGTGAAATAGCGCACATGCCGTTCTTTCCCCGCAAGCCCGAAAAAACCGAGTTGCAGTTGAGCCTGCATACATCGGTTCACGACATTGCGGCTGAAGAATGGGATTTGTGCGCAGGGGCACAAAATCCATTTGTCTCGCATGCTTTTCTGGCCGCGGTCGAAGATAGCGGATCGGCCAGCGCACGCACCGGCTGGATGCCGCAGCATGCGGCGTTGCGCGACGAGGCCGGCACGCTGCTGGCCTGCGCGCCGATGTATGCGAAATCGCACAGCTACGGCGAATATGTGTTCGACCACGGCTGGGCCCGCGCCTTCGAACAGGCGGGCGGCGATTATTACCCAAAATTGCAGGTGGCAGCGCCCTTCAGCCCGGTGCCCGGCCCTCGCCTGCTCATCCGCCCCGGCAGCGATCTGCCGCTGCGCGCCATGGGCGAGGCTTTGGCGCAGGCATGCAGGCAACTGCAACTCAGTTCCGCACACGTTACGTTTTGCACGCAGACAGAGTATGAGAGCCTTGGCGAAGCCGGCTGGCTGCAGCGCCTGGGCGTGCAATATCACTGGCACAACCAGGGGTTTTCCAGTTTCGACGATTTTCTGGAGTCATTGACCTCACGCAAGCGCAAATCCATCCGCCGCGAACGCCGCGATGCGAATGCGTGCGGCCTGGTGTTCAAGACCCTGCAAGGCGACGCCATCACCCCGGAATATTGGCGCGCCTTCTACCGGTTTTACGAATCGACGGTGGACCGCAAATGGGGTTCTGCGTATCTGACCGAAAAATTCTTTCCCCTGCTAGGCAAAATGCTCGGCGACCGGGTGGTGCTGATGATCGCCGAACAGGGCGGCCGCCCCATCGCCGGCGCGCTCAACCTGCTGGGCACGGAGGCGCTGTTCGGCCGCAACTGGGGCTGCCTGGGCGATTTTCCGTTTCTGCATTTTGAATTATGCTATTACCGGGCGATCGATTTTGCTATCGAGCACGGACTGGCGCGGGTGGAGGCCGGCGCGCAGGGCGAGCATAAGATACAGCGCGGCTATCTTCCGTCTCCGACCTACTCGGCACATTATATTCCGCACCCCGGCCTTCGCCGTGCCGTCGCGTCGTTTCTGGAACAGGAGCGGGCGGCTCGGGTGCAGGAGATGGCGGAACTGGCGGAGTTTTCGCCGTTCAGGCAGACGGAGAATTCATACAAACCGTAACGTTCGTAGGGTGGGCTTCTGCCCACCATGCCAGCAGCGGCGCGGGTGGTGGGCTGAAGCCCACCCTACGACCCCACGTGCGCGTATGATTTACCAAGGCAGGGTTTTGCCCAGATAATCCAGATACACCAGCCCCGGCTTCCCCCGCCGGTCGGCCACCACCGACACCATGCCGCGCACGCTCGTCTCGATATCCAGCGGCGCCGCCTGGCCGCCCATTTCGGTGCGCACCCAGCCGGGGTGCAGCAGCACCACCGGATTCTCGCGGTGGCGCAGTGCGAAGCAGGAGCCGAGCATGTTCAGCGCCGCCTTGGTGGCGCGGTAGAGATCGACCGTGCCGCCGGCGTTGCTGGCGATGCTGCCCAGAATCGAGGTCATGAACACGAAGGTGGCGCCGGGCGCGGCGAGCCCGGCCAGGCGGTCGCCCAGCGCCACCGGGCCGATGGCGTTGGTCATGAACTCCAGCGCAGCCGCCTCGGGCGGCACGTCGGCGATGGGGGTGTCCTGTTCGATATGCATGCCGGCGACGACGAAAATCACATCGAGAATGGTGCCGGCGAGCGCCGACGCCAGGGCGCGCGCATCGTCGGCCGAGGTGATGTCCAGTTTTTCGACCCGCAACCGGCCAGGATGCGCGCCCGCAAGCGCGCTCAGTCCGGGCGCTGCCGGGTCGCGTGCCGTCGCAATCACCTGCCAGCCCTGCTCCAGATAGGCGCGCGCCAGGCCAAGGCCGAGGCCGCGCGATGCGCCGGCGAGAAGAATCGTGCCCGTATCAGCCATAAGCCCTCCTATCGCGCCAGCTCGCGCAAACTTTCGCGTATCAACACATCCAGCGACGCCGCGTCGCCCAGGCGGGCGGCGATGCGCTCCACCACAGGCTGCGCCTCTTGCCGCCGATAGCCAAGATTGCCCAAAGCGGAGACCGCATCCGACGCAACCCCCACGGAAGGCGCCAGTGGAACCACGCTTCCCGCCGTCGCCGGCATGCCCCCTGCCCGCTCGCGCAACTCGGTCAGCAGACGCACCGCCAGCTTGGGACCTACGCCGGTGACGCGCGTCAGGGCAGCGCGGTCGCCGGTGCCGATGGCGCTCACCAGGTCGCGCGGCGACAGGGCGGAGAGGATGGCCAGCGCCACTTTTGCGCCCACCCCCTGCACGGTGGTGAGCAGCCGGAACCAGTCGCGCTCGGCCGATTCGGCAAAACCGTAGAGCAGGATGGCATCCTCCCGCACGACCGTCTCCACCAGCACGCGCGCCACCGCCGGCGGCCGCTCCAGGGCGGCCAACGTGCGTGTAGAAGCCTGGACGAGATAGCCGACGCCGCCGACATCGATGATGCAGCGGTCCGCCTCCAGCGACTCGACGCGGCCGGTGAGCAGCGCGATCACGCTGCCGTCCATACATGCAGGCTGGAGCGGCTATGCGCGTGGCAGATGGCCACGGCCAGCGCATCGGACGCATCGGCGCGGCGCAGCGCGGCGCCGGGGAGCAGGCGCTGCACCATGAGCGCCACCTGCGCCTTGTCTGCCCCGCCGGTGCCGACCACCGCGCGCTTGACCGATTTGGCGCCATATTCGGTGACCAGAATGCCGGCGCGGGCCGGCGCCAGCAGCGCCACCCCGCGCGCATAGCCGAGTTTGAGGGTCGCCGCGCCGTTGCGGTTGACATAAGTCTCCTCGACCGCCGCCTCCTCCGGCCGATGCGTCTCGATCAGGGCGGTCAGCGCCTCATAGAGCACGCGCAAACGCTCCGGCACCGGGGTTTCGGCATCGGTGGCAATCACCCCGTCGGCCAAGTGCTGCAAGCGGTTGCCATGCGCGGCAATCATGCCCCAGCCGGTAAAACGTAGCCCCGGATCGATGCCCAGGATGCGCGTCATGCGGCCGAGAGGCGCTGCATCACCGCATCGGGAATATCGAAATTGGCATACACGTTCTGGACGTCGTCATTCTCCTCCAGCGCATCCATGAGCTTGAGCACGGAGACGGCACGCTCTTCGTCCAGCGTGACAGTGGTGGTGGGCCGCCAGTCGAGTTTGGCCTCCTCGGGCGACCCGAATCTCTGTTCCAGCAGGTCGCGGACGCCGAAAAAATCCTCCACCGTGCAGGTGATTTCGTGCGCCTCCGCGTCGCTCTCGACGTTGTCGGCACCGGCTTCGATGGCGGCTTCGAGCATGGCGTCGGCCGAGGCGGCGGCGGCCAGGTAGCGGATGACGCCCAGGCGGGTGAACATGAAGCTGACAGAGTTCGTCTCGCCCAGCGCCCCGCCGTGCTTGGAGAAGGCGGAGCGCACGTCCGACGCCGTGCGGTTGCGGTTGTCGGTCAGCGCCTCGACGATGACGGCCACGCCATGGGCGCCGTAGCCCTCGTAGCGCACATCCATATAATCGTCGCCGGCGCCGGCGCCGGCGGCTTTCTTGATGGCGCGGTCCACCGTGTCCTTGCTCATGTTGGATTTGTAGGCGGCGGTGACCGCGGCGCGCAGCCGCGGGTTGGCTGCCGGGTCCGGCAGGCCGGCCTTGGCCGAGACGGTGATTTCGCGAATCAGCTTGGCGAAGGCGCGCGCCCGGCGGGCGTCCTGCGCGCCCTTGCGGTGCATGATGTTTTTGAACTGGCTATGACCGGCCATGAGGGTCCACGTGCAAAATGTCAGGTATCCCGCCTGTGTAGCAGCAAGTGTAGCCCGGATGAAGCGCAGCGGAATCCGGGCCCTTCTTTGGCTTCGGCCTCTCCGGAGAGAGCGGGCCTAGACTCGTAAAAGTTTTTTGGTTCTTTTTTTCAAAAAAGAACTGCTTTCTTTCTCTCTTCGCCCGATTGGTCAGCCTGTCACCTGACCCCTTGCAGCCGACAGCCGGCTGTTATATGACAACTCAAGGTTAACGTATAGGTCAACTCTTGCAGCAAAACGACTCGGAAAGCGCCGGTGAAGAGGGCATTTCCGTCACCAAACTCGCGCGTGAGCTTGGGGTGACGGCGCGCACACTGCGCTTCTATGAGGACCGGGGGCTGATCACGCCGCTTCGCCAAGGCAACGCCCGTATCTACACGCCGCGCGATCGGGCGCGCATGATTCTCATCCTGCGCGGCAAGAGGCTGGGGTTTTCTTTGCGCGAAATCAAGGAATATCTGGACCTTTATGCCAAAGGGCAGACCGGGGTGGACCAGTTGCGGAAGCTTCAAATTGCCGTCGCCGAGCGCCTGGAGTCGCTGGCCGAACAGCAGGAAGCGATAGAGCTGACCATTGCCGAGTTGCAGGACATCGCCGATCAGACCGCGGCCGCTCTGGCAGCCGCCGAGCGGCAGCGCCACGCGCCATAAGAAACAGGAGACGTCATGACCAATGTTGTTATTGCGGGCTACGCGCGCTCGCCCTTCACCCCGGCGAAGAAAGGCGCGCTCGCCCGCGTGCGCGCGGACGACATGGCCTCCGCCGTCATCCGCGGCCTGATAGCGAAAACCGGCGTTGCGGCCGAGGACCTCGAGGATATTGTGGTGGGCACTGCCTTCCCCGAGGGTGAGCAGGGCCTGAATGTGGCGCGCCTCATCGTGCTGCTGGCCGATCTGCCGATTGCGGTGGCCGGCATGACGGTGAACCGCTTCTGCGGCAGTTCCATGAGTGCGGTGCATATCGCCGCCGGCCAGATCCAGCTCGGCGCCGGCGAGGTGTTTATCGCCGCCGGGATCGAGAGCATGAGCCGCGTGCCGATGGGCGGGTTCAACCCGCTGTTCAACCCGGTGCTGAACGAAAAAAGCCCCGGCGCCTATATGGGCATGGGCGACACGGCAGAAAATGTCGCGCGCCGCTGGCAGATCACGCGCGATGCGCAGGAAGATTTTGCTGTGGCCAGCCACCGCAAGGCCGCGGCCGCGCAGGCGGCCGGCAAGTTTGCCGATGAAATCATTCCCATTCAGGCCGGAAGTGCTACGGTCGATCGCGACGGCTGCATCCGTGCGGAAACCACCAAGGAGGCGCTGGCGGGTTTGAAACTGGCGTTCGACCAGGAGGGGACGGTGACGGCCGGCACCTCCTCGCCGCTCACCGATGGCGCGAGCGCGGTTCTGGTGTGCTCCGAAGACTATGCGCGGGCGAAAAATCTGCCGATCCTGGCGCGGATACGCAGCGTGGCGGTGTCGGGCTGCGAGCCGGACATCATGGGCGTGGGGCCGGTGCGCGCGTCCCGCAAGGCGCTGGAGCGCGCCGGCCTTGCTGCGACGGACATGAATGTGGTGGAGTTGAACGAGGCGTTTGCCAGCCAGGCGATTGCCAGCATGCGGGAAATCGGTTTTTTGCCCGAAACGATTAACCTTGATGGCGGCGCCATTGCGCTCGGCCATCCGCTGGGGGCGACCGGCGCGCGTATTGTCGGCAAGGCGGCGTCGCTGCTGGCGCGCGAGGGCGGGCGTTATGCCATTGCCACCCAATGCATCGGCGGCGGCCAGGGAATCGCCACCGTGCTGGAGCGCGTGTGATCATGGCAGGCACCATCAAGCGCGTTGCCGTCATCGGCTCCGGCGTCATGGGTTGCGGCATTGCGGCGCAGATCGCCAATGCCGGCGTGCCGGTGCTGCTGCTGGATATCGTGCCCAAGGAGGGGCCGCGCAATGCGGTGGCGGATGCGGCGGTTGCGCGCGCCTTGAAGACGGACCCGGCGCCGTTCATGTCGGCAAGTGCGGCGAAGCTGATCGAGACCGGCAATATCGACGATGATCTTTCGAAAGTTGCGTCGTGTGACTGGATCGTTGAAGTCGTCGTCGAGCGGCTTGATATCAAGCAGGCGCTCTACCGCAAGCTCGAAGCGGTGCGGCGGCCGGGCACGGCCGTTTCCTCCAATACCTCTACCATTCCGCTCGCAACACTGATCGAAGGCCTGCCGCACAGCTTTGCGCAGGATTTCATGATCACCCATTTCTTCAATCCGCCGCGCTACATGCGGCTGCTGGAACTGGTGACCGGGCCTGCGACAAATCCGGCGCTGGCTGCGATGGTCGGCGATTTCTGCGACCGGGTGATGGGCAAGAGCATCGTTGTCTGCCGCGACAGCCCCGGCTTCATCGCCAACCGGCTTGGCATTTTCTGGATGACGGCGGCGGTCACCGAAACCCCGATTCTTGGTCTGACGATCGAGGAAGCGGACGCCATCATGGGCCGGCCGTTCGGCATTCCCAAGACCGGCGTGTTCGGGCTGGTGGATCTGGTTGGGCTCGACCTGATGCCGCACATCAATGCCAGCATGGCCGGGTCGCTGCCCGCAGGCGATGCGTTCCACCGCATCAACCGCGACATGCCGCTGATCCGCAAAATGATTGCGGAGGGTTATACCGGCCGCAAAGGTCTGGGCGGTTTCTATCGGCTGCATAAGGCAGGCGGGAAAAAGACCAAGCAGACACTCGATCTGGCCACCGGCGAATATCGTGACGAGCAGAAAGCTGCCCTGCCCGAACTCGTTGACGCGGGCAAGAATTTGCGCAAGCTGATGACGGCGCCTGGCAAGGTTGGCGACTATG
>Ga0116231_10011378_pt1 | contig 13720 bp, 14 predicted proteins | sample S1TSphgellanicum_2_FD_89695 | JGI IMG/M metagenome (GOLD analysis project Ga0116231, IMG submission 89695) | Host-associated microbial communities from peat moss isolated from Minnesota, USA - S1T2_Fd - Sphagnum magellanicum MG | ecosystem: Host-associated > Plants > Peat moss > Unclassified... | reverse complement strand
GCGATCGCATCGGTGCGGAAATTTGCCGCGGCAGCTTAAGCCTGATCATCCAAAAGTTTTTTGGTTCTTTTTTTCAAAAAAGAACAGAGAAGAAAGCACTTCTTTTTTGAAAAAAAGAAGCAAAAAACTTTTATTTATAAGGTCTTACCTCATGCCGCCGTGGCTTCGATGGCTTTGAGGATCAGGGCGCGGGCGTCATCGGCGGTGCCCCAGCCGCGGATTTTTACCCATTTGCCGGGTTCGAGGTCCTTGTAGGTTTCGAAGAAATGCTCGATCGCCTGGCGGAGGATTTTCGGCAAATCGTCCACCTTGGTGACATCGGAATACATCGGGTGAACCTTGTCGTGCGGCACGCAGACGATTTTCTCGTCCGCGCCGGCTTCGTCGTCCATCAGCAGCACACCGATGGGCCGGCAGCGGATGACAGAGCCGGGGACGACGGGGGCGGGGATGAGGACGAGTGCGTCGGCCGGGTCGCCGTCGTCGGCCAGTGTGCCGGGGATGAAGCCGTAGGCGGCCGGATAGGCCATGGGGGTGAAGAGCACGCGGTCCACCACGATCGCGCCGGTCGGCTTGTCCACCTCGTATTTGACCGACGAGCCTTGCGGGATTTCGATCACGACATTGATGTCGTCGGGCGGGTTTTTGCCGGTGGGGAAGTCGGAGACGTTCATCGTGGCTGCCTGCGTGGTCTGATGCGTTGCCCATTACGGGTTTGGGGGGAGTATGTCCACGCTGACGGCGTCCGATACCATGGTATCCGGGTTTTGGCAGCATCATCGGCCGCATCATCGACAAGTTTTCGAAAGTCCGGGTCAGATCTGTACTGCCGATACGTACGATAGAGGCGCTGATAATGGTCTTTCGACTCGCTGCCCTCAATCAGATCCATAGTCGCTTTTTGGCGAGCTATTTTTCTGTTCGTCGCAATCGTGTAGGTCGCGGCCCCGAATGAGATCAGGATGCCTGCAAGCACAACGAGCGGCTGGATCCACTTGAATTCAATTGCAGCCACGATGGCAGACTATCACCCTATCGCGGCTAGACACCGCAAAGGTCGCGCTTAGCGGTTTTCACTCAGTCCCGATGACCACCGTAAACCATGACGTCCTCCTCCATAGGAAAGATTATGCTGCCTGACGGCTACGCTTTCAAGGGTTTTCAGACCATTGCGCCGGGGCTCCGAGCGGCGACTTGCGGGGGCGAAGGCCGCCGGGCATATGATGTGGGCCCCATGCGCCTGTAGCTCAACTGGTTAGAGCGGGCCGCTCATAACGGCTAGGTTGCGGGTTCAAGTCCTGCCGGGCGCATCGGGGAGGCGGAACATTTGCCTTGGTGCGGCGTTCGCACCCCGGATTTCACCCGGGAGCCTCGCCATGCTGCGCTACGCCATTATCTTCGCCATCATTTCACTGGTCGCCGGCTTTCTCGGCTTCTCCGGCATTTCGTCGGCTTCCGCCGGGATCGCGAAGATTTTCTTCTTTATCTTTGTCGTGATCTGCATTCTGTTCTTCATCCTCGCGGTGGCCGGGATCAAGCTGTTTGCCTGAGCGCCGATGGTGTCTCGCTTCATGAGGCCATGAGCGACATGGCGGTGATGGCGCGCTGCACGTCGCCGCCATGGACCTGGACTGGTGCGTCTGGATTGTCGGAGTCGGTGCGGGCGAAGATCGTGCCGAACTTGTGATCCAGCGCGGCGGCCAGGCCGGGGAGGCGGGCGCTTGCGGTGGAGTTGCCGCGGATGGCGCACACCGGGATGCCGGGCGGGGCGAAGATGCAGGCTTCCATGAGCGCGGCACCGTCGAAGCCCAGCACGTATTTGGCCTCGCTGTAGGTGGCAGTGCGCTCGGCCAGGCTCAATCCTTCGGGGTGAAAGATGGTGAGGCCACGCTCGGCCGCGGCAGCTTCGATGCTCTGCCAGTCGGCGACCTCGGGTTCATCCCCGTCGCGTGGGGAGAGAAACAGCGGGCGCTGCGGTTTTGGCGGCGCCACGCCGAGGGTGGCACGTAGTTTTGTGGTCCAGAAGCGGGTGGCTTCTCCCATCAGCGGCGAGAAGCGGACGCCGTGGCCGAGTCGCGCGGGGGCAAGCACGCGGGGGGAGCGGAACACCGAATCGATCGTATCGCAGGGCAGAAGCTGGCTTGCCGAGAGGCCGGCGGCAAGGAGCATCGGCCTCGCGTCCGGATGCGCCTCGGCCGGGATCGGAACGTACAACAGGTCCGTGTATCCGGCGGCGGCGATTATCCACAGGGCGGGCATGACCTCGGTGAGCAGGCTGAGCCTGTCGTTCGCGGCGCCGAACAGTGAGGCGGCGGCGCCAGGTGCCACGCAAGTGGTGGCGGCGCAGGCGTTCAGCCGGTGCGCGATGATGGCTGCCTGCGCCTCTGGCGTGCCCAGCGTCGCGCCGAAGAAGGCGGTGCTGTCCTTGATGATCACGCCGCCAGGGCCGATGGCGGCGTCGGTCATGGCGAAGCAGCCGGCGGCTGCGATATCGATCTGGCCGAACAGTTGCCGGGCCACGGCCGCCTCGGCGCCGCCGAACATGAGGGCGGGGCTGGGGGCAGGGACGCGGCTGGGGCCAAGGAGCTGCCGCCAGACGATGTGCGGGGGCGCGAAGGCTTGCGCGTGGGCGGCGATGTCCAGCAAATGCGTGATGCGCCGCACCGGCGGTCCGTGGCGTGGCGTGCTCATGGCGGGGCGGCCTGGGCTTGTACGACGTCCAGCGCGCGCTCGAAGTCGGCAAGGTCGATGCTGAAACGCTGCTGGACCGTCTGGCCCGCGGTGTCGCCCAGCACGTAGCCGGTGTGCTGGTCCATTCCCGCCCCCATGCCGGATTGAATAAAACTCGGGTGGCGTGAGTTGCCGCGCAGGCCGCAGACGACCGTGCCCGGCGGCGAATATACCGCGCCGTGCAGCGCGGAGCCGTATTCGCCGACGAGCATGGTGGCGCCCGAGAACAGGGCGATCTGTTCGGGGATTGTAAAAATCTCGGGGCAGACGGGCACAAACCCGCGCTCGGCGGCGACCGTCTCGACCGCGTCCCGGTTCAGGATGGCGCGCTCCTGGCTGGTCCGGCCGCGGGAGAGGAAGAGGCGCGTGCCGGCCTCCGAGTGTGGCAGGCTGGTGTGGGCGCGCAGGCGGTCGATCCAGAAGCGCGTCGCTTCCCCAAAGTGCCGGTTCATGCGGTTGCCGAGTCGCAGGCCAGTGGGCACCAGCAGCAAGTCCGCGGTCAGGTGCTCACATTTGGGATCATGAATGATGATCTGGCTGGGGGCGATGCCGATGCACAGAAGCAGGTCGCGGGCGGTGGTACCAAGGTCTTCGGGCATGACATAGGCGAGGCTGCCGATGTCATGCCCGGTGGCGGCGAGCACCCAGAGGCGGGGGAGGAAGTCGGCGAGCCAGTGGCCGTAGGTCTGGTAGGCGGGGCCATAGATGACGGCGACCATGCCTTCGATGTGCCGGTGCGGCAGCAGGGCCTGGGCCATGCGGCCGACGGTGGCGATGATCACGTGCCTGGGGTGCAGCAGCGAGGGCGCGGTGAAGGCGGTGTCGTGCTGGATGGGGATGCCGCCGCCGGCGACGCCGCCGCCGGCCATGCGGTAGCAGCCGACGGGCGGGGTGTCGTGCTGGCCGAAAATCTCTTCATGGACGGTGGGCGTGGCCGGTCCGAACAGAAACAAAGGCGGGGGTGCGGGGCTGCGGCCGACGGGGTCGATCGGCAAATAGTCGAAGGGGCGGGCGCCGGGGGGCGGGGTGTAGCGTGTCAGGTCTTCGAGTTTTTCCACGCGTTGCATGCACGCAATTTTACATGATCGTTATGATTCCGGGAAGGATGTTCTTTGGCGTAGGATGGGTCTTGACCCATCATCGCGCGCGCGACCCGTCATCGCGCGCGGGACTCGTCATCGTGCGCGCGGGGGAGAGATGATGGGTCGAGACCCATCCTACGGTTGCCGTCGTATTGCCACGTTCATGGCTCTCACCCCGGCGCCGGGGCCTTGAGGATGTGACCACACGGCGCTGATGACGGCCAGGAAATTGGCGCCGGCGCGCACCAGCGGGCCGCAATTCTCCGCCGTGATGCCGCCGATGGCGACGACCGGGGGTTCCATCAGCTCGGACCACCAGCTCAGCAGCTCGGTGTCGGCTTCCACGGCGGCGTCCTTGCTGGGGCTGGGGAAGAAGGCGCCGAAGGCGACGTAGTCGGCACCCGCCTCGCCGGCGCGCAGGGCGGCGTCGCGGCTGCCGTAGCAGGAGACGCCGAGTTGCAGGGTTTTGCCCAGGATTCGGCGGGCATCGGCGGCCGGCATGTCTTCGGCGCCGACATGGGCGCCGTCGCAGCCGGTTTGCACGGCGAGGTCGGGGCGGTCGTTCAGGATCAGCGCGATGTTGCGGGATTGGACGATGGGGCGGACCAGGTCGATGGCGCGGCGGAGTTCGTCGTCGGTCACGTCCTTGAGGCGCAGTTGCACGGCGGCGACGTCGCCGGCGTCCAAAGCTTCGGCCAGGCGTGTGGCGAAGTTGGGGGGAAGGGTAGGGGGGGTGACGAGGTAGAGGTGGCAGTCGTGGGGCATGGGGGCTCTTAGCGCTTCCTGTCGGCGATTTCGAAGACGGCGACGGTTTCTACGTGGGCTGACCAGAGGAACTGGTCGATGGGGGTGGCGGCTTGAAGCGTGTAGCCGGCGGCGTGGAGCACGGCCGAGTCGCGCGCCAGGGCTTGCGGGTTGCAACTCACCATGATGACGCGGGCCGCGCCGGAGCCAGCGATGGCGGGCATTTGCAGGCTGGCGCCGGCGTAGGGTGGGTTGAGCACGATGGCGGCGGCGCCGGACAATTCTTTGACTGTCAGGGGCTGGCGGACCAGGTCGCGCGTGGTGATGTCGAGCCGGCTGGCTGAGAGGGCGCGTCGGATGGCGGCGGCGGATGCGGCGTCGCCTTCGTAGGCGACGACCCGCATGTGGTCGGCCAGCGCGAAACTGATGGTGCCGCAGCCGGCGTAGAGCTCGATGACGCGGGATTTTTGCGTGCGCTTCTCGGGCAGGCCGGCGAGGACTGCGGCGACGATGGCGGCTTCGCCCTCAGCGGACGCCTGGAAGAAGGCGCCTGGCGGCGGTTCGACGCTTCTTCCGGCAAAACTGATGGTGGGGGCAGAGAGGAGAGCGGCGGTTTCGGGTGGGCCGTCGCCCAGCGACCAGGCGATGCGGCCGATGCGGTGGGCGGTGGCGAAGGCGGCGATTTTCGCGCGGTCCGGGGTGGCGAGCGGGCCGTCGGTGCGGAGCAGGAGGTCGGGACCGCTGTCTAGCAGGTTTGCCAGGACGGAGCCGGTGCGCCTGAGTGCGGCCAGGCTGGAGAGAAGCGCGTGTAGCGGGGCGACCAGGGCCAGCAGGGATGGGTGCAGCACGGGGCAGGTCGTCATATCGACGATGCGTTTGGAGCTGGCCTCATGCAGGCCAAGCAATACGCCGCCCTGGATTCGCTCGGCGGTGAAATCCATGCGGCGGCGGGTGTGGGGTTGGGTGCGTATCAGCGGGGCGGTTTTGGACCCGTCGAAACCGGCTTGATTGAGCGCCGCGACGACCAGGCTGCGCTTCCAGGCTTCGTAGGGCTCGTCGCGCCAATGTTGCAGGGTGCAGCCGCCGCACTGCGCGAAATGCGGGCAGGGGGGCTGGATGCGGTCGGGGCTTGGGGTGAGGATTGCGCTCAGCGTTGCGCGCCTGGTGCGGCCGGTGCCTTGGATGGGGCCGATGGTGATGTGTTCACCGGGGAGGGTACGCGGGACGTGCACGGTGTAGCCCGGCATGGCGAGCACGCCGTCGCCGCTCGCGCCCATGCGGTCGATGATATGGTTTGGTGCCTCGGTCATTGTGCTTGGGTCGTGCGGCGCGGGTGGTGGGCTGAAGCCCACCCTACGCTCTACGCTCGCTGTCCATGTTGGGTAAGAAAATCCCGCACGGTGATGATCTTCGTGCCCGCATAAACCCCGATACCGAGGAGGTCGCGCTTGTCGCCGGTGACCAGGAAGTCGGCCGCACCCGCTGCCGCCAGGGCCAGCAGGTAGTCGTCGTCACGGTCCGCCGACATCTCGACCACGGGCAACCCAGTGAGTGTGATGGCAAGCGCGCGCAGGTCGCGGACGAGGCGGCCGGCGATGGCCGGCGCGAGGCGCTCGCGTATCTTTGGATAGCGGGTGACGCGCCTGATCTCGTCCAACTGCTCTTCTGTGGTCAGCAGATCAAACCGGCCGGACCGCCAGAGCACGACGAGCTCGGCTGGCAGCGAGTTAGGAGCGAGCAGGGCACTGATAAGGATGTTCGTGTCGATGACCAACCGCACCCCTTCTACCGCGCCTTGCGGGCCTGTCGCACCGCGGCGACCGCCTCGTCAGCCAGCGCCTCGACGGCGTCGGCGGGCATGTCGTCAAAGCCGGCGCGCGCCTCCGCCATCGTCTGGTCCAGCACGCGCCACTTGACCGCGTCCTCGATAAATCTGGACAGATCGCCCTTTTTCATGCCGCGCTGCGCGAGCAAGCTGCGCACGGCAATGTCGGTGTCGCGCGATACCGATACGGTCCAGCGAGTCATCGTGTCGTCGGGCATGGTTGCACTCCCTGCTGACAGCCCACCCTATCTTGTCACGCCTCTGGTTCGGCCTCGCCATGGGGGAGGCGGTCGCGGCGCCAGGGGAGGAGCATGAAGGCGGGGATGTCGTCGCCGAAACCCTGGACGGGCGGGCCTAGATCTTCGTCGCGCTTTCGGTAGTCGGCTCTGGCACGCAGGTCGGGTTGCGGGGCGGCGGCGATGGGGTGTTCGGCCTCGGGGCGGGGGGCGCGGTCCGGGCGGGGGCCGCGCGGCCTCTCGTCGGGGCGGGGCTGGCGGCGCGGTTCGGGGGCGCGGGCGGCGGGTTTTTCGGGCGCCGGCGCCGCGGCGGGCTCGGGACCGCGGCCGCGTTTGGGTGGTGGGGCGCCGCGTTTGCCGCCTCGGCCGTGGCGTTTGCCCTCGGCCCAGGCGACAGTATCCAGACCTTCGACCGCGATGGGGGGGATTGGCGATCCCGTCAGTTTTTCAATTGCTTCCACCGCAAGCTTGTCCTCGGGCGTGGCCAAGGTAAAAGCGTGGCCGACTTTGCCGGCGCGGCCGGTGCGGCCGATGCGGTGCACGTAATCCTCGGCGTGGTGAGGCACATCGAAATTGAACACGTGGCTGAGGCCGCCGATGTCAATGCCGCGCGCCGCCACGTCGCTGCACACGAGGAGCCGCAGCTCGTTCTGCTTGAATTTTTCGAGTGTGGCGAAGCGCGCCGGCTGCGACATGTCGCCGTGCAGGGCGCCCACTGAAAACCCATGTTTCGTCAAAGACTTAAGTAGAATATCCACGTCGCGCTTGCGGTTACAAAAAATCAGCGCGTTCTGCACGTCTTCGGAGCGGATTAGCCGGCGCAGCGCCTCGCGCTTGTCGATGTCGGCGACCAAGGCGGGGCCGGCGACGATGGTGGTGGCGACGGAGGCGTTGCGCGAGACGGTGATCAGCCGCGGGTTGTCGAGGAACGCATCCGACAGGCGGCGGATTTCCGGGGCCATGGTGGCGGAGAAGAACAGGGTTTGCCTGGTCTTCGGCAGCATCGCGACGATCTTCTCCACATCGGGAATAAACCCCATGTCGAGCATGCGGTCGGCTTCATCGATGACAAGGAGCTTGGTGTCGGTGAGCATCAGGCCGCCGCGTTCGAACAGGTCGATGAGGCGGCCGGGGGTGGCTATCAGAACATCCACGCCTTTCATCAAGGCGTCTTTCTGATCATTCATGCTCTCGCCGCCGATGAGCAGGGCGTGCGTGAGTTTCAGATATTTGCCGTAGGCGACGAAGTTTTCCGCGACCTGAAGCGCCAGTTCCCGTGTGGGTTCCAGGATGAGGGAGCGCGGCATGCGGGCGCGGGCACGTGAGCCGGAGAGGATATCCAGCATCGGGAGCGTAAAACCGGCGGTCTTGCCGGTGCCGGTTTGCGCGACACCCATGACGTCGCGGCCGGAGAGCACGGCGGGGATCGCCTGCGCCTGGATGGGGGTGGGGTGGGCGTAGCCTTTTTCGGCAATGGCCCGCAGGATGGGCTCGGAGAGGCCGAGGTCGCTGAACAGCGGCAGGGGTTCGGAGACTTCTTCCGACGCTGGGGCCGGCGACGCTGGAGCCGGCGCGGGCTCGGCATCATCGTCCGGAGCGATCGCGGCCGGCACGCGGCCTTCGGCGGCGGCCATGCCTGGCTCCGGCACGTCGATGCTGGCGGCGCCAAGGTCGCCGATCGGCTGGGCGCCCTCCGGTTCCTCGTCAGCAAAAGCCTCCAGCGGCTGCGCGGACGCGAAATCGTCAGACGGAGTTTCGGGCGCGGCGACATATGCGGGCTCGGGCACCGGCTCGGGGTGTGCGGTGTCGTTCGCCTCGGCGGCGGCTTGATCGTTCAACAATTCATCTCAGTCGGAAAGGGTGAGGGCGGGCATGGTGCCGCGCCGCGAACCGCAGCCCTGACTCGGACTCTTGTCCGTAGCAAAGGGCACTTCGCTGCGCCCGTATCCGGAACCCGGACGCTAAAGTCAAGTTTTATGGCATCGGCGGGTCTCGAAATTGGAAGTAGTGATGACAAGCAGGGGTGCGTCCAGCGTTGGCGACTATGCCATGATCGGCGACAGGGTGACGGCGGCCATGGTGGACCGGCGCGGCTCGATCGAGTTTCTTTGCCTGCCGCGCTTCGATGGCGGCGCGTGCTTCGCCGCCATGCTCGGCACGCCCGACAATGGGCGCTGGCAGATCGCCCCCGCCGCCGAGGCGCGTGTCACGCGCGCCTATATCGGCGACAGCATGGTGCTGGAGACCTTGTTCGAGACGGACGCGGGGAGCGTCGCTCTGATCGATTTTTTGGTGCCTGGGGCTGAGAATATTACGCTCGTGCGGCGGGTAGAGGGGCGGCGGGGGCTGGTGCCCATGCGCATGGATTTTTGCCTGCGCTTCGATTACGGCGTTTCGGTTCCCTGGGTGACGAAGCTGGAGGGTCACGCAGGCATTTGCGCCATCGCCGGGCCGGACCTGGTGGTCCTGCGCACGCCGGCGCCGTTGCGCGGGCAGGATTTGCGGACCGTGAGCGAGTTTAGCGTCGCCGCCGGGCAGACGATTCCGTTCGTGATGTCGCACGGGCCTTCGCACAAGAGCTTGCCGACCGCCGTCGATCCCGAGGCGGCGCTGGCGTCAACGCTGGCGTACTGGGCGGAGTTTATCGGGCGTTGCAGTTTTGGGGGGCGGTGGAAGGCGGCGGTGCACCGCTCGCTGCTGACGCTGAAGGCGCTGAGCTACGCGCCCACCGGAGGAATTGTGGCCGCCGCCACGACGTCGCTGCCCGAGCAGGTCGGCGGCACGCGCAACTGGGATTACCGCTTTTGCTGGCTGCGCGATGCGACTCTGTCGCTGTTCGCGCTCATGCATGCCGGCTACACGCAGGAGGCATCCGAGTGGCGCGACTGGCTGCAACGCGCCGTCGCCGGCGATCCGGCGCAAATCCAGATCATGTACGGTCTGCATGGCGAGCGGCGGCTGGACGAGTGGGAGGTGCCTTGGCTTACGGGCTTCGCTGACAGCAGGCCGGTGCGCATCGGCAATGCGGCCTCGGGTCAAACCCAGCTCGACGTGTATGGCGAAGTGCTGAACTGCCTGCACCAGGCGCGCCGCCAGGGGCTGCGGCCGGCGCCGCATGGCTGGGCGCTGCAACGCGGCATTCTGCGCCATTTGTGCACAATCTGGGATCAGCCGGACGAGGGCATGTGGGAGACGCGCGGCGGGGCGCAGCATTTTACGTTCAGCAAGGTAATGGCTTGGGTTGCAGTGGACCGGATGATCCGCGATGCCACGCATTTTCATTTGTCGGGGCCGGTCGATGAGTGGCGCGCGCTGCGGGCGCAAATTCATGAGCGGGTGATGCGCGATGGTTTCGATGCCTCACGCAATACGTTTACTCAAAGCTTTGGCAGCAAGGCGCTTGATGCAAGTCTGTTATTGATTGCATCAACGGGTTTTATCGAACCGTGCGATCCGCGCATGCTGGGCACCGTGGCGGCGATCGAGCGGGAGTTGATGCAGGATGGGTTTTTGCTCCGCTACCGGACCGATGGCGGGTCCGACGGGCTGCCGGCGGGCGAGGGGGCTTTTTTGGCGTGCACCTTTTGGCTGGCGGATGCCTATGTGCTGCAAGGGCGGCGGGAGGAGGCGGAGGCGCTATTTGAGCGGCTGCTCGCTTTACGCAATGATGTCGGGCTGTTGAGCGAGGAGTACGATGTTGGGTGTGGATGCTTGGTGGGGAATATGCCTCAGGCGTTCTCGCATGTGGCGCTGGTGGCAAGTGCGTTGACGCTATCGGCGGGCGGTGCTGCCCGGCGTAATCCGCAACATGTTTGATCCACATATTATCGCAGATTAAAGCGAGTTTCGTAGGGCGGGAAAGCCAAGCGCCTCTCGCCACAACGGCGCTTAATGCACGATACGCCTTGCGTCAGGTCGAGAGGCGCGTGTGGCGGAAAGCGCTTCGCTTTCCCGCCCTACTCCTTGTACCGGTAGCCGATGCCGTACAAGGTTTCGAACTGGTTGAACGTGCCGTCAGTCTGGCGGAATTTTTTGCGGACGCGCTTGATGTGGCTGTCGATTGTTCGGTCATCAACGTAAATGTTTTCGCCATATGCGGCGTCGATGAGCTGGTCGCGGGATTTGACCATGCCGGGGCGGGCGGCGAGCGCCTTGACCAGCAGAAATTCGGTGACGGTGAGCTGGATGTCTCGGCCTTTCCAGATGCACTGGTGCTTGGTCTCGTCCAAAACGAGGTCGCCGCGCGCCAAGATGCCGCCGGCCGGCGCCCCGGAGCCTTCGGCGCGGCTGGTTTCATTGCGTCGCAGCAGGGCGCGGATGCGTTCCAGCAGCAGGCGCTGGCTGAACGGCTTTGTGATGTAGTCGTCGGCGCCTAGCCGTAAACCCATGAGCTCGTCAACCTCCTCGTCCTTGCTCGTGAGGAAAATGACCGGCATTTGCGTGCGTTGGCGCAGGCGTTGCAGAAGCTCCATGCCGTCCATGCGCGGCATTTTGATGTCCAGCACGGCGAGATCGACCGGCTTGGCGTTCAGCGCCTGAAGCGCGCTTTCACCGTCGGTATAGGTGCGGACGGCGTAGCCCTCCTGCTCCAGTGTCATGGAGACCGAGGTCAGGATGTTGCGGTCGTCGTCAACCAGGGCGATGGTATGTTTCATGGGGTGGGACGATCCTGGGGGGAGGCGTGTTCATAGGGGAAGGTGGCATGGACGGCCAGGAAGGCTGTTCTTTTTTGAAAAAAAGAACCACAAAACTTTTGTTCGTTGAGAGCCGTGCCGGTCAGACCGTGCGGCTCAAAGGTTCAAAAGTTTTTTTGCTTCTTTTTTCCAAAAAAGAAGTCCTTTCTTTCTTTTGGAGCGAAGCATGCGCCACGAGCTGACCGAAAAGATTGTCCGCATCAAGATCGAGCGCGACCTTACCTGGTCCGGGCTTGCCGCCCTGGCCGAAGGTCTGTCCAAAGAGTATGTGACGGCCGCTCTTCTGGGCCAGATGCCGCTGCCACGCGCGGCGGCCGAGGCAATCGGCGAGCATCTCGGGCTGGATGCGTTCGAGATCAAGCTGCTGCAGGAGCCGCCGTATCGCGGGTCGCTGCCGACCGCGGTGCCGACAGACCCGCTCATCTACCGGTTTTATGAACTGGTGAGCGTGTATGGGACGACGTTCAAGGCGCTGATTGCTGAAGAGTTTGGCGATGGCATCATGAGCGCCATCGATTTCAAGATGGATTTGCAGCGTGAACCGAACCCTGCCGGCGACCGGGTGCATATTACGATGAGCGGCAAATTCCTGCCGTATAAGCAGTATTGAGCGTCAGCTTGCCGGTTCGGCCCGCTCTGGCGGAGCCGGAGATCACGCCCGGCCGGCTGCGCCTGGTGGCGTTGATCGTGGCGTGCGCGCTGTTCATGCAGAATTTGGACAGCACGGTCATTTCCACCGCCCTGCCGACAATGGCCCGCGCCTTCGGCGAGGACCCCGTGCATATGAATGTGGCGCTTACCTCCTATCTGTTTGCGCTGGCCCTGTTCGTGCCGGCGAGCGGGTGGATGGCCGACCGGTTTGGCACACGCACCGTGTTTCGTGCCGCGATCGCGGTGTTCACTTTCGGTTCTGTTTTATGCGGGCGGGCGGATAGTCTGGCGTTCCTGGTGATGAGCCGCGTCATCCAGGGGGCGGGCGGGGCGATGATGCTGCCGGTGGGGCGGCTGGTGCTGCTGCGCACGGTGCCGAAAAACCGGCTGGTGGGGGCGATGGCGTGGGTGACCATGCCGGCCCTGATCGGGCCGGTGATCGGGCCGCCGGTGGGTGGGCTGATCGTAACCTACCTGTCCTGGCGATGGATTTTTGACATTAACGTGCCGATCGGGGTGGCGGGGTTTGTTCTCGTCAGCCTGTTCATCGCCGATGTGCGTGATCCGTCGCCGGGGCGGCTCGATGTGGTGGGGCTGCTTCTGAGCGGGTTTGCGCTGGCGGGTTTTATGGGCGTCCTGGAATTGGTGGGGCGGCATCTGGTCTCGCTGGCGGCCTTGGTTGCTGTGGGTGCCGGCGGCGTTGTGAGCGGGTGGCTTTATGCTTTGCATGCGCGTCGCCAGGCGCGGCCGCTGCTGGATTTTTCGCTGTTCCGGCTGCCGACTTTTGCCGTGGCTGTGCTGGCGGGGTCGCTGTTCCGGGTTGGGGTGGGGGCGCAGCCTTTTCTGCTGCCGATGATGCTGCAACTCGGCTTCGGGTTTTCGCCGGCGCATAGCGGGGCAGTGACGTTCGCGAGCGCGCTGGGGGCGATCGGCATGAAGCCGGCCACGCAATGGATGCTGCGGCGCTTCGGGTTCAAGCCGGCCCTGGTGGTCAATGGCATGGTGTGTGGGCTGGGGCTTGCGGTGTGTGCCGCATTCCGGCCGGCCTGGCCGATTGCGGCGATTTATGCGTGCCTGATGACGACGGGGTTTCTGCGGTCACTGCAATTCACCGCCTATAATAGCATTGCGTATGCCGAGGTGCCGCCGGCGCGCATGAGTGCGGCGACCACGCTCTATTCGGCTATGCAGCAGGTGTCACTCACGGTGGGCATTCCGATTAGCGCCGGCGTGCTGACGGTGGTGCGCACAGGGGCTGGGCATGCGGTGCCGACGCCTGCGGATTTTTCCGCAGCCTTCCTGGTGGTGGCTGCCGTGTCGTTCCTGGCGGGGCCTATGTCTCTGATTCTTAAGCGCGATGCCGGCATGGAGATGAGCGGGCACCGGCGTTCCTGAGGGCGGGTAAATGTGCGGTTAAAGCATTGCAGCTATGCCCGAGTGCGTGCGTATGCGAAAACTCGCCGTCATCGAGTTGACACGTGTTTCGAGGGGGCCTAGATACCGCCTCACCGAAGCGCGCTGCAAAAATTGCTTGCGGAGTTGCAGAGGACGACTTAACATTCTCGGCCTTGGTTGAGATTGGCGACTGGACCGACGGTGTTTTTTCCTGAAAAGGAGTAAACGCTGGGTGGTTTGGTTTTGTTCTTTGACAGGTAAATCTGAGAGGAAGGGATACGCGGGCGGCGTTCTGCGATTTTGTGTCAGCGATGACATGAGATGGTGTTGGCGGTTTGTGCGGTGATGAGCGGGATTGATTTT
>Ga0116231_10011377_pt1 | contig 13721 bp, 9 predicted proteins | sample S1TSphgellanicum_2_FD_89695 | JGI IMG/M metagenome (GOLD analysis project Ga0116231, IMG submission 89695) | Host-associated microbial communities from peat moss isolated from Minnesota, USA - S1T2_Fd - Sphagnum magellanicum MG | ecosystem: Host-associated > Plants > Peat moss > Unclassified... | reverse complement strand
TATTTATAGCTTTATTTAGATACATTTTTTGTTTATGAATTTTGTTTGGGATGTTTTCTAAGGATTTCATATATGATATATTGAAGGAAAATTAAAATAAATTAAAAATGTTAAAAAAATTTAACCCAACAAAAATTATGAACTTTTGAATGTTTTAAATTGGACCTTTTCAAAAGTTCACATCATAATCATTTGGTAATGGATTTTAATGTTTTTTTTCTTAACGTGTATGTCAAAGAGTTATTTATTTGGGCTTTCATTCACATAATTTTTATTAGTTGATTAACCATCTTTCATCCCCCATTTAAAGAATGATATCACAATACATTACAATTTTAGTGCTATCAAATGGACATTTTATAAAAAATTTATCTATTGGAATTGATTCACATTCTCTTGCAACGACCTTATTTTTCGACAAAGAAATTGATTTTTTTATTTTTTATTTTTTTAGTGTAAATTTAACTAATGTTTCTATTGTTTGTTAAATTTAGCCAAAAACTTTGATAATGTTTTTAAAAAAAATTTGGTTGCTACCAATGTTGGGCGGGTATCAACTTTTGGGCATACTTATCAAAAAATGTATAAAAAAGAAATCCAAATGTGAAACCTAGTAGGCCTAGGTTTAAAAGTGTTTTTTAGCAAACTTAAATTTGTCAAGCAGAGACATTTGTACATTTTATCTTTGTAGAAAGGCATGTATAATGGGTGTGGAAAAAGGTGATGCCCATTGGACATAAACGTGGGCATATGCATTAACAAGTGACCATAATTAACAGGGTTTTGAAGGAAAAAAAAAAAAAAGAATCAATCTAAAAATAAATTTGAATGTGAAGTCGTCAACCACATCTTATAAAAATTGTTCTAATAGAAAGGTATATCTATATTCTAATCTTACTTCCACAACTAAATGTTTATGACTACTAGAATTGCCTTGTACATAATTACATAATTATAGTTGAGGTGGTGAAAAACTCTAGCAATTTGGAGTTGCTAATGCAATGTGTCACAAATAACTGTTGTTTTCAGTTACAAACTTACAAATTTGATCCAAAGATGTGGTGGTGGGTGTAAAGGGCATTCTCAAACACTCTCAAACCATGCACATGCAAGCAAACCACTCAAGTAACAAACATTCATATTGATTCAAACAATTGATGATGCATTCATTCATTCAACACAATTGTATCAACTAGATTGTTCAGTATTTTGTGACTTGAGAAGCAACTCTATGTCAAATAACATGCTATAATTAATTTCACAAAGCACACACCAATTACATTTAGTTTCACCAAAGTAACATCCAAATTCTACCATGCCTTGTTATTTACAAACTAGAATTCTTGGTGTTTACAAACATCTAGACACCCCATACAAGTTACATTTGCCTTTAACCATAAGATGATGACACTTGGACCCCTTTCAAAAACATTGACACAATGTCATCTAAAAATTGACACAAAGATGCATAAATAAACACATAGGGGTAAAAAATATTATAGTGGATTTTTTTGGATGTCACAAAGGTAGAATTTTTTGGGTTTGACAACCCTATAAGTTGGAAATTCCAACAAAATGGATTCAAATAAGTGAAATTAACTTCATTATCCTTCTTAGTTTCAAATAATTAAATCAAAAAAATAAAATTCAATGAAATATGGACTTTGCAATGTAGGTAATTTGGGTCACTATCCACAACTTTTTTTTGTTATGGACTCATTATTTATAATGGAATTGAATATTTTTCCATAATTTTGGGACATGTTATAGTCTTAAGGGTTATGACACTTAAAAGTAAAAAGTTTGGAAAATATGAAGTATGTGATGGACTTTATAGTTTTTTATCATGTGTAATAAAAGTAAAAAAAATTCAAAGTCCATCACATATCAAAAATAATATTCTTCGTGTGTTCTTCATGACCAATAGTATTTAATGAAGGTGTTCAAAAAGGTTGAAAGTAGGGAACAATTAATTTGGACATGGAAAAAGATGTCAACTTCAACATCGTTTCAAAGTTTGTGTTTTTGTCTAGTTTTTTACAGTTAAAAATACGAAAAGCTCTCAAAATGGACTTTGTAGTGGCCATTTTTGGTAGATCCTAACGTGCTTTCACCCATAAACCCCTCACATACCTCACATGTAACATTGGAAACACACATACTGCAAGAAACATTGACATCACATAGACCTTCAAACCTATTGTGGAGCTTTAAAAAATTCAAGCTGCTACACATTGTTCTTTTGTTCCTCATTGAGACACTCTACACTGGCTTAGGGTTTGGGTACCTACAACCAACAAATCATAAAAACACAGTCAATATGCCCTCAAGGTTAGTATTCCATCAACCAACAAATTAAAGTAGCTCCTAACTCCAAACCATATTCATTTTTGCATTTCAAAATAACACATAATGTCAATCTTCTTCAAACAAATCAAAATCAACAGTGAGATCAATTTTTTAGATCCAAAACCTTAAACCTAAATCCAATACCATGTTGTTTGTAATTTTGATGTATTCCTCAATTGATTCAAGCTCAATTGTGCACTCAAATTTGTGATCATTTGGTTATTCTTTGTAACAAGAACCAATTTGTCCAAATTGTTAATCCCAAGTCAACAATGTTTCAAGCCTGTGATGACCCCTACCATACTGAAAATTCTTTCAATTTCAATTTGTGAATCAACATAGCCCATGAAATGTTGTGCAAGATGTGAGATGTTAGGAAATTATTGTTCATGTTTTACCCACCAAATTAAATTAAGGATTGAAAACATTTGCAAGATTACAATTTTCTTGAAAATTGATAATTCAACTATGGGTAATCTTAATGTAGCTTCTTTAGTTGAAATTAAAGTTCCAAATACACCTTGCTCATAATACAAACTTAGCAACTTCAAAATTGACAAAAATTGGTGCTAAGAATTGTAAATGGCCAAAAGTAATGGCATAAAAATTTTACGGTCATATTTTACAACAACATGCACGGTCAATTCAATTAGGCCCATATAATCTCAAATGAAATATAGATTTTTAAATTGTAGGGTCAAACATAAGAATTATCATGTTGTGAACAACATGAAGTTGAAATGATGATGCAAAGGCCAAAAATGGCTTTAACACACCAATAATTTCAACTTCCATGCAGTGCCGAAGATTCATTAACTTATCATCAAAATCTTTAGCCTATAATCAACAAATAAAATCAATTAATTAGAAGCTTAAATAAAAAACCAAAGTTAGTTGAAAAATACCTTAAATAATAAACTAGAACCTTGTTGGCCCACATACCTACATTACATCATTTATAACAAAATTGATGCTACACATAATAATACACATGGATATGATAACATGTATTTCATTAGAAAATAACCAATACCCTAGGGATTGGTTCAAGACATGGGTTACCATTGGAATCCAAACTTTTGACATTTTTGATGCCACAACCCATTTCTAAATAGTAGGAATTTTACTTTGCAAAGAAATTATTTGCCTTGAATAACATAAATTTATGGCATCTTTAAATTCTAGGGTTTCTCTAAACAAAACAACTTTGGATGCAAATCGAGTTTTGAAATTAGTCTTTATTTTTCAAGGTTGAAGAGATGCATCTTTGCAAGTTTTAGCCCATTCCACATTTTTTCATTTAAATAATAGTCTTTTGGAAAGAAGACTAAACATCCTTAATTGAAACCTCTCACATTCCACCACATACCTTGAGGTCATTAGTAGCATACTAATAACATTTTGATGTGGCATGCACATGATAATTGACCCAACAAAAGGCTATGGCAACTACAATGGAACACAAGACACAATATTTATTAAGGCTATTGTGAGGGTGTTCAAATCGACACCTTCATCTTTGATGTATGCATCATTTTATTTAACAACTCATATTTTGCATAGCCATGGCAACCCTTGTTTCATGAACATAAAAAATTCCAATAGTGAGATGTCATGTTTCCCATTTTTTGTTGATGTAATTTACAACCAACACAAAAGTATCAAAACCTCTTCGAGACATACACAAGTCAATCGTGGTAGTAATTGTGGTTGCCTCAATAAGGGTATGAAGCATGTACCATTCCATGGATTTATTAATCATGTTTGGGATAACCTAATTGATGAGATGTTGTATGCAAAAAAAAACAATTGGGATTGTGCACAAATGGGTAGACCAATTTGCCACATAAACAAAGTCCTTATATATTCAAAAATTTGAAAATTACAACTAGTATACACTAGTCTACATTAATTTCTTCCATATTTTTCCCATGTCATTAATGGCATATGTAAAGTTTTTATTTCTTTAAACATTTAAGCGAAAAAATCATAAAATATTTCATCCTCCAATATGATATGGACTTATGAAAAAATGCTTTTGATTAGCCCATTCAAAAGTCCATAAGTATACTTTTAAAATTCAACTCATTATTTATTTTGTTCCTGCACTTATTTGATATGATATTTTACTAATTCCAAGTCCTTAACACACACCCCATCAATCAATGGACCATAACATAATCCACATAGAAATGATAGTTACAAGTGCAATTCATGAGTTTTGAATTCAAAAGTTCATGGCTTTTAAGATTTAAAAAAAATTATAAAATGATTTTGTGCATCATGTAAATATTCAAATTAAGATTTTTAAACCAAGTCCATTTTAATAAAATTAAAGATCCATAGAATGACATGTGCATTGCAATGGCAATCACAAAGTAGAATTAGCTTGCATGACACCCAAATTGGTCCACCCAACCATGCATCAACCTAACTTAATTACATAAACGAAGGAGATATTTTCTTAGACAAATATTTTTAGTGGAGTTCAATGAATAATAGCCCTTTGTGATGTAGAATATTAATTCCTTAAGAAATTGTTCTTGAACATGGTCTATTTTTCTATAAATTATTCTAGTATTGAAAAAATGAGCAATCAAGCCTATGGTTGGTTTCTTCCTTTTCTTAGCACTTTGATGAACATCAAATGGTGTGCCAACATTAAAACATTATGTTTTATACAACTTTAAAGTTGTAGAATGTTTAAAAGCAACATGATGACTCATGGTAGTTGTGCCATGGGCCTTGTTGTACATAACCAAGCTTTTATAGCTTTGGGTAGAATTCTAATTTAGTTTTTCTTGCTACACACTATGGCACATAATGCACATCTCATTCTTTGACACTTAGAGACATTCACAACACATTAAGGTCATTGAATGTGGAAAATTCCCACAAACTTGATGACCTTTGCCATGCGAGTTAAAACTTATGGTTGAGTTCCAACTAAAGAAGCAATTGCTCTTGTTGTGCTTGAGTTTCGATTGTCAGAATCTTTGAATCATTTTCATTGAACTTTGTTTCAACAATTATAGTAGGACATACTTCAAATCCAAGCCCACTCCCAACCTCATCTTCACCAATGCCAACACCATAATTACGTAGAAACAAATTAGGAAATCCATCTTTTGCCATTCCATTCATAAACACATTAGATCGGTCCACAACCATATTGAAAACAATTAGATGCTGAAAACTCAAGGTGATATGGAGATGCGCAAGTGAAATTTACCTTAACCACTAGCACCAAACACAAAACCAAAAACCAAATCAAATTGAATCTTCTTGAAACTAAGAGCTTTTCAAGCTTGAAATCAAGTCTTCTTGAAAACAACTATCTTCAAGTTTTTGACAAATACATAAAAAAAACACTCTTGCAATGATAAACCACTAGAACACCAAAGCATTCGATCTCTTTGGTAGAACAACAAATAAGAAACTTGGGTCTTAGTTGCAACGTCAAAGAACATCAACACAAAAGGCTCTACAACAAGAACGCTCATTGCTAGGGACATCAAGAAAAAAATGCGTCACAAATTGGGCACTTCTTTTCATTGTACCTTGACTTTGACACTTCTTTTCCATTGCATCATTGTTGTCTCCATCCATCACGATGAAGCTTTTGCTTCATCAAAACCAACAACGCACATCAATTAGCTCTCAAACCTCAAAACAACCACAAACAACTTCTATTTATTTATTTACTTCTAACTTCTAACCCTAAACATGTCAATGCCATGCACATGTTTAGACTATGAGATGCCCATCCCATATGATATGTGCGGGGGGTGGCTGGGGTGGGGGCTTTGGCCCGACAAGGCCCGCCAGCCCCCAAATATAGAGTGAACCATGGCGCGACTTACAGATCACAATTTTCCTCTTTCTGAGAATGGATTCCTCGTGGATTTCTCATGGATTCCTGATCTGAGGTACCCACTTTGAAAGTAAGTAGACAAGTCTCTCACAAATGCGCAACGCCGTCTGCTAAGTACTTCGTCTTCAGCAGCAGCAGCAGCAGAGCAGACTCGCAGAGTAGCAGCAGCTTTCTCTCGAGGATGTTTCGAACTCGGCTGATCATCTCACAGGAGTGGATTCACATGAGATAATATGGAGTCGTCCCAGGGTTCAACAAGTGTGGTGAGTTGCTCATCCGTGCAAATACCCACCACCCATCACCCCATTTCTTCTTTCCTTTTCCATTCGCAAAAGAAATTTTTCGTCACCTTTGATGCATATCTGAGTTCCCCCCCCCCCTTCCTTATTGGTTTTGTGTGTGCGAAGAATAATGCCATAGTGGAAATCTGTGATGATCCTGCTGCGTTTTTCTTGAGTACTACTATCCTTGTTTCTTGAGAAATCATTTTCCAGATAGCAATGAATGATCATTGAATTTGGGGGACATTACAGGATATTTGATTGATCCACTCAAACGCTCATGAATCACAATGTTCTCTTGGAGCTGAATCTTAAGACTCCATCAATACAATTTTTTGAAAGGATTTTGCACCATCTGTGTGTATTCTTTACAATAAGTAGCCTTGAATTTCCTTTGATATGTTCCGGGAAATTTCTTCTCTATATTTTGGTGGGTCCAGTTTGCAGAGTGGGTAGAGAGAAGGAGTCTTCCCATAAAGTGTGAAATCAGGACAGAGTTGTCATTGGAAATCATGGGAGTTGTAATTAGACTCTATTGAAGCTTCCCCAACATGTTGATGATTGGATAATTGTAAACTATGTGCAGGAAGCTGGACATCATGCAGGGCCTTCGAATATTGAGCTGGTGATCAGTCATGACATGCTCAATGGTATTGATGAAGATCCAGAGTGCCAAATAATATTTACTGCGGTGCCGTATCCTTTGGAGCAGGCAGATATGGACCAACCTGTGCATTGCCCTCCACCAGAACCATCCATAGTCCATGTACATAGAACATTTTCACAGCTCTTAAAACCAGTGCTTGCTATTTAGGTTCTTTCATGTTTGCAAAGAGGTCTGTTGAACCTTCTTCTTAATTTTCTGTTGAAGAAGTTCTTGCAGATTTTTTGGGAAAAAAACTTGCAGGTGCTGTTGTTTGTATCAGGAGGTACATGAATGATTGTGTTTTGAAGCTCATTAAGCCTTCATTCATAAACCATGATCTGCATTCCAGGACCTCCTGATGCTTACAATCTAATTCAAAGCAATTTTTGTTGACCTGCCAGCTTGAATGATCTGTGCAGGATTAGCATCAGACTTCATGCTACCATTGATCAGTGTTAGGTCTAGATTCATTGTGGTGATTTGATTTTGCAGGATGGAAAGGCATGGAAGGAAAGGCTAGTTGCTAGCATGAGGCGGAGAGGTGAAATTGCCAGAGCAATGCAGGAAACTGATCATATTGAGTATTACAGCAGCAGTACAAAACATAGTCGACGCCGAAGTCACTCCAATGAGAGCTTCCAACTTCCACCACTCACTGCCCCTGAGTTTGTAGTCTCCAAAATTGTAGATTGAATCCTTAGAAGTACTCACATGTCCTGCACATTGCTTGCTCTATTTCCAATTTGATCAGTTGTAAATGTCTTCATATCTGCAAATGATCACTTTTCTCATTCATCAGATGCTGATCAACAAGGTCACACAACCCATAAACTTGCTGCAGCATGATTATAAGCATCTTGGATTTTCTGTGCCCTTGTATATAAATCAATTATTTGGAAGATGATTCATTTGGTTTTTCTCCAAGCTGCCTGTACGTCAATTGATGTTCTTGGACAGCTCTAGAAGCTATTCATGAGTGTGTCGTTTGAGATGACGCATTTACCTTCAACCACATATTATGATTGAGGATGAAATGACTCAAGCTTTTTCTGGTGTCTTCAACCCTGCATTGAGCTTCAGTGAAGTCATTTGGTGCTGCAGTTGCCATTCATGTTTATGCTTGATGTTTATGCTTGATGTTTTTGCATTTACTTTTATGGTTAATTTGGTGATGTGTGTACACATTGATCAAAAGAAGACGAACACTTGGTAAAGGGCTCCCTTTTGAGATTCAAATGTAGTAGGGCAAGAGCGGTACTTCAGATCCAGTCCTGGTGTGCTGTGGATGTGTCTAGTGTAGGGCAAAGCCCAAGGGTGAGGGCATTCCCAAAATAAGGGTGCAAGGTGAAAACCGAGCGCAAGCCTGATTTCAGTAATGCTCTCACCCAGGGCCTTATGTGGCATAAAAATCAGTGCAACCTTCAGAGTGGGAGAACAGTGGGGACTTTACATTTTTTGTAAAGCCCGTTGTGAAAAAAGAACACCCACTCGCAGGGTGGAGGAATAATTGTGGACTATAATGTGTACTCCAGTTACACTACAAAAATTCTAAGAGGATTTTATGTGTTTGAACTTTGAACCACCTGATGGCATTGGCCTTTAGTTTCACTGGGACTGATTCCACTCACAAGGAAGGTGATCAAGATCATACAGTTGCTTGTATCTGATTTTTGTATAAATGTTTGCAAACTTTGCCTTTGTATGTACATAATTTGGAAGATTTTACCGAATGGCAAGTGTCTCCACTTACATCATCTTGTATGATTTTTTATCTTCTTGCACAAGATTCGAGTCTCTCTCCATGACAATGACAACTGATTTGATTTAGTTTAATCATTGTTCATTATGACTCTTAAAGGGAGATGGTACGTTGTGACATCACACATGCTCCAATATGGATCACCAAGGTCAATGGTCATTCAACTCCTGAATCAATCCCATCTTTTAATCACCATGTGATGTCTTAGGAAACAATAAGGAAAAATATTTTGCATTCGTGTGTCATTCATTTGTACCTTGTGACAAAGGAGGAAATATGAGGTCCTAGAATCAACAATCTGATGTCATTCTCAGATTGGAACAACTTTGTTTTCAAGCATTGGTGAGAGAAACTTTCGATGACAACTCCTTTCTTTGAGCAAAGTGTGAAAACTTGATGCATGATTCTGACAATGTTGCTATTGCCTTCAAATGGCAGCACCTAAACCAAATTGGATGCTGTGAGATTTTTTATATATTGTTTACAACAAATCGTATTCAAGCACGGGAAATTGTGCCATCATACAGTAATACATGGTATGATCCAAATGGTCTAATTCAGCTCTATGTTTTTCAAGCAAAGCGTGATGCACAAGTTGTTGGTCATTTTGGGTTCCACAAATCCCAAGGATATAAATGGCACTAATGTCTGAAATTATTGTTGAGCAAAACTTATCCAACTGTTGGCAATCCAAACATCACCTTGGTGTTTGATTTCCAAGGTTTCATTATTGACCTTCCACCCTTTGATTCATTCCATTCAATGTTGGTGATCTTGTAGGTTGATTACGTAAAGTGTTCCATTTTGTTCCACAATGCATAAGACTACTTGACAAACATTCAACCAAATTGTTCCTTTCTCATGTTATGGGGTATTGTGAACTCCATAGTGAAGTAGTTCTAATTGTTGAACTTAGATTTTATCCCAATCTTTGAACACTTATTTGGGGAACTAGAAGTCAAGGTAGATTGGCACCAATCAAAGTCTTTGAAAAAATGTTTATGGAGCATGACAAATTGTTATTGAACTAATTTGTTAGACTTCATATTGGTAAGAAATTTTGATTATAACATGATATCATGATGCAAGCATCAACATTGCAAACACGTTTATATATAAGTCATGGTGTTTGATGTCAAAGGGTGGAAAAGGTCATGAAATTATTAATGAAGATGGAATAGGATATTATTGGATATTTAACAAAAATACTTACATTTAATGAACAAGTGTTTGTTGGCAAGGTTATAGTGTTAACCATCATATATGTGTGGAATGATATCACACCTTTAAAATCCCTAATATGGTCTACACTCTGAATACACTAAAAGAACCACATGGGGTGTGTACAATGCTCAGAATTGTATTTTTGAAAAAACATAACCAAAAGCACAATAATATGGATCAAGAATAAAAAAAAGAAGAAGTTCCATTAAAATTGCAAAGTTTCAATGCTTAGTATTTGATTCAAATTGATGACCTTTTAGAAGATTTTAAGTTACATTCAAAGTAATTATGGATAGTGTTTTTTTCCCCAATTTTTAAAAATTTTCTCAAAATTGGAAAGGATATTAATATTGATGATTGAAAGAGCAACATTAGTTGAAATTGATGAAATTCATTTTTTTAACACATTTGAATGTTTTTGATCCAAAAGTGTTTTTGATTTAAAAAATTATGAATTTTTAGGACTTTGAGTTTTCAAAATAACTTATTCATTTTATGTGGTGAAGAATGTGTAGATGCATAATATATGTGATAAAGGATGAAGATATAGTTGAAAATAATTTATATTTAGCACACCATTGTAAATTGGGAACACATGACTACAACATGTTAAATGTAATCCTTGAAAAGAAACTTCAACTTTGATGTTCATAGGTCCTTTTAGTGTGCTTGAGCCTCTTAGGAAAGGGTTGTTAATGTCACAAAAATAATTAAATTAGGCTCAAAATATAATTTTAATTGGAGCTCATCAAAAGAAAAGGAACATCATCAAGTGCAACATTTATCCACCTCATTAATGATATCAAATGTATAAACTATAAATAAAGCTCATGTGAAGGTTTAGATTATTCATAATTGTTACATAGGTCAAAGGAGTATTTCATAATTTGTAAACATCATGGATGTAATCTAATATGGATGAATAACTTATTCATTACCATCCCTTTTCTTCATTTAAAATGAATAGACAATAAAATGGGTAGAAAGGTTTTATGTGTTTCATGTTTCCTTTTTGTTCATGTTCAAACCCTTTTTGTTTTGGGTGCATATGAATTCAAATGAACCAAAATTGATGTCAAAATGTTAACTTTTTTGCAATTCTTGTTACATTTATCTATGTGGTGCCACTTTAATGGCATGTGAATCATTGAAAGTTATGCTTATTGAATAATATGGATATTGAAAAGTCTAAAATGAATCAAACAAAATTCCAATATCAAAGTTTGGTTTGAATAAAAAATGTTTAACAACTTCATTCAATGACACTACTTTTATAAAAAGTTCATTAATTTTCATAATAAAATTTGTTTCATCTTGGGTCCAAAATCTTATCACAACATCACTTTGTTTTGTCTTTTTAACCTAGTCCTTTTTTTATCATGTAAAGACACATTTGTGGATGATTATGATGGAATCTATAATTGCAATGGTTGAAAATATAGTCCTTTTGAAAATTTTGACAACTTTTGATTCAATATTTTTTATGGGGATCAAAATATAGGGTAAAAAAGGATCGCAATAAGGACTAGTCCCTTTTCGTCTTGTGTGGTACACCTTAAAGGATTTTCATCCTCCTTAATTTTTTTATAATAGTAATAGGGTACTATTAGACACATCTTAAATTTTCATAATTTTTTGATTTTTTGTTTATCAAAAATTAAGATCTAAAAAAAGTTCATGAATATTTTTCGACATGTAAATGTGATGCAATGTATATGTTGTTTAAAGAAAACTTGTAGCTTATAATGTAAAAAAAAAAACTCGAAAATGTTAACATGTTTTGGTATGATTTGAAATTACATGACAAATTTTCAAGATGAAACATAAAATCTGGCAAAATTTGTGCCCTTTCAAAAATTCATATTTCTCTAAATTTGATTGTTAAAAAAAAAAAGGCAAATATAAATACACTATATAAAAAGTTTCAAAACATTTCATTTGAAAATTCCTCTTGAAGAAAATATGTTTTTTGGGAAAAAAGACCCCAAAAAAGACAATAGTCCTAAATGCGAAGTAATCACATTGGTTCATTATATGTTGTTTGGACCTTTTTGGTTTGTCATAATTTTGATGCCCATGAAATTGCCCCTTAATCAAACATACAACCATAATAATTTGGAAAATAATTATGAAGCTGGAACAACACCATTCAAACTAAGGTTTTGGATTTGCATGTTTTTGTTTTACAAGGGAAGAAGACCATATATGAAATCAATTTCATTTCTCAATGCTTTGTTTATGTGCTTACCATAACTAGGTTCACAAATATGTTTCTTGAGCACAATTTGATTTGAATTTACACATACATAACTATTTAGTGCATTTGTTTATGTATAGGTTTTTATTTCTAAATCTTGTTTCCTTAGATGTTGAAAATTTTGTTTGAAAATAAATTGATTTAGTTTCAATTTGTATTGACTTTAAGTCAATAAACCAATCAAATAACCCATGTCCATAGATAATTGAATGCCCATTCAACAAGCAAACAAAACTATAAAGTACCATTTAGGGTGAATAGGTTACATGATAGCCTAGTTCAAAGGAATTATGTATAATCTTCTATTTTATTTCTAGTCATGTAGCAACTTTGTAATAATTAGAAGGGAAAACATAGGATTAATGGGTATGATTGTTGTTTTAATTAATATAAAATGAGGAAGCATATTAAATTATAGTCCAATTGTGTGATTCTAATTTTTTTTCCCAATCTAATCCAATAAAAAATAAGAAGAAAAAAATGTAAAATTGGTGGTGTGATCAATTGGTTTTAATCAATGTCCAAATTGAAGTTTAGTCTTTAGTCAAATGGGTGTTTGCACACTATAGTGACCTTATATGGAAGTCATAATGGCAATTTTTCTTGTATTCCTTAGATATAGGAATATAAATAAAATAAAATTCATTGAAATAATAGAAAAAGGGACCCACTTATTTAAAACTATCATAATCAACCTTCCAAGAATGAAAAAATGAATCAAAATTGTGGATAGCCAATAAGTAATGGACTTTTGAATTTTTGCCCACATTTTTTGTCACACCTACAAAACTCATGGATATGGACTTTTATTTTATAATGTGTTAATCTTATGTGTTTGAAACTTTGGGATATTGGATGAATAATAAAACTAAAGATCCATTGAATGAATGGAATATGATTTTAATTTATTATGTTATGGACTTTTTAAAATCCCAAAATTTGTAATTATTAAAAAGCTCTTTCGAGCATTTAAAAATAATTATTTAAAAAAATTGTGATATTATTTATATGTTTTATAACATCATGATTTGAAATTGGAAATGGAAAAAAATGTTACTTTCAATATCATTTAAATATTCATATTTTAAACCAATTTTCAATTACATTAGAAAAGGACTTTGAAAAAGGATTTTAATCTTCTGAAATTATGACACCTTAGTGTGATTTCGCCCAAATCTTGAGCTTCTATGCTTGCCCATATTAAGTAAATAAAAACATAGGATTAATGAGTGTGTTTGTGATGTTTCATGTTTTAAATACTAGTGTGAACCTGGTGCATAATGCACCTGTCGAGCTTCCCCCCGCCCGGTCCTTCCTCGCCCGTGCCCCCC